>Ga0102947_1000334_pt1 | contig 17052 bp, 11 predicted proteins | sample SalPon2A_A_D2_MG_FD_78210 | JGI IMG/M metagenome (GOLD analysis project Ga0102947, IMG submission 78210) | Soil microbial communities from South San Francisco under conditions of wetland restoration - Salt Pond MetaG R2A_A_D2_MG | ecosystem: Environmental > Terrestrial > Soil > Wetlands | place... | reverse complement strand
TGGGACGGGACTGGGCGGGACTGGACGGGGCTGGGCTGGGGCTAAGGGGGGATCGCTGGGGGGTGGGGGGGGGGTCGGGAAATGACGGCGGAAACGGGGCGGGCGGGGGCCGGCGCCGTGCCGGCCCCCGCCCGCCGGTGGGATCAGTCGGCGGACTCTTCGTCCTTCTCCTTGCGCGCCGTGGCCACCTTCTCGGTGAGGGTGGTCTCCCCCTCCACGGTGAGGTAGTCGGCCATGCCGTCGTAGGTCTTCTCGCCGATGCCGCGGACCAGCATCAGGTCTTCCGTTGCGTCGAAGCCGCCGTTGTCCTCGCGGTAGTCGAGGATGCGCTGGGCGATGGACGGGCCGACCCGGGGCAGCAGCTCGAGCTGGGCGGCGCTGGCGGTGTTGATGTTGACTTTGTCGCCGGGCGCCGCCGCGGCGACCGCGGGCATGGCGAGGGCGGCCACGGCCACCGCCACGAGGGCGGCCACTAGGCGGCGGGTGGTGAAGGAAACGCGGCTGTCGTGGTTGTGGTTGCTGTGCTTCATGGTTGTTTCTCCTTGGACTGTCGTTGCTTGAACCGGTCTTGCGACCGTTCGGCTTTGGGCTCGGCGACCTACGCGGTGCCGGGCCGGTGTCGTGCGGGTCCCGCCGCGCCGTCCTTCGCTTCTGACGGCGTTGCCGGCGCCTACGGGGCTCCCGTTCGCTGCTTGGCTGAGTTGCTGCGTCCGCCGCCACGCGACGGCTGGGTCGTCGTTGTTCCTCCCACCTCCTCTCTCCGGTTTGTCGTTCGGGGAGGAGATACATCAAGTCCGGGGCCAGGTGTGCCAAGTCTTCGTAAGTTTCTGATTAGAAGGGACTTGCATGGATTTCTGGCCAGCCCTCAGCCAGGCCTGCTGACCAGCGATCTGGACACCAGGGGGCCACCCCCGGGAGCAGCCCACGGGCTGGGCGGCGGCGGGGGTGTCCAGCGAACTCGCAGTTATGTACCTGGCAAATCCAATAAGACGCAGTAATCTCCCGTCAGCAGGCAGCCATCGGCCTACTTCAGCGCCGGGTGGGCGGGGTGCGCGAGCTGGTGGGGTTGGAGCTAGGTGGGGAGGGTCGGCGCCGTGTCCAGCGATTCAGACACGCGCACGATCCTTTGACGGGGCCAAGAATCTTGCAGGAAGCCAAGCAGGCGCCGTTGAGAACCGAACCGAGTTCAGGAGGTGATCCACAGCAGGTTCATGGGGTTGGTGCTTGGGCCTCGTCTTCGTGCATGTTGGAAATCTCCTCGCACGCCCCTGGCCGCTCCTGTGTCGTGAGGACGCGAGCGAAGAACGGGAGGACAGCGGTTTCGAACCGCTCGCGGGTCCGGTCGGTGTGACCGCCCGTGAACTCGTCCAGCGTGTGCGCGATACCGGCGCGGTTCAGCTCACGGGAGAAGGACGCCGTGCCCAGCGGGACGTTGGGAATCTCATCCTGCCGCCCCGCTTCCAGCGCGATGGTGCAAAGGCGACGATACGGTGCCGGGTCGCGCATCAGCCGGTATAGCGGCAGATGCTCGCGCCACGCACGGGCAACCGCGTTGACTTCCTCGATCTGACCGTCTGGGCCAGCGACAAATGGGAGAGGCGCAGGAGGGACCGTCGCATCCCGCGAGGGATCTGGCGCGAACGCGACCGCCATGGCCCGGAGCCATCCGCTCGGCTCCGTCCGCCACCGATCGCTCTCCGCTGCCAGGTCTCCGAGGAATCCCAGGCAGCATGGGCTCATCGCGTAGACGTGTCCGAACGTGTCGGCATGACGACCGGCCAGGTACAAGGCGCCGAATCCACCCATGGATTGACCGGCCAAGGCGCGGCTTTGGCGCACCGGCAGGGTCCGGAAGCGCGCATCGACGAAGCCGACCAGCTCGGTTACGACAAAGTCCTCCCATCGTCCGAAGGCGACGGAGTTCACGTAGAACGAGCCGCCAAAGCTGTTGTCGGCGAGCGGCATCACCACGATGAACTCGGCCTGGTCGGTACGCTGATCGAGGGCGGCGCTGAGATTCAGCCCCTGATAGGAACCGTCCAGCCACTCCTTCGGGTCCGAGGTGGAGCCGTGAAGCAGGTAGACGACGGGATACCGCCTGGCCGCGTCGTGGTCATAGCTGGGCGGTAGATAGATGGTGACCTTGCGGTCATGGGTATCGCCGATGCCATTGCCACGCAGCGCCTGGGAGTGCAGCGTCTCGATGACGATGCGGCCCTGTGCCGAGTCGGACGGTGAGCCCAGCGCGCCGATGCATAGGGCGAGCGACAACAGGACCAAGCAACGTCCCAGAATCAGGCCATCCGATCGCCGTGCCGAGCGGAATTTAGGTGGCTCACCACCCTGAGCAATTTGCCCGGTCAAGGCGTGGCGCAACCGAAGCCTGATGAGTCATTGATGGGAAGGCGCCTCTTCATGCTTGGCCTCTCGTGGTAGCCGCTGATGGGAGGATTCACCGCGAAGTTTACCAGTGTTGCCGGCGAGCAGAGCAGTGTCCGCTGCTGCTTGGGTTGGGCAGCAAGCTTGTAAGATCCCGCCGGGTGGCCGGGGAGAGGGGGGATGGGCTAGATTAGGGAGCCGTGAGCCCCCCCGAGACCCCAGCACCGCCCGCCAGTCAGCCACCCGCCAGTCAGCCACCCGCCGGCCAGCCACCCGCCGGCCAGCCACCCGCCGGTCTGCCGCCCGACGGCCCGGTCCAGCCGGCGGCCGCCGAGAGCAGCTATCCCCGCGTGCGGGAGTTGGTGGAGGCGCTGGTCATCGCCATTGTCTTCGCGCTGTTCGTCCGCACCTTCGTGGTGCAGGCGTTCAAGATCCCCAGCGGCTCGATGGAGGAGAACCTGTTGGTGGGAGACCACATCCTGGTCAACAAGTTCATCTACGGCCCCCGGGCCAGCGCCTTGGAGGAGTGGGTGCTGCCGGTGCGCGACCCGCGGCGCGGCGACGTGGTGGTGTTCAAGTACCCCGACGACCCGGGCCGCGACTTCATCAAGCGCTGCGTCGCCACCCCCGGGGACGAGGTGGAGATCATCGACAAGGGGTTGCGGGTCAACGGCGAGGCGGTGGTGGAGGAGGGCTACAAGCAGCACACCGACGACCGGATCTACTCCCGCTCGTCGTATCTCCTGCCCGGCCACCGGCGGCGCGACAACTTCGGCCCCTACCTGGTGCCGCCGGACAACTACTTCTGCCTCGGCGACAACCGGGACAATTCCCGCGACTCCCGCTTCTGGACCCGGACGACGGTGCCCCGGGAGTACCTAAAGGGTCGGGCGGTGATGGTCTACTGGTCGCTGGAGCCGGGGGTGAGGCCGGTGACCGGCAACGTCTTCGAGCGCGTCGGTCAACGCCTCTCCGGGACCGCCAGCCGCCTGCGCACGGAGCGCCATTTCCACCAGGTGCGCTGACCGTCGTCAGGGTGCCCGCCTCGGCGGTGCGCTAAACTACGCGGGATCGTTCAATTCATCGATAAGGAGTCAGGGCATGGCGTCGGCGAGACCGTGGAACGGGCAGTCTGGGGAGGGGCGGATCGGCTGCATTTTCTGGGCCGCGGTCCTCATCGTGGTCATAGTCATCGCGTTTCAGGTGGTGCCCACCAAAATGGCCACCTCGGAGCTCTATGACTTCATGATCGACGAGGCCAACTTCGCGGCGCAACGGACTCCGGAGGGGATGAAGAAGCGGATCATGGAGAAGGCCGAGGATCTCGACCTGCCGCTGGAGGCGAAGAACCTCCAGGTCACCGAGACCAGCAGCCGGGTGAAGATGGACGCCAAGTACACCGTGGTCCTGGAGTTCCCCCTCGGCATCGAGCACGAGTGGGACTTCCACCACGAGGTGGACCGGCCTATCTACTTCTACTAGCCGCCCTACTGCGAGCGCCCAGGGCACGCCATCAGCGGCGGTCCTCACTCATCACTTCCTCAACGTGCATACAGCACGCTTCGGTCGCTCTTCGCTCCGGGTCGCCACTGCTGACGCACCCTGGACGCTCTCGCTACGGGCGGTCTCGAATCATCGGCTTTAAGCGCTCGCCAGCTCGTTGGCCAGCCGCTCCAGCGCCGCCTCCGGGTCGTCGGCCCGGGTCAGCGGCCGGCCAATGACCAGAAGGTCGGAGCCGGCGCGGACCGCCTCCGCCGGCGTCGCGGTGCGCCGCTGGTCGTCCCCTGCCGCGTCGCCATCCGCCGCGCCGCCCCCCTGCCGCCGAGGGCGGATCCCCGGCGTCACCAGGCGGAACGGCCGCGGGTGGCGCGGGCGCAGCGTCGCCAGCTCCCGCGGCGAGCAGACGATCCCGGCGCACCCGGCCTCGGCGGCCAGGCCAGCCCACCGGCCCACCCGCTCGCCGGCGCTGCCGGGTAGCCCCAACTCGGCCAACTCCGCCGCGTCGAGGTGGGTGAGGACGGTGACGCCGAGAAGCTCCACCTCGCCGTCGGCGGCTTCCACCGCCGCCTCCATCATGCGCCGCCCGCCGCCGGCGTGGAGGGTGAGGTAGGAGACCCCGAGGCGGCGCGCCGCCCGCACCGCCCCGGCCACCGTGTTGGGGATGTCGTGGAGCTTCAGGTCGAGGAACACCGCGCCGTGCTCGGCCGCCTCTTCCACCGCCGCCGCGCCCCAGGCGACGAACGCCTCCAGCCCCACCTTGAGAACGCCGACCCGGGGGCCGAAGAAGCTCGCCCAGCGCCGGAAGTCCCGCCGGTCCGGGGTGTCCAGGGCGACGGCGACGCGGGAGAGGGGGGAGGTCTGGGTCTCGGGGGGGCTCATGGTCGAAGGTCCTCGTCGGTCGGTGGCTGGATCGTAGACGGAAATCGCACCCTACTGCACCCTACTGCCCCGTACTCTAGCCGCTCGTGGGAGAATCCCGGGCGAGCCATGGCCGAGCCCCAGACCCCAGCAGTTTCCACAACCCCGGCCGCGCCCGCAACGCCGGAAGCGCCGCCCACCCCGCCTCGCCGGGCCTCCGGCGGTGACGAAGCGTTTCCCCTCGGCCCCTCGCCGCCGCCGGGCCGACCGTCGCTGTCGCCCCCGGCCGGCCTGGTGGTGATGGCTTGCGGCTTCCTCCCCGGCGCCCTCCTGGGGACCCACGTGGCGGGCCTGATCTTCTTCCTCAACCCGGACCTGCCGTTCGCCACCGTCCCGGTGTTGCGCGGCGTGGCGCTCTACGGCCTACTGCTCGGGGTGACGTCGCTGGTGGCGGTGCTGCCCTGGCTCTGGGGCCGCCCCGGTCGGGCGCTGCGCTACCTGCCGTGGGGCCTCACCGCCGCCCTCGCCCTGGCCGCCCTGCTCGACTGGGCCCACGCCTCCCACTACGCCTTCTCCCTGCCGTCGGGGATCAACCGGAGGATGATCAAGGCGGCGCTGCTGCTGACCGTGGCGGCGTTGGTCACCTTCTACACGGCGCTGCTCCACTCCATGGCGCGGCGCCCCTACGGCCGCCGTAGCCGCTGGGGGATCGCGCTGCTGGTGGTGGCTTCGGTGTACGTCATGGTGGAGCGCCGGGAGGCCTTTCGCCCCGGGCCGCCGGCCAGCCCGCGGCCGTCGGCGGTGGCGGAGCAGCAGCGCCCCCACCTGCTGGTGGTGGGACTGGAGGGGGCGACGCTGGATGCCATCCTGCCAATGGCCAGCCAGGGGCGGCTGCCGTTTCTCGCCTCGGTGGTGGAGGGCGGCGCCTACGGCCACCTCGCCTCCCTCACCCCGAACCGCCGCAAGGTGCTGTGGACGACCCTGGCCACGGGTAAGTACCCCTACAAGCACGGCCTGGTGGGCGAGGTGCGCTACCCGGCGCCGGCGCTGGCCCCCGGCGCCTGGCTGGAGCTGACCCCGGCCTGGCTCGGCTTCCCCCTGTGGGGCACCCTGGGGGCCAAGGCGGTGCCCACCGGCGCCGGGGACCGGGACGCGCTGGCGGTGTGGCAGGTGCTCCCCAAGCTGGGGGTGGGCTCCGGGGTGGTCGGCTGGCCGGCCACCGCGCCGGCGGAGGAGGACCCGGTGTTCGTGGTCAGCGATCGCTACTTCCGGGACCCGTCGCTGCCCGGCGCCGCACGCCCGGCGGAGGTCGCCGCCCGGGCGCGGCTGTTCCGCCTGCGCCCCGGCGAGGTGGACCCGCTGATGCTAGCCGCCTTCGGCGACCCGGTGCCGCCGCTGGTGCCCCGCTCCCTGGCCCGGGACGGCTCCCGGGGCTCGCTCAGCTCGCTGCTGTTGCAGCAGTACCGCCAGTCCGACGCGCTGTTTCTCTACCTCGACGGCCTGGGGCCGGTGACCCGGGACTACCTGGGGGGCCACGCGGCGGTCCTGGCCGGTTCCCAGCGGCCGGAGGACCGGCGGGCGGCGTCGATCCTGGCGGCCTACTACGCCCAGCTCGACCTGATGCTCTCCCGCCTCTGGGACCGGGTGCCCTCGCCGAAGCTGCTGGCGGTGGTCTCCGCCTATGGCGCCGAGCCGGCACCGGCGTGGTCCCGGGCGCTGGGCGAGGTGTCCCTGGGCGGCTGGGTGGTGCGGGAGACCCCGGGGGCGAGCTTCGAGTCGTCGCCGGACGGCGCTCTGTTGCTCTACGGCCAGGGGGTGTCCCGGGGGACGCTCCTGACCGGGGCCGAGCTGGTGGACGTGGTGCCCACCCTGATCTACGGCGCCGGCCTGCCCATCGCCCGGGACCTGGACGGCCGGGTGCTGACCGCCGCCTACGACCGCGCCCACCTGGCGCGCCACCCGCTGACCTTCCTGCCCAGCCACGAGACGCTGGAGGAAGCCGGGGAGGCCGGGGAAGCCGGGGAAGCGGCGGGGCCGGACTAGGAGGCGCCGCGGCCGGAGAGCACCGCGGGGATGGTCTTGAGCAGGATCTTGAAGTCGAGCATCGGCGACCAGGAGTCGATGTACTGGAGGTCGAGCTCCATCCAGCGGTCGAAGTCCACCTCGTTGCGGCCGGAGATCTGCCACAGGCAGGTCAGCCCCGGTTTCATGGACAGGCGGCGGCGCTGCCAGCGTTGGTACTGGGCCACCTCTTCGGGGATCGGCGGTCGTGGCCCGACCAGGCTCATGTCGCCGCGCAGCACGTTCCACAATTGGGGCAGCTCGTCGAGGCTGAACTTGCGCAGCAGGCGGCCGAGGCGGGTGACCCGGGGGTCGCGGCGCAGCTTGAAGGCGGGGCCCTGCATCTCGTTGAGGTGCTCGAGCTGGCGGCGGCGCTTCTCGGCGTCGTGGACCATGGTGCGGAACTTGTACAGCGTGAACAGCCGCCCGTTGAGGCCGCAGCGGGTCTGGCGGAAGAGGACCTGGCCGCCGGAGGTCAGCTTGATGGCGAGGCCGATGATGAGCACCATGGGCAGGCCGATCAGCAGCACCAGCACCGAGACGCAGACGTCCAGCAGCCGCTTGGCCAGCAACTGGAGCTGGTTGGTGGGGGTGGTGGAGAAGGTCAGCAGCGGCACGCCATCCAGCTCCTCCAGTTGCACCCGGGCCTCGTGGTGGGGGAAGAGGTTCATGGCGAAGCGGGTGCGGATGCCCAACTCCTGGAGGATCTCGAACAGCTCCTCCATGCGGTCCATCTCGCGCCGCCGCACCGCGAAGATGACGTCGTCCACCGGGTTCTCATCGACGATGCGGGCGATGTCGGCCAGGGAGCCGAGGACCGGGTGGGGGCCGATGCGGGTCTCCACCTCCGCCCCACCTTCCTCGCCGCTGGCGCCGGTGCTCTCCGTCTCCGGGTCGCCGCTGTGGATGAAGCCGAGGAGGCGGAAGCCCCAGAAGCGGTGACTGTCGATGGAGTGGGCCAGCGCCCGGGCGCCGCGGTTGGTGCCGACGATGACCACCGTGCGGTAGTTCAGGCCGCGGCTCCGGACGTAGCGCGAGGTCAGCCGGATGGCCACCTTCTCGGTGAGCAGGAAGAGCGCCGCGAGGCCGGCAAACAGCAGGATCCAGGAGCGGCTGATCTGGTCCTCCAGCAGCCGCTCGCCCAGGCGCAGGGCGAAGATCATCAGGGTGAGCACCGCCGGGGCCACCAGGGAGACCCGCAGGACGGTCAGCGCCTCGTCCAGCAGCGGCACGGTGCGGTGGGAGCGGTAGCTGCCCGAGGAGAGGAGCATCACCCCCCAGATGAAGAGCGCCAGGGGGAGGAGGGGGAGGTAGGCGGTCAGCGGGTAGAACGGCCCGGCGACGCCGCCGGTGAGCTGCGGCAGGACCGCGTCCCGGAGCCAGTAGGCGGCGAAGAACGCGGCGGCGATCAGGAACAGATCGAGGGCGAAGATCGCCACCGTCAGGATGCGGGCGCGTTCTTTCAGCATCGTTTCGTGGTCACTGCGTGTCTCCGACCGCCACCGTGTTTGCTAACTCCAGTGTGTTTTCCAACCCGACCGTGTGTGCCAACCCCGGGTCAGCCCCCGTCTGCCAGCCCTGCTGCGCGACATTTCGCCGCGCCGTCTGCCTATTTTAACGTAGAAGCGAGGAATCGCGTCTATGCGCAACGGTTTTCTGCAAATTTCATGCGCTTTTACGAGGCCAGCTCTCGGAACAGGCGGACGTAGGCATCGACCACCCGGGGCCAGGAGTAGAGGTTGGCGGCGCGCTGGGCGGCGGCCCGGCGGCGGGCCGCGGTGGCCTCCGGGTCGGCCAGCACCGCCTCGAAGGCGCGGCTCAGGGTGGCCGGGCGGGCGGCCTCGAACCAGAGGCCGGCGTCGGCCGCCACCTCGCGGTTTTCCGGCGCGTCGTTGACCAGCAGGCAGTTGCCGTAGCCCATGGCTTCGACCAGGGCCGGATGGGTGCCGCCGACCTCGGTGGCGTGGACGTAGGCGGTGGCGTGGCTGAGGAGCTGGCGGTAGCCGGCGCCGTAGATCGGCCCCGGGAAGAGCACCCGGGGGTCGGCCTCGGCGCGGAAGGAGGCGATGAAGCGGTCGGCGTAGGGGGCGCCGCCGACCATCACCAGCGGCAGGTCGCCGCCGACGTCGCGGTAGGCCTGGACCACCCGGTGGGGGTTGTTCTCCGGCTCGAAGCGGGAGACGTAGAGGAAGTAGCGCCGCGGCTCCAGGCCCAGGGTGGCGAGGACCGGGGCCGGCCCGGTGGCGCCTTCGCGCTCCGCCAGGGCCTGCCAGTCGGCGACGGGCACCGGTTCATCGGCGGCCACCGGCTGGGGCTCGACGCCGTAGGCGATGGCGTGGGAGGTGGCGCCGTAGCGCTCCTCGTAGTGGCGGCGGATGACGTCGGCGTCGGTGACCAGGGCGTCGGCGACGACACAGGCCAGTCGCTCGGAGACGGCGTAGACGGCGCGCCCGGCGGCGCCCCACTTGGCGCGGCGCTTCTCGATGCCATCGACGTGGAGGGCGGCGGGGATGCGGGCGGCCCGGAGCAGCGGCACGAAGAGGGCGTTGGCGGAGTTGACCACCAGGGCGGCGTCGAAGCGGTCGTCGCGGGTGCGGCGGCCGGCGTCGAGGCCGGAGAGGAAGGTGTGGACCGGGGTGTCGAGGTACTTGGTGCGCAGGGTGGGCAGGGTCACCAGGCGGGCGCCCCGGTGGTGGCTCAGGCCCGGCGGGGTGACGTGGGACCGGCAGTACACCGTCACCCGCCAGCCGCGCTCCACCAGGCGGCCCGCCAGCTCCTCCATCAGGGTCTCGTAGCCGCCGTAGCGGTTGGGGATGCCGCGGCTGCCGACCAGGGCGACGTGGAGCGGGCGCCCGTCGTCGCGGCGCGTCGTGGCGGGGCTCACAGCGGCCTCCCGGAGGCCCCGAACCAGCGGTCCAGCTCCGCCGCCGGCCGGCGCCGCCGCGCCTGGATCGCCCGGCGGCGGGCGGCGATGACGCGGCGGTGGCGCCACAGCCAGGCGTAGGCGGGGAGCGACGACGGCTCGCGCAGCACAACGTAGCCCAAGGCCAGGAGGTCGCGGCACAGGGTGGGCAGCAGGGTCTTCACCAGGTTGCCCGGGGTCTGGTGGTAGGCGCGCAGCAGGTAGCGGTTCTTCAGCGAGTGGCGGTTGACCGCCGCCGGCATGGCGGCGCGCCGGCTGGGCAGGTTGAAGCGCCGGTGCTCGGCCCGGGCGGTGGGCTCGTAGAGGATCTCCCAGCCGCGCTCGCGCAGGCGGAAGGCAAGCTCCGCGTCCTCCCGGAAGGAGTGGAAGAGGGGGTCGAAGACGGGGCGCTGGCCGGCCTCCGGGGGGGCGGTGCCGTCCGCGGCGGCGTCCTCCAGGGCTGCCTCCTCCAGTGCGGTGTCTTCCAAGGCGGCGTCTTCCAATGCGGTGCGGCGGAACAGCGAGGCGGCGCCGGTGGCGCCGAAGACCCGCTCGGCGCGGCGGAGTTGCCCCCGGTCGGGCTCGCCGGAGCCGCGGTCCAGGTGGCGCCAGGTGCGGGTCAGCCGCATGCCGCAGGCGTCGATCCGGCGGGCCGTTTCTCCTTCCCCGTCCTCCCCCTCCGCCGCCGCTGGCCGCAGCAGGCGGCCGGTGACCGCCGCCACCGCCAGCTCCGGGTGGGCGGCGGCGCGGTCCAGCAGGCGGCCGACGTACTCCGGCTCGGGCCGGGCGTCGGCGTTGAGGGAGAGGATCCAGTCGGCGTCCGGGGCCGCCGCCAGGGCGGCGTTCATGCCGCCGGCGAAGCCCCGGTTGTCAGGCAACGCCAGCACCCGCAGCGCGACGCCGGCGTCCGCCAACACGGCCCGCCGCGCTTCCGCCTCGGCCACCGTGCCGTCGCCGCTGGCGCAGTCCACCAGCACCACTCGCAGGGGCCGGTGATCGAGGGCGGCGATGGAGGCGAAGCAGCCGGCCAGGTCGTGGCGGGAGTCACGGGTCACCATGCAGACGGCGACGGACGGCTCCGCGGCGTCGGCGGGGCGGCGGGGGGGAGGGTCGCTGGGGGCGAGGGCGTCCCCGCCGTGCGGAGGGCCGGCGGCGCGGTCTGCGGCTCCATCTGTGGCGCCATCTGAAGCCCGGTCCGCAGCCCGATCCGACGCCCACGCTTGGGGCCGCCTCCAGCCGGTGAAGGCGCCGGCCAGGGCGCCGGCCAGGCCGCGGGCGGCGGCGGCCCGGCTCGCCGCCCGCTTCGGCGTGCGCACCGGCAGCAAGGCGAGGCGCAGCAGCAGGCCGGCGGGCAGCAGCAGCCGGGCCAGGGCGGCGGTGGCGCTGCCGTGGTGCTTGCCCAGGTAGCGCACCAGGTTGCGCTGGTAGGCCCACAGGAAGCGCCCGTAGCCGAGCTGGCCGACGGTGCCCCCCAGGGTGTGGCGGAAGGTGGCGGCGGGCCAGTAGAGGAGGGGCCGGCCGGCCGCCGCCAGCCGCGCCGCCAGGTCCACGTCCTCGAACCAGGCGGGGTGGAAGGCGGGGTCGAAGCCGCCGGCGGCCTCGTAGGTCTCCCGGGACAGCGCCAGGGCGGCGGCGGCGGGCTGCTCGACGGCGTCCCCCGCCGCCGGCTCCGCCACCGCCTCCGAGGCGGCGGGCACGCCGATGGCGTGGGCCAGGAGCTGCCACGCCGAGGGCAGCCCCCGGAGCTGCCAGGGGAACTGGGGCTCACCGCCTTCACCCACCAGCCGGGGTGCCAGGCCGGCGGCCCCCGGGTGGCGCCGGAAACCTTCGAGCAGTGCCTCCAGCGCCCCCGCCTCGGGCCGGGCGTCGGGGTTCAAGATCAGCAGCCGGTCGCCCCGGGCCTCCCGGGCGCCGGCGTTGGCGCCGCCGGCGAAGCCCAGGTTGCGCCCGGCGGAGACCACCCGCCCGCGCCGGCGCACCGCCTCCCAGGCCGCATGGTCCCGGTCCGCGAACGGGCCGTTGTCGACCACCACCAACTCGAAGCGCGGATCGTCGGGCCACGCGGCGGCCAGCTCCGCCAGCGGCGCCGGGTCGCCCCAGTGGACGACGACGCCGGAGAGGAGGGGCTGCTGCGGGGATCGGGAGCGGGATTCGGGGGGAGACGGCGACACGGCGCAAGCGTAGCGCAGGCGACGGGAGTGTGTGGCGGGCGGGAGCTACAGGTCGCTGTCCAGGGCCGGCCCGCAGTGCAGCCAGCCGGGGAGCCGCGAGGCCGCCCGCAGCCAGCCGCCGGCGACGTTGGGCAGGCGCCGGGGCGCGCCGGCGAGGTCGGCCAGGTCGCGGGCCAGCAGGCGGGGGACGGCGAGGGGGAAGCGGCGGCCGAGGAGGGCGGCGGCCACCAGCCAGCGGTTGCCGTAGAGGAGGGAACCGTAGGCCCGGGGGCGGCGGCCGGCGGTGGCGCCGCCGGCGTGGTCGGCGCGGGCCGCCGGCACGCTGAGGGCGCGCCAGCCGGCGCGGCGCAGGCGCACCGCCAGGTCGGCGTCCTCGTACCAGGAGACCAGCCGCGGGTCGAAGACGGCGCCGTCGGCGCCGGCCACCTGCTCCAGCGCCTGGCGCCGGTAGATCGCCGCGGTGGCCGACACCCCGAAGACCTCCCGTGCCGCCGTGGGTGCCGCCTCTGCGGCCTCGCCGTGGCCGAGCTGCACCGCCTGCCACCAGCGGTTCCAGGTCAGCCCCCAGCCATCGACGGTGCGCGGCCCGCCGGCTGCCGTGGCGGTCCGCGGCACGCCGGCCAGGTTGATGCCCTGGGCCGCCGCCGCCCCGGGGTCGGCGGCGAGGGCGTCGATCAGGGCCGCCGTCCAGCCCGGGTGGACGACGGCGTCGTCGTTGACCGTCGCCACGTAGGGCGTGCCGCGGTAGGCCACGCCGCCCGTCGCCGTCGCCTGGATGCCGGCGTTGGTGCCGCCGGTGAAGCCCAGGTTGCCGGCCACCTCCAGCCACAGGTCCGCCTTGGCGGCCAGCGGGTGGGGCGAAGGTGTCCGCCGCCCCCGCCCCTGGGCCACCACCACGATCTGCACCGCGTCGCCGCCATCGGAGCGCAGGGCGTCGAGGCAGGCCGCGAGGTAGGGGCTGGCGCCGACGGTGGGGACCACGGCGGTGACCTGCGGCGCGGCGCTGCCCTGCGGCGTGGCGCTGTCTCGCGGCCCGGTGTTGCCTCGTGGCCCGGTGCTGTCTCGTCCGTTCATCCGCTCACCGCCACTCGAAGTCCACCCGGTCGACGATCAGGGCGTTGATCGGGTGGGGCCGGGGCTGGCCCACCTCCAGCACCAGCGGCTCGTCCGCCGGCCAGTCCAGCGGCCCGAACTCCACCGTCGTCCAGTCCTCGTGGGTGGGCGACGTCCAGCGCCCCAGAACCTCGTCGCCAGCCAGCAGGCGCAGCTCCACTTTTCGGCCGGGGACGTTGGAGATCAGCCGGGTGGCGACGGTGACGTGGGCGCGGTCGCCGCCGGGCACCACCGGCGCCACCGCCCGGGTGCCCTCGCCCAGCACCCAGCCGCCCCGGCGGCGGGTGCGCTCGATGACCCAGCGACCGGGGTAGGGATTGCCGAAGGAGTGGTAGACCCACGGGTCCTCGATCTCAATGCGCTGGCTGGGCACCCGCTCGGCGGCCCAGGGGAGGGCGGCGAGGGTCAGGAGAAGGGCGCCGGCACCCCAGGCCAGGGCGCGGGCGACCGGCAGCCGGCGGCCCGTGGCCGGCGCGCCATCGCGCCGCCGCCCGGGGGGCCACCACCAGATCAGGGGCACCAGGACGAGGCTTACCGCCGGCCACAGCCAGGTGGCCAACCGGGGCCGCACCGAGCTGGGGAAGAAGCGGGAGACGTCGGCCCCGACCCGTTGGGAGAGGTAGTCCAGCAGGTAGGTGCGGCCGTCGGCGAAGTTGTAGGTCCAGCCCGGCTCCAGCACCCAGATCAGCGTCAGGGCGGCGGTGGCCAGGCCGAGGGTGGCGGCGAGCACCCGGGCGCCGGCGCCGCGCCGCCGGGAGAGAAGGGGCACCAGCAGCACGGCCAGAAGCGGCAGCGCCACCAGGGCGTAGCGGAACGGGGGCGACCAGCCGCCGTACCACTCGTTGCGCGGCACGACGATGGCGAGGTAGGGGCCGCTGAAGACCAGCAGGTCAAACAGCGGCCGGCTGCGGCGGGCCGCGGCCAGGAGCACCGCGGGCACGAGCAGCAGCCAGATCGGCGCGCTGGTGAAAAGGCCGAAGGCGGAATCCCAGAACAGCCCGGTGGACCCCAGGAGGTAGGCCAGGGCGGGGTACTGGTTGAGCTCCAGCTCCTCGACCTGGTGGATCTTCAGCGGGTTGTCGAAGACGAGTTGGTTGTGCACCAGGATGGCGCCGCCGACCACGGCGAGGGCGACGGAGAGGATGATCAGCGGCTTGCGGGGGCGGCCGGCGTACCACCAGGCCAGGGCCACCAGCGGCACCGCCAGCAGCATGAAGCGGATCTTGACCAGCGGCAGCAGCAGCACCGGCAGGCCGACGGCGAGCCACGGCTTCCAGCCCCAGTGGGGCCGGCCCTGGAAGCTCAGGATGCGGTCCAGGGCGACCATGGAGAGAAGGGCCGCCGGCACCTCCACCCACACCTGGTAGGAGTAGAGGAGCAGCGGCGGGGTGAACGCCATCAACCCCCAGGCGAGGAGCGCGCCGCCGGGGCGCTCCGGCCAGTAGCGCCGGGCCAGGCGCAGGGTCACCCAGGCGAGGGCCGCGGCCAGCGCCGCCATCATCACCAGGGCGCCCCACAGGCCGGCCAGCCGGTAGGCCGGCGCCAGGACCAGCGGCAGCGCCTCGTTGTGGCGCGAGTAGAGCTGCCCGCGGGGCCCCTCCGGGTCGCCGGGCTGGGGCTCCAGGGGGCGGTCCATGAACGCCGCCCAGTCGCCCTGGGCGTAGTTGTTGGTCAGGTCGGCGTCGAAGTCGTAGGCCAGGCTGTGGGTGATCAGCAGGTAGTAGGGCTCGTCGCCGTCCGGGGGGCGCTCGGCGCTCTGCCACGGGATGAGGGCGACGTAGACCACCAGCGGCAGGACGAAAAACAGCACCGAGGGGCGCTGGGGCAGGCGTTTGCCGAGCAGCGGGCGCAGGGCGATGACCTGGCGGAAGACCCGCTGGGCGAGGAGGGCGAAAAGGCTGGCGGCGAGCACCGGGTCGGCCGCCCCCAGGCCGAGCTGGCGGCGGTAGAGGACGGCGGCGGCCAGCAGCACGGCGGCGGCCAGCTCGAGGCCGGCGACGGGGACGTCGAAGCCGGCGAAGGAGCCGGTGCCGGCGAGGCGGCGGGCACCGCGGCGCACCGCCTCCGCCTCCACCGCCGCCAGGGCGGCGACGACGAAGGGCAGCACCACCAGGGTGCCGGTGAAGGCGTCGCCCGCCGGCAGCAGAAGGGCGAGCAGCGCCGAGGCCAGCAGCCCGGCGAAGAGGGAGATCATCGGGGAGATCACCGAGGAGCGGCTCACGGCCAGGCCTCGATCCGGTGGACGTGGACCTGCACCCCCGGCGGCAGGCCGGGGGCGCGCTCGAGTACCAGCCGGGGCGGGGAGTCAACGTTCGCCTGGGCCGCCGGCCCGGAGGTGGGCGAACCGGCAGGCGGTGCCTGGCCGTCGCGGCGGCGGCCTACCTCATGCTCCACCCGGTAGACCTGCCCGAGGTAGTCGCCGTCGGGAGCCACCCAGCTCGCCCAGGGCGGTGGTGAGCGGTGCATCAGGGCGGCGGCCACCGCCGGGCGGCGGGCGGCCCACTCCCCCAGGTCGTCGCCGGCGTGGAGCCGCCAGGTGGCCAGGGTGTGGTCGCCGACGAGGAGGGTGAGGGTGGCGACGGGGGCGCCGTCCGCCACCCCCTCGGCCCGCACCAGGCTGCCGACCAGGGCCAGGCGGTGGATCTCCAGGGCGTCGGAGCCGGAGACCCCGTTGACCGTCGCCACGTCGGCTTCGAAGCGGGGCGTCACGGGGCTCAGCAGGACCCCCGGGTGCCCGACCAGGGTACGGCCGAAGGGCGGCGCCGGAGCGGCTTGGGCGGCGAGGAAGAGCAACGCCCCAACGGCGGTGGCGAGCATCGCCCAGCCGGTGAGGACGGAGGTGCGGCGGCCGGGGTTACCAACTTCAGGGGCGACGTCAGGGGCGACGTCATGGGCGTCGCCGACACCGCCCGGGTCGTCCACGGCGTTGCGTCCCGCCCAGTGGGTGGTCACGGCGGCCAGGGCGCCGGCGGCGAGGGTCGCGGCGACCGCGGCGACCGCGGCGATCAGCGGTGCCATCCCCTGCGGGTCGAGGCCGAGAGCAGCGAGGACCGAGCGGGTGGCGTCGGGGCGCAGCCACGGGTAGGCGGAGGCGACCCCGGCCACCAGCAGCAGGCCGCCGCTCCACAGCCGTTGCAGCGCCAGGCCTGGGCCGCCGCGCCCGCCACGATCCACTGGAACGGCCACCGGGCCGGCGGCGGCGACCAGGCCGAGGAGTGCCAGCGGCGCGGCGAGGGCGGGGACGGTGACGTCGCCGAGGCCTCCCGCCGTGCCGGCCAGGGCCGGGGCGCAGCGGGCGGCGGCCAGCGCCAGCGCCAGGCCGGCGGCCACGCTCAGCGCATAGCCGACACGCCGCCCGACCCTGCGCGCCACCAGCCAGGGGGCCAGCGGCAGCAGGAGGAGGCCGAGGCCGAGGAGCGGCGCCACCTCGGGCCAGCTCTGGAGGGGAGCGATGAACAGGGCGGCCAGCGCCGCCGCGGCCACCAGCGCCGCGGCCGTCACGCCGCCGGTCACCAGCAGGCCGGCGGCGGCGGCCACCGCGGCGGTGCGCGGTTGCCAGGCGAAGGGGGCTGCCAGGAGGGCGACGGCACCGGCGCGCACGAGGAGGCCGCGGCGGCCCGGCTGGCGCAGCAGCTCGCCGGCGGCCAGGGCCACCAGGGCGACGCTGGCGGCGACGTCCAGGCCGCCGGTCCAGAGGACGACGGTGGCGGCGGCGATCCCGGCCGGCACCATCCCCCGGCGCACCGCCAGAAGGCCCACCGCCGCCGCCGCGGCCAGCGGCATGGCGACGAAGACCACCAGGGTCTTGAGGTCCGGGGCGAGGCGCAGCAGTTCGCCGCCGCGGAAGATCACCTGCACCGCCACCGCCAGGGGGAAGAGGCGCCCGGCGGCAGAGAGCGTGGCGCCAAGGGTGTCGCCGGTGGGGCGGGAGAGCGGGCGCGCCGTGGGCCGGGAGCAGGTGCCCACTGCCGCGACGCTGGCCACCAGGAGGGCCAGGACGGCGGCCCCCCGGCCCGGCCCCGGGGGCAGGACCCACGCCGCCGGCACCACCGCGACGGCGGACCAGGG
>Ga0102947_1000333_pt1 | contig 17055 bp, 11 predicted proteins | sample SalPon2A_A_D2_MG_FD_78210 | JGI IMG/M metagenome (GOLD analysis project Ga0102947, IMG submission 78210) | Soil microbial communities from South San Francisco under conditions of wetland restoration - Salt Pond MetaG R2A_A_D2_MG | ecosystem: Environmental > Terrestrial > Soil > Wetlands | place... | reverse complement strand
CCGGCAATCCTGTTGCTGGCCATGCTTTTATTCAGCGTGAACGGAACGGCACAACTGGATCTGCCCAGGGGCAGCCAAATGGCCAAAGTATCTCAGCGTATCGGGATCACCGATGTTACCATAGTGTACTCCCGGCCAAGTGTGAATGAACGGGAGATATGGGGAAATTTAGTGCCCTATGGCATGAACAATCTCGGATTCGGGACTGCCGCGGAATCGCCATGGCGGGCCGGAGCCAACGAAAATACGGTGATCAAATTTTCAGACGATGTAACTGTAGAGGGACAACCCCTGAAAGCCGGTAAATACGGACTTCATATGATCATTCATGAAGATGACAAAGCCACCATCATTTTTTCCAGGAACAACAGCGCATGGGGTAGTTATTTTTACGATCCGGCCGAAGATGCTTTGCGGGTTGATGTGTCGACGACCGAAATCCCGCATACCGAATTATTGACCTTTTTGTTTGACGAAGTGGATGCTACCTCCGCCACGGCTTCCTTATACTGGGAAAAGAAACGGATCCCCGTAAAAGTGGAGGCAGCTGTTAATGATATTGTACTGGCAGACATCAGGCAAAAATTACAGGATTCTCCGGGTTTTAGCCGCCAGACCTGGGAACGGGCAGCAGCCTTTGCAATGAATAATGGCGGGGACCTTACTGAGGCCATGGGCTGGGTAGATAATGCCATTTCGGGGCAGTTCTACAGCGAGAAATCGTTTACAAATCTTAACTTAAAATCTCAGATCCTCGTAAAAATGGGGAAAAAGGAAGAAGCGCTGGCCATGGTAGAGGAAATGGCGGATATGGCCAACATGAATCAACTGAATAACCTCGGGTATCAGCTGCTCAATATGGGCGAACATGATAAAGCCTTAAAATATTTTAAATTGAATACCAAGAATAATCCCACCAATGCCAATGTATGGGATAGTCTGGGCGAGGCCTATAAGACTATGGGAGACAGGAAGAATGCGATCAAGAATTTGCGAAAATCGATGACGCTTGATCCTCCTCCGGGCGTTAAGGCAAATTCTGTAAAGCTGCTGAAGGAGTTGGGCGAAGAAGTTTAAATAACTCCAGACCGTTAAGAAGGATCCCTGAAATTGCATTTCAGGGATTTTTTTTAACTGATATAGTTCCAGATGTTCTTGTGCCGGCTCAATTGGGCATAGGTATAGCGGATGGCCCTGTTAGCTTCTTTTTTTAACCCGGGGTCCTCTTTTAAGATACTAAGGGCATAGTAACGGGCGGTTTTGAGGATGTCATTGTCTTTTACGATATCGGCGATCTTCAGGTTTAGCAAGCCACTCTGTTGTGTCCCCATGAGGTCACCGGGCCCACGCAATCGAAGATCTACTTCCGCAATCTCAAATCCATCGCCGGAACGGACCATGGTCTCCAGACGGGTTTTCGCCTCCTGGGACAGTTTGTGCCCCGTCATTAAAATACAATAACTCTGATCGGCTCCACGGCCCACCCGCCCCCTCAGCTGGTGCAGTTGGGAAAGGCCAAAACGTTCCGCACTCTCCACAATCATTACGGAAGCATTTGGAATATGGACACCAACTTCAATGACGGTAGTAGCCACCATTATCTGGGTTTCCCCTCTTGCAAATCGGTCCATCTCATAATCTTTGTCCTCTGCCTTCATTTTACCATGGACGATGGAAATCTGATAATCCGGCAGCGGAAAATCCCTGACGATACTCTCATAGCCATCCATCAGGTCTTTATAGTCCAGGGCTTCCGATTCCTGGATAAGCGGATATACCACATAAATCTGCCGCCCTTTTTTTATTTCATCCCGTATAAACCTAAAAACCTTAAGTCTGTTCGCATCAAAACGATGCACGGTTTTTACTGGCTTCCTGCCCGGAGGAAGTTCGTCGATCACGGAAATATCGAGGTCGCCGTACAGGCTCATGGCAAGCGTCCTGGGTATTGGAGTTGCAGTCATTACCAGAATATGGGGTGGGATCTCATTTTTGTGCCATAGTTTGGAGCGTTGGGCCACCCCAAAACGATGTTGTTCATCTATGATTGCAAGCCCCAGGTTCTTGAACTGTACTTTGTCTTCCAGGACCGCATGGGTACCGATAAGGAGGTTTAGCTCCCCGCTTTCAAGCTGGCTATGGATGACTTTACGGTCCGATTTTTTAACCGATCCCGTAAGCAAGGCCGTTTTAATGCCAATATTGCCGAGCAATTCTTTAAGGCTATGGTAGTGTTGCTGGGCCAGTATTTCGGTAGGTGCCATCAGACAGGCCTGAAAACCATTGTCAATGGCCAGCAATATCACCATCATGGCAACGATCGTTTTTCCGGAACCTACATCCCCCTGAAGCAGCCGGTTCATTTGTGCATTGCTGCCCAGATCTGCCCTTATTTCCCGAATTACTCTCTTCTGGGCTGCAGTTAGCTCAAAAGGTAAATGCTTCCCGTAGAAGGTATTGAACAGGGGGCCCACGCTATTGAACGGAAATCCCTTAATTCGCTGTTTACGGAGTATTTTTTTTTGGATCAGCTGCAGCTGCATATAAAAAAATTCCTCAAATTTTAATCGAAACTGTGCCCTGGCCAACAAAGCCTGGTCTTTGGGGAAATGGATATTGAATAAGGCATCGCTTTTTGAAATCAAACTCAATTCATTGAGGAGTCTGGGGGAAAGAGTTTCTAAAAACTTGCCATCCACTTCGGAGACCAGTTGTTGCATGAGCTTATTTATGACCCTGTTTGTAACCCCTTTGCTGTTAAGTTTCTCAGTAGAAGGATACACGGGTTGCATGGTAATCCTCAGTCCTTTTTCATGTTCGGAAAGCAACTCCATTTCCGGATGTGGCATGGAAAATTTACCGTTATACCAGTTGGTGCGACCAAATATTACATAGGGGGTATTCAACTTCAACTGATCCCGTATCCATTTCTGCCCGCGAAACCATACCAGCTCCAGCGCTCCGGTCCCATCCACAAAACGCGCCACAAGTCGGCTTCCCTTTTTCTGTTCCACGGTTTTTAAATGCATAATGCTGCCGATCAGTTGTACCTCGGCGTTATTTCTTTGCAATTCATGCACCTTGTAGTACCTCGTCTTGTCAATGTACCTGTTCGGGAAGAAATTGATGAGATCCTGGTAGGTATTTATGCCCAGTTCCGACTGTAATAATTCCGCCCTGTTGGGACCAACACCCTTGAGATACGTGACAGGAGTTTGAAGGAATCGGGAATTCATGTGACTAAATTAGTGCTTACCCCATACAACTGCAATTATACAAAATGCTAAATTTGCTGCAGGATGTGCAATACAATGATCATGACCCACAGGCTTTTCATTCTGATGGTACTTATTTCAGTGCAGGTAAACGGGCAACACCAGCGAGCCGTGGACTTTTCAAGGGCTGAAATTGCCATTGCCATTAATTCCCGTAAGAAAGCGCTGCAGGGGACGGTACATTATTCTATGGAGGTATTGGAAAATGTTGATTCTGTCTTTCTGGATGCCAGAAATATGATATTTTCATCCGTACTTTTAAATGGAAAAAAGGTCCGTTTTAAAAATGACAACCAGCGTCTTGTTGTGCAAAAGAAATTGAAAAAAGGAACGTCCCATGAATTGTCACTTAGCTATGAAGCCCAACCGGTACAGGCAGTATATTTTGTTGGGTGGGATGATGCATTGGCGGGTAACAATCAAATCTGGACCCAGGGCCAGGGTAAATATACCAGTCATTGGCTCCCCAGCCTGGATGATATGGAAGATAAGATAGAATTCGATCTGCAGATCACCTTTGATCCGGAATATGAAGTAATCGCAAACGGCACACTTAAAAATGAGGAGCGCAATGGCTCCCAAAGAAACTGGTCCTTTGATATGGCTCATCCCATGAGCAGCTATTTGTTGGCTTTTGCGATCGGGAACTATGAAAAAACGGAAATTAAATCTGAAAGTGGTATCCCCATACAGCTCTATTATTACCCCGAAGACAGCCTCAGGGTAGAGCCTACCTACAGGCATACCAAGGGGATCTTTGATTTTCTGGAAAGGGAGATCGGGTTTCCCTATCCCTGGCAAAACTACAAGCAGGTCCCCGTACGGGATTTTTTATACGCCGGGATGGAAAATACCGGGACCACCATCTTTTCTGACTCTTATGTTATTGATTCCCTTGCCTATATTGATAAAAATTATGTAACGATCAACGCGCATGAACTGGCCCATCAATGGTTTGGCAACCTTGTGACAGAGAAGGACAGCAGGCACCACTGGCTGCATGAGGGATTTGCCACCTATTATGCCTATCTGGCAGAGAAGGAAATTTTCGGGGAAGAATACTTCCACTGGAAACTATATGAATCTGCCAGTACCCTTAGGGACCTTTCCGAAGATGGAAAAGGGGAAGCACTGACCAATCCGGATGCCAGCAGTCTCACCTTCTATGAAAAGGGGGCCTGGGCATTGCATATGTTAAGGGTAAGGCTAGGGGAGGAGGCATTCAAAAAAGGGATGGTGGCCTTTCTGAAAAAATATCAGTTCCAAAATGCTACGGTACAAAAATTTATGCTTGAAATGGAGCGGGCCGGTGCAACGGACCTTTCTGAATTTGAACGGCTCTGGCTCCGGGAAAAGGAATTTCCCTTTGAGCAGGCCAGCGAATACTTAAAGCGATCTTCGGAAAGTTTGCGATCGTACCTTGAACTGCAATGGGAGTTGACGACAAGCGCAACAAAAAATGAAACGATCATCAAAAAGTATTGGGATCGGAGTACCTCTGACTACCTGAAGAAAAACATCGTAGCCAGGTACCACAAGTCGTTCTCGCCCGGACTGCTGAAAACTGCCTTTGATACAGGGGACGTGGAGATCAGGCAGGCACTGGCCATTGCTTTGCGGGAGATCCCTGCAGGTTTGGAGCCAGAGTTTGGATCCCTTTTGCAGGATAAGAGTTACCTTACCATAGAACACGCTTTGTATACCCTATGGATCCATGATCCGGGTGGAAGGGAGCGGTACCTGGATCAGACGAAAGGGATTATCGGCCTGCCAAATAAAAATGTTCGCATGTTATGGCTCCTCCTGGCGATCCTTACCAAAGATTACTCTGATCCCGGTACATTGGCGGCCTACCGGAAGGAATTGATGGATTACACGGCGCCTTCCTATCCTTTCGAAGTTCGCCAAAATGCGTTCGCCCTGATCAGTGAAGTATTTCCCCTGCCTAATCAGAATCTGAAGGATCTTGTTAATGCGACCGTGCATCACAGCTGGCAATTTAGAAAGTTTGCCCGCGCGCTGCTCGACACCATCATCGCGAAGGAAAAAGGGAAAGAACGTATCCTTAAGTTGACGGAGCAACTAAATGGTGAGGAATTGCGTTATATTAACAGTAAATTGCAGTCCGAATGAGAGCCATGGTAATTTCCGGGGGAGGGAGCAAGGGAGCCTTTGCAGGTGGGGTTGCCCAATACCTTATGGAAGAAGTTGAACATTCCTACGACCTTTTTCTCGGGACCTCCACAGGAAGTTTACTCATTTCGCATCTCGCCCTCCAAAAAATACAGAAAATAAAAGAAGTTTATACTTCGGTGAACCAGGACAGTATCTTCAGCAATTGCCCCTTTACCATTCAAAAAAAATACGGGGTGGCAAACATAGCCATCAATCACTGGAATGTCCTCAAGAATTTTTACAGGGGGAGTAAGACCTTTGGGGAAAGCGATCATTTACTGGAACTCATACGCAGGACCATTACTCCCGAGGAGTTCGAAATTCTGAAGCAGGGGCCAAAGGATATTGTAGTGACGGTGGCCAATTTGTCCCTGAACCAGGTGGAATATAAATCGATCAATGATTTTGATTACGATGATTTTTGCGAATGGGTATGGATCTCCTGCAATTACACGCCATTTATGAGCCTGGTGCGAAAAGAAGGTTGTGAATATGCGGATGGCGGACTTGGCAGCATGGTCCCCATAGAAGAGGCATTGCGCAGGGGTGCAACGGTCGTGGATGCTATTATTTTACATACGGAGGTTACGCATTTTAATCGAATGCCCTCTAAAAATGTTTTTTCCCTGTTGACCAGCATGTTCAGTTTTATGCTGGACCGGATAGAATATCAGAACATCCGTATCGGAAAATTTGTGGCCAATCACAACAATGCCATCATCAATTTTTATTATACACCCACAGTGCTGACGACCAACTCACTGATTTTTGATAAGGAAAAAATGACTTCCTGGTGGGAAAGTGGCTATAGCTATGCCAAAGACAAGAGTATTCAACTCAATGAAATTGAACCCGAGCAAAGGCAGGCAACAATATAAACAGGCTGTTCAAAATGGGAGAGTTTTGAGTGGCTGCATAATTAAATTACCAAAGTTCCCCAATCTCCTTTTTCACAAAGGAGAGGGCCGTGGCGGACGGCGAAGATTTGTCCATGGTTTGGGTCAGGATATCTTCCCGCAATTTATCGGCGGAATCGGTTTCACTCATTCCTGCCTTACGGATCATCTGGATCGTCGCACTTTTGGCGGCCTTGATGATATTCCAGCATTCATCGCTCATATAAATCTGTTGGGAAAGATTGTGATCGAATTCATTTTCGATACTTTTGATCAGCAGATTTTCATAGGCATTCTTATCTGCAGATTTCGGGGCCACCCGAACCACAAGGCTGGGGATGGAGATCCGTTCTAAAAATAAAGCCATTCTCTCATAGGCCTGTAGCCGGATAGGCATCGCATTCTTCTGGGAGTCCTTATGAAGGAGAAACCTTCTTCTGCCTTCTTCGTTATTGGTGTGCAGTCTGAAAAAATAAAAGGCTACCGCTCCGGTTACCACCGCAGGCAGCAGGTAAGCAAAAAGTTGGAATATTCCGTCTCCGGTCATGGTGTTGGTTTTTGGTTCTTTGAAGTACAACGTTTGATAGGGGTAAAAATTATATTACCCGCCTGCCGTGAATTGATGACTAATGGCCATTCTTCATATTTTCCCTGACCATCAGATAGAATTGCTGGTATTTAGGATGTATTTTTACGTTGATGCCCTCTTTAAAATTACCATCCCTCCCCAGGGTGATTATGCGCCCCGGATCAATCTCGTAATTTTTCTGAAGAAGGGCCGCTACAGAATTTGCCTGATTAGCCGCTACGTCAATCTCACCGGTCATAGTCAGGCCCTCTATAGTTATCGCCATATCGGGGTTAGCCTTCAGTATTTTTGAAATTTTGGCAAGCCATTCCTCTGCCGCAGCGGCTACCTCTGTATTACTGCTTCCCCCAAAAAGCGTTTCAAGGTCCGAAGAAATCACAACGGCCCCGTTGCTCACCGATATCCTTGCATTTTCTCCAAGGGTCTGTTTGGCATTTGTCAATACCACAATCGCTGTTGAATCATTCCTTGAAATTGCATTATTGATGGATTTTAACTGTTTTTCCTTTTGTTCAAGACTCCCCAGCGCCTGATTGATCGCAGTGGAATTCTTATTGGAAACTTCTGCAAAACTGTTGAGGTTTTTAAGGAGCGTCGCATTGGCATCCTGAAGTTCCTTTACCTGCTCCTCGTAGGATTCGGCCTTTTCCACACTTATCCTTTCATTTTTCCGGGCATCAAGCACTTCCATTTTGGTAGCCTGCAGTTCCGACTTCAGTTCCGCAATTTCCGCAATTAATTCGCTCTTTTTTTGGGCAATTGCAGCGGTAGCACAGAGCAATAGAATTGTAAATAATAGTAGTGATCTTTTCATAATAGTGTTATAAAGATGGCCTGTGCCATCTAATTCCAGGGACAAAAATATATTATTTAGATTTCTCTGAAGCAGATTTAACTCCTAAATAAGGGCAATAATTTTTTCCTGCCTCCCACTAAAGGAAACGTGGTCACAGGGTCCCGGTTTGGAGTAGGGGACCCTGAATCCCATGGAGTGTACTCCTTACTTGTTCAAATAATCCAGGGACATTTCCGTCATTGCCCTGACCCCTAATAGTAAGCCAGTGTCATCGATTTTAAAATCCGGGGTATGGTGCGGAAAAGATTCTGTTGTTCCCGCTGCCATTCCTCCGAGGGAGATGAAAAAACCGGGGATTTCATTTTGGAAATACGAGAAATCTTCTGCCCCTGTTCTGGCTTTTTCGGTCTGTACATTTGCCTCCCCGGCTACCCGCTTTAAGGTGGGCAGCATCTGCTTTACCAGTTTGGGTTCATTATAGGTAATGTCAGTGGCATTCAGGATCTCGATGGTGGCTTCCCCTCCATAGGCCCTGGCAATTGTAGGTACCATTTCCTCCATTCTTTTATTGATATGGGCCCTCATGTCATAATCAAGTGTTCTGATGGTGCCTATCATTTCAGCGCTTTCCGGAATGATGTTGAACCGAACCCCACTCGTGATCTTCCCTACCGTTATTACGGCGGCTTCATTGGTCAGGTTGGTTTCCCTGCTGATAATGGTTTGCAAACCATCTATGATCTTAGCACTGATAAGGATCGGATCCACTCCCGACCAGGGCTGCGACCCATGACTTTGTTTTCCTTTGACATTGATGGTAAAACTCTGGGCGGCTGCCATGGCCCCCCCTGATTTGTATCGGATAACACCAATGGGTGTCTGAGAATTTATGTGCAGCCCGAAAATGGCATCCACATCCGGGTTTTTTAACACCCCTTCCTTTACCATAAGGAGGGCACCTCCTTCTTCCCCGGGTGGGGGACCCTCTTCGGCTGGTTGAAAAATGAATTTGACCGTACCCTTAATTTTATTTTTATTTTTGGAAAGCACTTCGGCAACACCCATCAAAATGGCGACATGGGTATCGTGGCCGCATGCATGCATTACACCCACTTCCTGCCCCAGGAATTCTGCGGTAACATTCGATTTAAAGGGCAGGTCGTTTCGCTCCGTCACCGGCAGGGCATCCATATCTGCCCGCAAACCTACCACTTTCCCGGGATGATTTCCCTTCAGTACACCTACCACGCCGGTATGTGCCACTCCTGTTTGTACCTCTATTCCCAGGGACCTCAGATGGGCAGCGACTTTTTCCGCCGTGTTAAATTCGCGATTGGATAATTCGGGGTTTTGGTGAATGTCGCGCCTCCATTCAACAACCTTGCCTTCTATGGCTTTGTAATCGCCATCTAATTTTGGCCCCTGGGCCAGGGCAAGACTTGTCATCAATATCAATGCCGGAGTAAGTAATTTAGTCATAATGATTTCTTTAAAATTTAATTAGTCGATACCCTTTATCCTGTAATTGTACCAGAGCGGTCATTGCGGACAAGGCCAATTGCACTCCATTGATGCTTTCCGAAACCGGGAAATTTCTCGAGGCTGCGGATTGCCCGCACAGGATGACTTCCACCCCGGATTCAAGCAGTTCTTTGATCAATTCACTATTTGGATTTGCCTTACCAAAATGGGCCCGATAGGCCTCATTACTGAGAATATCCCTGGTTGCCCTGTTATGTACCACAAGGGCCACTTTCATCTGTTCCCCGGAGACTCCGCTTTGTGCATGCATATTTAGAAAACGTGCGGCCGTTTCTATACTTTTGTTTACTGAATCATGGGATTCCGGACTGTCCATGATATCAAAAACCACCTTGAATTCCCCGGACGTGGCTGTCCTAAAACCGGGGTTTTCCACTTTCCAGACAGCGCCGTATCCCACAATTACAGGTCCTGTCTCCAGTGACTGTGTAAATACCTGATTGAAACCGAAGCAGAGGAGGATAACAAATAGAGGCTGCAGCTGAATTTCCATAAAGTGAGATCGAAGTTCTAAATATATTCAAATTGCCCCATAAACCGGTGGCTTTGTTCATAATTATTGAAATGATGGTTTGGCTTCACGCCAAATATGGCTAAATTCACACTTTAAATGATCCGGCTTGGAGAAGTTTCTAAACGAGTTGAATGACGCCCAAAAAGCCCCTGTTTTGCACAGGGAAGGGCCGTTGATGGTTATTGCCGGCGCAGGTTCCGGAAAGACGAGGGTGCTTACCTACCGCATCGCCCATTTGATGGCGAAGGGGGTTGATCCGTTCAATATACTGGCCCTTACCTTTACCAATAAAGCAGCCCGTGAGATGAAAAAACGAATAGCGGCTATCGTTGGTGGATCTGAAGCCAAAAACCTTTGGATGGGCACTTTTCATTCAATCTTCGCAAGGCTCCTTCGGTTCGACGGTGACAAACTTGGCTACCCCGGCAATTTTACTATCTACGATACCCAGGATTCCCAACGTCTTATTTCATCCATTATAAAGGAAATGGGACTGGATAAGGACATTTATAAGTACAAGCAGATCCAAAACCGTATTTCATCTTATAAAAATAGCCTGATCACCGTGAAAGCCTATTTTCAGAATCCGGACCTTATTGAAGCAGATGCCATGGCAAAACGTCCCAGGCTGGGAGATATTTACCAGAACTATGTGGACCGCTGCTTTAAGGCTGGCGCTATGGATTTTGATGACCTGTTGTTAAGGACCAACGAATTGCTGACCCGTTTTCCACAGGTCCTCCTAAAGTATCAGGACCGGTTTCGGTACATCCTTGTCGATGAGTATCAGGATACGAACCATTCACAGTATTTAATCGTAAAGGCTCTGTCTGATCGCTATCAGAATATTTGTGTTGTGGGTGATGATGCACAAAGTATCTATTCTTTCCGCGGGGCCAACATCAGCAATATTTTGAATTTTCAACGCGATTATGACGCGGTTGCAGTGTACCGCCTGGAACAGAACTATCGCTCCACAAAAAACATCGTTAACGCCGCCAATGCCATTATTGCCAATAACAAAAACCAATTGGAAAAGGTAGTCTGGACAGCCAATGACGAAGGAAGCAAAATTAAATTGCACAGGAGCGTAACAGATGCCGAAGAGGGAAGGTTTGTCGCGGGTTCCGTCTTCGAAAACAAAATGCAGGAGCAGCTTCCAAACAACCATTTTGCCGTTTTGTACCGTACCAATTCCCAGTCGAGGTCCATTGAAGACGCCCTGAGAAAAAAAGACATTCCCTATAGGATCTACGGAGGACTTTCCTTCTATCAGCGCAAAGAAATCAAGGATGTATTGTCCTATCTCAGGCTGGTCATCAACTCCAGGGATGAGGAGGCTCTTAAACGGATCATCAATTTTCCGGCCCGGGGTATTGGCCAGACCACCATCGAAAAATTGTTGGTGGCGGCCAACCATTATGGGCGTTCAATTTTTGAAATAATGGAAAACCTGGATAAAATGGACCTCAAGATCAACGCGGGGACCACAAGGAAGTTGCAGGACTTTGTAACCATGATCAAAAGTTTTCAGATACTGAATGAAAATGCGGATGCCTTTACCCTTGCCGAACACGTTGCCAAAAAGACCGGGATACTGTTGGAATTTAAAAAAGATGGAACCCCTGAGGGGATAGGCCGGATGGAAAATATTGAGGAATTGCTCAATGGAATCCAGGATTTCGTGGAGGGGCAGAAAGAGCTGGCTGATTCAAAAGGCGATATTACGGAATTCCTGGAAGATGTGGCCCTTGCTACGGACCTGGATAAGGAAACCGGGGATGATGATAGGGTGGCCCTGATGACCATCCACCTGGCCAAGGGATTGGAATTTCCATATGTATATATCGTTGGGATGGAAGAAGACCTCTTTCCTTCTGCCATGAGTATGAATACCCGTAGTGAGCTCGAAGAAGAAAGGCGATTGTTCTACGTGGCACTTACCAGGGCCGAAAAACAGGCCTATCTTACGTATACCCAAAATCGCTACCGCTGGGGAAAATTAGTCGATGCGGAACCCAGCAGGTTTATTGAGGAGATCGATGATAAATATATTGAGAACCTTACGCCCCGCGACCACTACCGTTTTAAACCCTTAATTGATACTGATATTTTTGGGGAAGTGGATAAAAGCAGGTTGCGACAGCACAAGCCAAACAACGGAACACCCCCTTCGGTATTGAAGCCCAATGAAATGCAACTCCGGAAATTGCGCAGAATTAAACCACAATTGGCAACCCCGTTGGGAAATGCAAATGTCATGGATCCCAACTTATCCGAGGGCACCATGGTTAGTCACAGTCGCTTCGGGAAAGGTAAAGTCCTAAAAATTGAAGGGGTTGGAAACGATAAAAAAGCGGAAATTCAGTTTGAAAAAGGGGATGTTAAGAAATTACTTCTAAGGTTTGCGAAACTGGGGGTATTATCATAGCAGGTTCCCAGGTTCCCAGGCTGCCAGGTAAGTGGTGCCTGATCCCCATGCCGGGTAACAACTTCACCGGCGGATCCATAGTTGAAAATGAACCCGCTGTATGCCACCACATTTAAATATTGCGATCTGGACAAGTTATTGCCTATATTGCCACCCCAATAGAGAAACCAATGATTATAAAATACGGTATACACCCGCTCGGTCTTGGTCTATGTTCCATTGTGCTGATTGCTTGCAGTAGCAATGGTCAGGATATTCCCGAGCCTGTCCCTGAGCAAGAACAGGGAGTTGACGTTACGGATGATGTCCATGCCCCGGATTATTGGAACAAGGCGGAATTGGTATGGAGTGATGAGTTTGACGGAAGTATCCTTTCCGCGGAACGATGGATTTTTGAAACGGGGGATCACGGGTGGGGGAACAATGAATTGCAAAACTATGTGGCCGATGACAATGTAGAGGTAGGTGACGGGATCCTGAAAATACACGCCTGGAAAAAAGACCTGGGTCAGGGGACAAGCGAATTTACTTCTGCCCGTATCAACAGTAAAAAATCCTTCACTTTCGGCAGGATTGAAATACGAGCTAAGATCCCGGAACACAAAGGCAATGGTTTATGGCCTGCACTGTGGATGTTGGGTAGCAACATAGGATCGGTGGGCTGGCCGGGATGCGGGGAAATCGATATTATGGAATACGTGAGTTTTGAACCCGGTCAAATGCACTTTTCCATCCATAGTCTGGCGAACAACCATACCAATGGTACCCAGATTACATCCGGGCCTGTTCCACTGGAGTCCATAGAAGAAGAATTTCACACCTATGGGGTATTGTGGACGGATAAATATTTGAAATTTTATCTCGATGACGTAGAGAACATTGAACTCAGCTTTTTGCGCCCCGGTGTAGTTACTTTTGAAAACTGGCCTTTTTCCAAACCCTTCTATTTTCTGATGAATATCGCCGTTGGCGGCAATTGGGGTGGTTTGCAGGGAGTGGATGATACCATTTTCCCGGCAACGATGGAAGTTGATTACGTTAGGGTTTATCAGGTAAAATAGAGGGGTATCCCAATTCAGTACAGTCACGGAATATACATGACCATAGCATCGGTTAGTTGAATAGCATGGCGGAATTCATCAGGATATACGAAGAGAATCCAAATCCAAAAGACATCAACAGGGTCGTGGAGATCCTGAGGGATGGCGGGTTGCTAATCTATCCAACGGACACGGTTTACGGGCTGGGTTGTGACATTACAAAGTCAAGGGCATTGGAAAAAATAGCCAGGATTAAAGGCGTTAAGCTCGAAAAGGCCCAATGGTCTTTTATTTGTGCCGACCTGAGTAATCTTTCTGACTATGTGCGGCAGATAGACACCCCAACATTCAAGATCCTGAAACGGGCCTTGCCCGGACCATATACATTTATTTTACCGGGTAATAACAACCTTCCCAACGACTTTAAAAAGAAAAAAACAGTGGGTATCCGGGTACCGGACAATGCTATTGCACTGGCCCTTGTCAGAGCCCTGGGGAATCCCATTGTCTCCACTTCCATACGGGATGTGGATGACGTTCTGGAGTACACCACGGATCCGGAACTGATCCTTGAAAAATGGGGTAGCCTGGTGGATGTCGTAATTGATGGCGGCTATGGAGGTAATATGGCTTCTACGGTAGTAGACCTGTCCGGAGACCAGGCTTTGGTGCTTAGAGAGGGCAAAGGGAGTTTGGATATTTTTTGATTAAGGGGTCCTGTGATAGGTTTAATTGCCATCGCTCTTAATAGAAAGGTCTGGGTTATAAGGCCGGATAAATTTGTCGGCTTCCTTTGATTCTCCGATAACTCCTTCTATTTCCTTTTCCAGATACCTCAGATGGGCTTTTGTCATTCTGTGGGTGATCACCGGGATGGTTCCCTTGATCTTCCGCTGCAACAGGATAAGGTGATCCAGCGCCAGCGACCGGACATCCGTATTGGCGGTATAATCCTCCGAAAGCATGGCCAGAATGCCCCCAACCGCTCCTTTGGCCTCACTGGGCTTATAAAGGGCAATGAGGTTGTCGACATACGCCTTCTGTAATTTCCTTCTGTATGTATTTGCCTGGTAAAAAACGTTGAGTTCACCCCAAACCAGGTGGTCCAGATCATCCAGGTATTCATCGGGCTTATAGGTGTCTGCATCTTCATAGCGTTCCGCAATAAAGGTCATCCTGCTCATCCTGCTTCCACCCAGTAAATTCAGCATAACGCTTTCCATGGTCTTGGTGACCGCCTCTTTGGATTGGGGAGATTGTATATTGTTCAGGATGTCGTTGGTAAGCAGCCATTTGGGCTCATGAAAAATATGGTTATTCAAAAAGACCAGGGCTTCCTTCTGAACACTTTTGGGAACCGGAAGATAAACTTCGCCCACTTCCCCCATCGTTTTCGGCGTCACATAAATACCACCAATATTTTTGACGACATGAAAAAGATAATTATCATACTGCTTCACCAGGGCACTGTATAACTCGTCCAGGTTGGAATAGTCATCGCTGCCTCTTTCCTGGGTCCAGTCTGTTAAAAATGGAACGATTCGCTGCAGGTTCATAATACCATAGTTACTTGCCAGCACCGAATTATTCCCGAGATCTTCGCGTTGCGACCTGGGATCAAAATCCCTTCCTTCACCGCCAAACCACAAGCGCTGATTCCCCGTGATGCTATCCACGACCATGGTATTGAGAAAATCTTTTTCCTCCAGGGGAGAAAGGGACTCCGGTAGTTGTGAGTAGCCCCATTGAATGGCCCATTTGTCATAATCCCCTATTCTCGGCATAAGATCCCGTGGCTGGATGCTGTCTTCCGGCTGGGCCACATAGTTAAACCTGGCGTAATCCATAATAGAGCTCGTATGCCCATATTTTTGCAACCATTCCGCATCCCTTAGTTTTTCGACCGGAGTGGCAAAACTGGCGGCCATGTTATGACGCAGCCCCAGGGTGTGACCTACTTCATGAGCACAGACAAAACGGATAAGTTCCCCCATGAGTTCGGTATCGAAATTCATTTTTTGCGCCCTTTTATCTACGGCACCTGCCTGGATCATATACCAATTGTGCAAAAGGGTCATCAGGTTGTGGTACCAGCCAATGTGACTCTCCAGGATCTCACCACTTCTCGGATCCGTAATATTCGGGCCATAGGCATTTTGAGAAGGGGAGGCAAAATAGCGCAATACCGAAAACCTGGAATCTTCCAAACTCATATGTTCATTGTTTTCCGGCCATTCCTTTCCAATAATAGCATTTTTAAACCCTGCCTGTTCAAAGGCTTCCTGCCAGTCATTGATCCCTTGAATGAGGAATTGCCGCCATTTTTTCGGGGTGGCCGGATCCAGGTAAAAAACAATGGGTTTTGCAGGCTCAACCAATTCACCATTCTTCCATTTCTCCATATCCTCTTTCCTGGGTTCAAGGCGCCATCGATGGATGTACACATTTTTATCCACTTTTTGCTGGTCGTCGCCATATTCCAGATACGAACTGGCAAAGTACCCCACCCTGGGGTCATAAAAACGTTTCTTCATCGGTTCTCCGGGCAGCAGGATAAAGGAGTTGTTTAGCTCCAATGTAACTACCCCGGAAAGTGCCGCTGCCGGTAAGCTGTTATTGCCATTGACGGCCGAAGGTTTCGCTTTATAGGTTTTAACGGTACGTATTTCCGTATTGACGGGAAATGAAGTAATTTTTTTTATATAGGATTTGTCCTTTTCCAGGGAAGATAATTTAAAAGCGTCCTTTTGACCAGGGCTTAACGCCAGCAGGGGATTCTCGCCATTGATGAAATCCGTTACTTCGATGACCGAGGAAAGGGTTTCCTCGTTCCTGGCCTTCACATCAAATGCCTCCAGGATGGGAGTTACACTCGAGTTGTTTACGGCCTTGGCGATCGCATCATTCTCATCCGCAGCACTGACAAAAGTGGCAATCCGAAGGAAAATTTTATTGAGCGGCCCCTTTTCCCATACAATGGTTTTATCTCCAATCTCTTCACCACCGTAATTACCGGCCCCTGCGGGAGTTTTGATAAAACGGGTAACGACCAGTATTTCACGGTTTAATATACTATCGGCGATCTCAAAGTAATACCTGTCATTCACAAGATGCACCTTAAAAAGTCCCTCCTGAGAAATGGCATCCCTGGTTATTAGCCGGTCATAGGGCTCCGCCCTGGCCTGTTCATACGCATTGTCTTTCGATTTATCTTTCGCTTTCCCCGTGAGGTTAAGGGTACTGCAGGAGCCAATTAAAAAACAAAGACAACAAAGCGGTAAAAATAATCTCATAGTTAGACAACGATTTCGTTATACAAATAGTATCTGTCGGTTTGGATTTAGGTCATGGGCTATGGTATACGTCAATAATCAATGTCTGATTTATAAAATGGATACAAAAAACCACGGCCAATGTTCCTAAAGAAGTTTGGCCGTGGTTGCAAATTTAAGGTTTTAATAAGAATCTCCTAGTTATTGATAGCAGGATCTTTCATTCCTTCCTCAATCATACTGTAAAACTGGTCAATTTTTGGAAGCACTACAATACGGGTCCTCCTGTTCTTAGCTTTGTCGGCAGTTGGTGATACAGGTATATACTCAGATCTGCCTGCAGCCGTCATACGCTTGGGATCCACATTATAATCGTTCTGAAGAATCCTGACAATGGAGGTTGCTCTTTTGACACTTAAGTCCCAGTTGTCCAGCAAAACACCACTTCGGTAGGGTACGTCATCGGTATGACCCTCCACCATAAATTCAAAATCAGGTTTGTTATTAACCACCTGTGCAACCTTG
>Ga0102947_1000332_pt1 | contig 17118 bp, 16 predicted proteins | sample SalPon2A_A_D2_MG_FD_78210 | JGI IMG/M metagenome (GOLD analysis project Ga0102947, IMG submission 78210) | Soil microbial communities from South San Francisco under conditions of wetland restoration - Salt Pond MetaG R2A_A_D2_MG | ecosystem: Environmental > Terrestrial > Soil > Wetlands | place... | reverse complement strand
GAATTTGATTGGCATTGAATAAACTCCTTTTTTGATTGATGATTAAACTCCCTGTGTCGGTGTGATGAGTACAAACACGTATTATTCTTAGATCTCTATTTTGTACCGGGCTGATGATCATAACTCAGTTCTCTTTTTATTTTCCATTCGTTGTCTTCCCTGATCCAGAGGTGGGTAAACTTAGCAACATCTCCCTTTTGATATACTTTTTGCTCGTCTAAAAATTCAAAGCGGTGGATTCCGATTTGGATAGCACCATACAATTCACCATTCTTATACATGGGATAAACTTCAAGGCTGTCTTCCTGCAATATCCTCTTTGATGGTTGGGGTGCATTTGGATCTCTCTTGGCACATCCTTCTTCCATAGGGGTCAAAAATTGCTCCCTGCCCTCGGTAAGGCCGCCTTTATCGTGATAGAATTCAAAATCCCGGGTAAACAAAGACTTCATTGTTTCCGTATCACACGTATTAAAGGCTGCATTGAACAGGATGCTGTCTTTTTCCTTTAAGGTGATGAACAGTTCCGAATCAGCATCCACCTGGCTGTAACCCGGGTAAGATGCGATCAGAAGACCCAAAAGGGCAGGTATGAAATAGCGGCTGTTCATTATTTGACGAATTTTATGGTGATCGGGTATTTAAAGGTTTGCCCTTCGTTCGTTCGCAATGTGGCCAGTATGGTATACACTAAATTGATGACAAAAAGGGCTGCCTGAAGCATGCCTGCGATGCCAAGGGGCCAAAACTGGCCTATGCGAAAATGATCACTGCTAAAATGAATATCAAAAAAGTCAAGTTCATTGAAATGCCTGATATCAAGTATACCCCCTTCGAATATATTGGGTAGAATGCCCAGGAAGAATGGCACGGAAATAATCCCCAACACCATGGAGTATAAAAGAAGGCTTATTTGAAAATTCAGTGCCTGTTTGCCATTGTAGTCCACAAAAGCGCTCTCCTTCTTGTTGGCCATCCACAAGATTAGCGGCAGCAGAAAATTCCCGAAGGGAACAAAGTATTTGCTCAGGGTGGATGCATGGATGATTGCGGACAAATTTCTTTCGTGTTTAGTCAATGTCTCTGTCATGGCATATTAGTTTCTTATGCAAATATATATTTAAAAAAAGGTATTATGCAAAACATAGTACTAAATTTTAACTTTATTTTAACATTATATAGGTCCGCAATTTTCAATACTTTTGCCCACAGCCTTCCTTTTTTAGAAGGCAACACCCAATAAGTTACAGTCCAATGGCAACAAATGCGCTGAAGTACAATACGTTCACTTTTTTTAAACTGCCCTCGGCCTGGTGGTGCGGAGTACGCCTTCGGTATTTAGACCGGCAAAAGGCAGTCGTTACGGTCCGGCATACCTGGCTCAATCAGAATCCATTCAGATCTATGTATTGGGCGGTACAGGGGATGGCCGCAGAATTCAGCACGGGCACCATGGTCATTGATCAGATCCGGGAAAGTGGCAGGAACATCTCCATGCTGGTGGCCGCGAACAAGGCCAGCTTCACCAGGAAGGCAAGAGGCAGGATCACCTTTACATGTGAGGACGGGCATTTGATAGGGAAGGCCCTCAAAAGGACCCTGGCCACCGGGGAAGGACAAACATTCTGGATGAAATCTGTAGGCGTTAACAAAGATGGAACGGTGGTCTCAACCTTTGATTTTGAATGGACGGTGAAGGCGAAAGGTTAATGACCGATAAGTCATAGTCTTTCCGGGGTTATACACAGGATGCTGTATTTATCCTTGTGTGGTGTGAATTTATTTGAATATCTTAAAATAATCAGCTTCTTATTTGTAACAAAGACAACTTACTGATAACTTATGCACAGGGGATGACCTCTACATACCGGCGAAAGAACATGTAACAATCTTATAATAACATAAAAAATGAATGCACACGAAATAGACTATCAGATTTACGGCGAAGAAATGCAGTATGTGGAAATAGAATTGGATCCTCAGGAGGCTGTTGTGGCCGAAGCAGGAAGTTTTATGATGATGGATTCCGACATAAAAATGGACACTATATTCGGAGATGGTTCCAACCAGGATAGCAGCGTACTGGGGAAAATATTTTCTGCCGGAAAGCGGATCCTGACCGGAGAAAGTCTTTTTATGACTGCATTTTTAAATGTTGGCCGGGGGAAAAAACAGGTGAGTTTTGCGTCGCCATATCCAGGTAAAATTTTAGCCATAGACCTTTCTGAAAAACAAGGGAAGTTTATCTGCCAGAAGGATGCTTTTTTATGTGCTGCCAAAGGTGTGTCCGTGGGCATTGAATTTTCGAAAAAGCTGGGCAGGGGGTTGTTTGGCGGAGAAGGCTTTATTATGCAGAAGCTGGAAGGGGACGGGATGGCTTTTGTTCATGCAGGGGGTACCCTGGCCAAGAAAGAACTGGGCCCCGGGGAAGTGCTCAAGGTGGACACGGGGTGCATTGTAGGGTTTACCAGGGATGTAGATTACGATATTGAGTTTGTAGGAGGCATCAAAAACACCATCTTTGGGGGAGAAGGTTTATTCTTTGCCACACTAAAAGGACCTGGAACGGTCTACATTCAATCTTTGCCTTTCAGCCGTCTGGCAGGCCGGGTTCTGGCCTCCGTTCCAAGGGGCGGTAAAGACAAGGGAGAAGGGAGTATCCTCGGAGGCCTCGGTGATATTATCAGCGGTGATAACCGGTTTTAAACATCCGGTGCCCGATACGAAAAAAGCCATTATCAATTAGCAATACGTGAGTATCCATGAGATAAAACCCAATTTCGGCGCTGTGGGTGACGTACCCAATCCCTGCGAATCAACTTCCGATAGTTAATAACCCTTTAAATGAACTTCAAAAAACTGAACGGATTTCTTCGGGAACTCCAAAAAAACAATTCGAAGGAATGGATGGACCTCCATCGAAAGCGTTACAGGGCATTACGGTCGGAATTTATTGAATGGCTGGATGAGGTTGATCAAATGCTGGCTGCTATTGATGAAGCATATTATTCCACCCCGGGAAGGAAAGGGATCAACCGTATCAATAATAACCTTATGTTCCATCCCTACAAACCGGTGTATAAGGATTACTTTGCTGCTGCGTTAGACAAGGCGCCTGGTACGGGGGATTTTTACCTTGAAATAGGAGTTGATGAATCCCTGTTTGCAGGGGGCCTATGGCGACCAGAGCCTAAAGTGCTTCGAAGTATCCGTGACGCGCTGGACTATGACGGGGATGTATTCAAACAGATTATAAACAAAAAATCATTCCGCACCACCTTTGGCGACCTTTACGAAGATGAAAGGCTGAAAACAAGTCCGAAAGGATTTTCCCGGGATCATCCCCAAATCGACCTTTTAAGAAATAAAACATTTGCGGTCATACACAGATTTTCAAATGAAGCGGTGTATAAAGATGATTTTAAAGAGAAGCTGATCGGTGTTTACAGGGAGATGCTACCATTCAGAAGGTATTTGAACCGGGCCATTACGGTCTGAAAAAATAAGAAATATAGGAACTAACAGGTCGAAGATGAGGCCAGATCTAAAATGGCTATCTTTCCAATCCAAAAAATTTAAATTCAGAAAGATTGAAAAAAGGCAGTATAAAAAATGTCGAAAAAGAAATCCTGTCCAGCAACTGGTACACCTTATATAAATATACGTACGATTATCAAAAAGAAGATGGCAGTTGGGAACAACAAATGCGTGAAGCCTATGACCGTGGGAATGGGGCGGCCATTCTTCTTTATAACAAAAAAAAAGGAACCGTTGTCCTTACCAGGCAGTTTCGGATGCCCACCTATATCAACGGGAACGAAAATGGCATGATGATCGAAGTATGTGCCGGTCTTCTGGAGGACGATAACCCGGAGGAATGCATCAGAAAGGAAGTGGAGGAAGAAACCGGATACCAGATTAAGGACGTTCGGAAGGTGTTCGAGTGTTATATGTCGCCGGGATCAGTTACGGAAATCCTGTATTTTTTTGTTGGGGCTTACGAAGAAAAAATGAAGGTAAGTGAAGGGGGAGGGGTGGAAGACGAAACCGAAAATATAGAAGTGCTGGAATTTTTGTTTGATGATACCCTGCAAATGATCAGGACCGGTGAGATCAATGATGCAAAGACCATTCTGCTGTTGCAGTATGCCGAGTTGAACGGACTGGTCAACAGGTAACAAATAGCGGTAAGCCGTTAGCGGTTTTTACAGTTATCGGGCAGGGCTTTCTGCTCACTGATCTCAGTAATTATCCCGTATCCACTCAAAAGAATGCTGCATGGCATTTTTAACTTCTGAAACGGGTTGCCTGAAATGGTTGTTCATAAAACTGAAGATCAGTGTTTTCCCGGATTTCGTAATGAGGTACCCGCTGAGGCAATGATTGTTCCCCAAGGTCCCGGTTTTGGCATATAGATACGGCTTTGGATTACCGGGATACCATTCAGCCAGGGTGCCTGAAACACCACCTGCCGGAAAAAGTTGAAAAAGTCGGGCTTTTGGAAATTCCTCCAGCATTTTACCAAGGACATGCACCAGGGATTCCGGGGTAAACAAATTGTACCTGGAGAGTCCGGAACCGTCTACCCAGCGTGGGGGCTGCATCAGGTTGCCAAGAAGGGAATCGAGCACATACCCCCTCGCCCTGTCACCCGAAAGCGTATCAGACAGGACGGAAGAAGAAAGGATTAACAATTGTTCTGCAAGAAAATTTTCACTCTCCTGCATCATGCGTTTAAATACTGAATCGGATCGTATACCATATACTGTTTTCCTTTCCAGTTCAGGCATCCTGCTCACCTGGGAAATATGCAGTCCCGTTGCTTTCTCCAAAAGTGATTGGGTCAGGTTGTTACTGGTTATAAAAGGAATTTCAAGGGTGTCTTTTTGCAAAGGGCCAAAGAAAAAAGTATTGGTGTTCAGATACCTGCGGCGGGTATAGGCTACCGGGACCACGCTATCTTTAAAATAGGCGGGCACTACAGAAAGCCCTTGTGAATTGTTTACGGTTATTACATTGCCATAGAGGGGCAATGCGCTTCGTTCAGGTGCATAGTATCCGTCATAATCTTCCCAGGCCCAACCGGGACCGTATTTTTCATCCTGAAAATTATGCAGGTACATGGCGTGGTTTTCAAATCCCTTTAAAAATGTGATCAGGGTACTGTCCTTAAAATAGGGATGCAGTTGTGTGGGATCTCCCATTCCGGTAAAATACAGGGTGTCATTCTCCAGGCAGTATTCCAGTACCGGTACTCTTTCAGGGAGCAATTTCAACGCCCCGTACAGCGTAAAAATTTTGGTGTTGCTGGCCGGCGTAAAATATTTATCCGAGTTCCTGCTGAATAGGGTATCACCCTTTAGCGGGTCATATACCATGATCCCGGCAAAATGATTTTCAAAAACAGTTTGGGCCAGCGTCCGCCCGATTTCTCTTTTAAATTTTCTATGGCCGGCACTTGCACAAGCACTTAAAACTATGATTGCCAGAAGGAAAGAGCAGCATTTTTTGAATGAATTCAAGGAAACCGAATTAAGGAGATTAGGTCTTTTATCGAATTAAAAATGAATTTATCTAATTTTTAACGGATGGAGGACAATATTCAATACCTTTTTTTAGTTAAATTTGAAACAACAGTCTAACTAAACATTCTGAGAATATGGCTAGAGCTATGCTGGAGTATACCAAGACGGTACTCCAAAAAGTAAGTTTTGACGCTAAGTTATTCAGCAAAGAACTTAAAAAGGCAATTTCCAGATTACTCCCCTATGAAATCGAAGAATTAAAAAGATGGTTGATGCAGTTTATCACCGATAAACCGGAATTACAACCAAGTTTAATTCTTTTGAAATGAAAATGCAAAAGCCACCTTTCGGTGGCTTTTTTTTAGCTCAAACAAGCTCGCCTGAAGTTATTTGATGCTTAGTCCTGGTACTGCTGCCAGCATGCCGGCGTTGGTCATAGCATTCAATTGCCAGGGCCGCAAAGGTCCCTTTACCCGCTATTTTTTATTCAGGGGACTGATAATATTGACGTCCTGGAAGGCAATTGCCCCCCTTACAACTCCCGAAATAACATCCCTGAGGGCCTCTGTTATTTGCATTTTCAACTCTTTTTTGTGGTAGATAATACTTACTTCCCTGGCAGGAGAGGGATTGCTGAAGTACTTTAAATTCTTCTTTTTCGTCGAATCCAGTTCAAGGGTATTGAGGTAGGGGAGTAAAGTCATGCCCATGTCCTCATCTGCCAGATTCACGAGCGTTTCAAAACTTCCGCTCTGCAACTGAAACTTTTCTTCTCCATAAATCTTTGGCGACTTACATAGATTAATGACTCCATCCCTGAAACAGTGTCCATCCTGCAGTAACAGGACATCGTTTATTTCCAGGTCATCAGGACTCAGTTGGTCCAAACTGCTGAGCCTGTGATTTTTTGGGACATACCCAACAAAGGGTTCATAGTATAGTGGCCGCTCCCGGATAAATTCTATTTCAAGTGGCGTCGCCGCAATACCCGCATCCAGATGTCCGTCCAGGATGTTTCTTATCAGGTTCTCGGTACTTTGCTCTTTAATGATAAGATTGACCTTGGGGTGTTTTTTGATAAATGTTTTCAGGAACATGGGCAATAGTGTTGGCATTACTGTGGGTATAATACCCAGGCTATATGGACCGCCAATAAAACCCTTTTCCTGATCCACAATGTCCCTGATCCGCTCGGCTTCATTTACGATATTCTTCGCCTGCGCCACAATTTTTTTTCCTGTCTCCGTAACCGTAATCGGTTTTTTGCTCCGATCAAAAATGAGAATGTCGAGTTCATCTTCCAGTTTTTGTACCTGCATACTCAGGGTCGGCTGGGTCACAAAACTTTTTTCCGCGGCGAGTGTAAAATTCCGGTACTCGGCCACAGCCAGGACATATTGCAATTGGGTGATCGTCATTTGTAATAAGTTTAAACGATAAAAGTATAAAAACTATCAATAAAATTTATCAAAATTCAGATATATATATATTAATTTTATAGCTCTTAAAAGCACTACATATGAAACTAAATAGTATAGGACTTAACGCCGGAAAATCGATTGCCCTGAGCAAGGAACTCAACGTCCTTCTGGCTAATTTTCAACGGTATTATCAGAACCTGAGGGGGATTCACTGGAACATCAGGGGAAAGCGATTTTTTGATCTGCACGTAAAATTTGAAGAATTGTATAACGATGCCAATCTCAAGGTAGATGAGATCGCAGAACGGATTCTGACCCTGGGGGGAGTTCCCCTGCATACCTTTGAAGATTATATTACAAATGCGAAAGTACCGGTTGGTAAAAATGTGAGCAGGGATGAAGACGCTATCCGACTGATCGTGGATTCTCTGACCGAATTGCTGATGATTGAGAGGCGGGTTTTGGACACTTCTGCCGGGGCCGATGATGAGGGGACCAATTCCATGATGAGCGATTTTATTACAGAACAGGAAAAAACAGTGTGGATGATGAAGGCCTGGCTGGCCGAAGATATATGACCCATTTATATGCTTACACACTTATAAGGTGTTTAAAACCCGTCAGGTTCGTTAAATCTGACGGGTTTTTTGATTCTGCCCCGGTAGTTTTAAACAACCCGGTTCTGGCCGCGCAATTCCGGCCCAAAATTTCAAATGGATTTTAAACTTTAAATATTTATATTTAGTAGCCATAATAAACCGAATCTGACTATGTCTGAAATAAAAGATAAGCTTCCTGCATTACTGGCGGAAGTTCCATTTTTCTCAGAAGTTTCCAGAACTTCCCTGTCAAATCTCTGTAAAAATATTGACGTATTGAACTTTGAAAGAAACGATACTATATTTAAAAAGGGAGATAAAGGAGAAGCCATGTATGCCATTCTGGATGGGAAGGTCAAAGTTCATGAGGATGAACATCAATTCGGTTTTCTTTCACAAGGGGATTGCTTTGGGGAATATGCCCTGATAGACCGTCAGGAGAGGTCGGCCTCAGTAACCGCATTGGAAGACACCCGGGTAGCCCGTATAGACCGGAAACTTTTTTTGGACCTGATGAAGGAAGATCGTGGTTTTGCACAGGGGATGTTGTCCGTAATGATAAAGCGCCACCGGGAGCTCGATACGATCCAGGAACGACTTGCCAGCTCAAAAAAGGAACTGGAAATTGCCTATTCCAAGATGAGTGGCCTGATCAATGGGGCGATGGATGCGATCATTATGTTTGACAGCAATTTTAGAATTATCCTTACCAACCCCTCCGCCGATACGCTGTTGGAAAATGAAGATGTATTGCAGCGCAATGTTTTGTTCTTTTTTGATGATGCAGGAGCCAAACTGATGGAATCCCTTGTAGCATCCGGCATGGAGGGCAACGCAAAGGCTATTAATAATTATTTACCCGCGGTTGTAAAGATCATTGGATCGGGCGGGACTGAAATTCTCAACGAAGGCACTATCAGCCGTTATGGGGATGGCGATCAGACGTTTTATACCCTTATTCTAAGGAACATACAGGAACGCCTGATCGCTGAAGATAAGATCAACCTGCTTACCAACCAGGCTGCCTATCTGGAAGAAGAAATTAAGGAACTTACCAGTAGCTACGGGATCGTCGCCAAAGACCAGTCCATGGCGGAAGTACTTACCCTGGTTGAGCAGGTGGCACAGACCGATGCCACGGTGCTTATCCAGGGAGAGACGGGCACAGGTAAAGAATTGGTTGCCAGGGCAATTCATAAAGCGAGCCACCGGAATGACAAACCCCTGATCCGAATTAATTGTGGGGCCATCCCCACGAATTTGATTGAAAGTGAACTTTTTGGCCATGACAAGGGCGCTTTTACCGGAGCTACGGCAAGTAGAAAAGGCAGATTTTTATTGGCAGATAAGGGGACTATTTTTTTGGATGAGATCGGAGAACTTCCTTTGGAACTGCAGCCAAAACTCCTGAGGATCATTCAGGAGGGTGAGTTTGACCCTGTGGGAAGTTCAGAAACGATCAAAGTGGACGTTCGAATAATTGCGGCCACACACAGGGATTTATTAAAATTTTCAAAAGAAGGAAAATTCAGGGAAGACCTGTATTACCGCCTGAATGTTTTTCCGATCGTTGTGCCGCCCCTCAGGGACAGGGGAGAAGACATTCATTTAATCTCGCAGGAAATGATCCAACAGTTTTCGGCAAAACTCAATAAGAAGATCCGTCCCCTTGCCGAAGAAGACAAGGCATTAATATCGGGCTATTCATGGCCAGGGAATGTCCGGGAACTTCAAAACATCATAGAACGTGCTGTCATTATTGCTCAGGATCATACGATAGACTGGCAATCCATCATCCCAAAGTCCTCCGAAACAGCAGGGGTGAAGGTAGAAAAGGAAGCGTCCAGAATCTTTTCTTATGAAGAAATGGGGCAATTGGAAAAAGAGAATATCCTGAAGGCTTTGCGCAAAACAGCCTGGAAGATCTCCGGCCGGGGTGGTGCCGCGGCTCTACTTAAACTCCCGCCCACAACACTTACCTCAAAGATGAAGGCACTGAATATCGTACGCCCGGTATGAGGTCCCGATTTTTCGTAAGGTCTTTCACGAAATTTCGTTAAAACGCTAAATACCGTTATCCAATTAATTTCAGATTCAGCAATTAAATTATTGATAATCATTTAGTTAATTAGTGTGGCATGGCTCCTGCATACGCTATGTCAAGCAATAATGTTTAACATAAAATACAAACAACATGATAACAGTAGAAAACAAAGTAAACGGATTTAATGAATTATCGAAACGGTATGGTTACCAAATAGCGCAGACAGCGGTTGCTACCAAGAGTTTTGTCTGGAATGCCAGGAGGAGGTTCAGATAATCAGATGACTCAAAATTTTCAGGACGGGATCCTACTAGTAGTGGGGTTCCGTTTTTTGATGGAATATTCCTATTAAAACCTTAGATCCCAGGGGCTTTGAACCTTCTCAATTTACGCTCATTTGGTCGGGCTATGAAAATGGGTTGAAACTTTTGAGAATTTTCAAGGATTCAACCCACCGTGCTTCTAAATACCTGTTTCATCATTCAAAATTTCGGGATCGTTGACGTCAATTTTCAACGTGATGATTTTATCCCCCTTTTTTAAGCTGACTTTACAGGTATTCTTCAGTTCCTTCCCGGAATTATACCGGACCCTGTACTCATTTTCATAAATTGACCAACCCGGGTATTCCTTAATTAAGGAAATCCTTATGGGCAGCGGTAGAATTATATTATGGTATTTTTCCTCGGTTCTGAGAATCACACCTTTGCTGTCATAGACTACTTTGATCATATTATCAGCATCTTTAAATTCAACCTTGTAAGTACCCTCCAGGCCGGGTTGATAGACGGCATGCGATTCAATATTATGCATCGCAATCAGCTTTTCAAAATTCTTTACCCGAGTGGAACCTCTCTCCGAACCAACGTCATTAAGGTATTTCGAATTGACCGGGATCGGTTGCGAAAAATGGTTGCCATTAAGAACTAAGTTTTGCATTGCCCCGGGATTGTATTGGGCAAACATGGGGTTGGTTAGACCCAAAACCATTAAACCAAACATAATTTTTTTCATTGTCTTAAAATTTAAGATGAATATTATTTCTCATTTGTGGCACAAAGTTGAGAAAGGATTTTTACAGTCCGTTTTTTCTGAAGTTCAATTTTATTGTTCAAAAGTTCATAGGGGATCTTTAACTTAAAATGATGGGTTTACGTTATTTAATAACCTTGAAAGGCCTCCTGTACATTGTCCCTGCTGACAGCAAATAGCGGAAGGGAAATCCCATAACCGGCCTCCTTAAGCGTTGGGAAGACAGTGGCAATACTTTTTATATGTATCTTGTATTTACCATTTCAAATGACATCAGGGATCAAAAGCTTTATGAAGACGGTAGACATATATTCCTATTTTAAGGGGCATCCGAGATATAATAAACTCGTTGGCAATGACTATTTATTTGTAGAATATAAATGCCCCCTGGAGGTAGAGCAGTTTCAACTTTGGACAGAGTCGCATCTTATTGTCTACGTGATCAGCGGAAAGAAGGAATGGAACTCAAGCAGGGAATCTTACCTGATTGAGGCAGGCGATGCCCTCTTTGTAAGGAAGGGGGTATACTCAACGAGGCAATTTATGGAAGTGGACTATTGTGTCATGCTTTTTTTTATTGATGATGCGTTTATAAGAAACTTCCTCAGGGAAAATGATGTAGCGAAAGGCATTTCAATGCCAGATTCCGTTGAGGAAGAAATGTTCAGGATTAAAACCAATGCCACACTGGAGTCATTGATGCAAAGCGTGTTTCATTATTTAAATCAGGACAAGGCTACTCCCCGCAGTCTGGTAGAGATAAAATTTAAGGAACTCCTGTTTAATATCCTGTTAAACCCGGGAAACAGAAAACTGACCGGTTTTTTTCGTTCCCTCCTGCTATCGGATAAAACGGAGCTTGATTATATAATGAAAAGAAATTTTCAGTTTGATTTAAATATGGGAGAATTTGCCAGGTTAAGCGGGAGAAGTCTTTCTACCTTCAAAAGAGACTTTAAAAACTATTACGGCCAAACCCCGGGCAAATGGCTGACGGATAAACGTCTGGAATATGCCAAAAGCCTCCTGTTAAAGTCAGACATGGACGTAAACCAGGTATGCTACGAATGCGGGTTTAAGAATGCATCACATTTCAACAAAATTTTTAAAGACAGGTTTTCACTCCCGCCGAAACAATACAGGTCCCAGTTTTTACCCTGAAAATTGTTGCTTTCGGATCTGCTTGCACAATCCGTTATTATTTTACGTATCCGGCCCAGAAGCCAAGACCGGGGAAACTCTTCTATCCTACATTGTCTTTTTCACGAAAATTCATAAATCCTATAGCGATATTTCGTAAATAAACGATATTTCGTAATGTATTCAAACCTCCATAAATTGTATAAATAACTGAATATCAGAATATTATATGCTTTGGCACGACTGCTGTAATATACAAGTCAAATAAAAATGTTTAATCTTTAAAATTTAAAAAAATGAGTACAGTAGTAAACAAAACAAACGGAGTAAACGTAGACCAGTTGATGGCTACAGTAGAAGCGGTTCAGGGAAATCCCGAACTGGCAAAATTCGAATTCAGGGCGAAAAACAACTGGATCGAAGGTGGACATTGTGTAACCAGTGTCAAGAGCTTTTATGGAGTAGGTGAAGAAGACACTACTCGAAAAGAGACTTTTACCATGGAAGCTGACCACCCGGCAGTTTTATTGGGTGAGGATTTGGCACCCAGTGCTGCTGAGATCGTATTGCATGCCTTAGGATCCTGTTTAACAGCTGCCATGACGTATCATGCCGCTGCACAGGGAATTGAGATTGAAGGGATGGAATCTTCTTTGGAAGGTGGCATCGATCTTCAGGGGTTCCTTGGATTAGATCCTGAAATCAGAAAGGGGTATGACGGGATTAAAGTGAGGTTCAAGGTAAAATCAGATGCCACTGAGGACCAGCTTAGAGCATTATCACAGTACTCCCCTGTATTCGATATGATCAGCAATCCTACGCCGGTTTCCATCGAGTTCGAAAAGTAAGACCTAAAAAAGGCCGCCCCTGCTTTTAAGGAGTGGCCTTTTTTAACTTCCCATTCGGGGTAAAGGTTAAGATGATCAAAAAAACGCCAGAATAAAAATGAATCCCAAAAACTACATCATAGTGAACGGCAACGAAGCCGCAGCACGTATTGCCTATAAAACCAATGAGGTTTGCGCCATATATCCCATTACTCCGGCTTCGGGAATGTCAGAGCTGGTTGAAAAGTGGAGCGCTGACCAAAAAGAAAATATTTATGGCAGCGTACCGACCGTTTTTGAAATGCAAAGTGAGGCTGGCGTTGCCGGAGCTTTGCACGGTGCGTTGCAAACGGGTGCATTGTCTACTACGTTTACAGCCTCTCAGGGGCTTCTTTTAATGTTGCCCAATATGTACAAGATAGCTGCTGAACTTACCCCCGGCGTAATTCATGTTGCCACCCGTTCTGTTGCTACCCATGCCTTATCGGTCTTTGGCGATCACAGCGATGTGATGGCCGTGAGAAATACGGGTTATGCCCTGTTAGGCGCCGCCTCTGTACAGGAAGCTATGGATTTTGCTTTAATTTCCCAGGCATCTTCTCTGGAATCCAGGATACCGTTTGTGCATTTTTTCGATGGCTTCAGGACCTCCCACGAAACCTCTAAAATTGAAATGGTCAGTGATGCAGCCGTCCGGGAAATGATCAGGGAAGATCTGGTTGTTGAACATCGAAACAGAGCCTTAAATCCTAACAGCCCGGTGATCAGGGGGACATCCCAGGGAGCGGATGTATTTTTTCAAAGCAGGGAGGCAGTTAACACATATTACGATGCATGTCCGCATACCGTGCAACAGCAGATGGACAAATTTGCTGCCCTGACAGGAAGGCAATACCGGATTTTTGATTATATGGGACATCCGGAAGCAGAACAGGTGCTTATCGCCATGGCATCGGCCTGTGAAACGATTGAAGAATCTGTCCGGGATCTGAATGCCCGGGGAGAAAAGATCGGCCTGATCAAAGTAAGGCTTTATCGACCTTTTAGCACGGCACATTTGATCAACGCATTGCCTGATACATGCACTTCCATTGCCGTATTGGACCGTACCAAAGAGCCCGGATCAACCGGGGAACCACTTTACATGGACGTTGTTCAGTCGCTTGTCGGGCAGTTCAATGAAAATCGGGCAAAACCACTCCCTAAAGTAATCGGGGGACGGTATGGATTGTCCTCCAAAGAATTTACACCGGCCATGGTGGAAGGCATTGTGGCCAACCTGAATTGCAAAAAGCCTAAGAATAACTTTACGATAGGGATAACAGATGACATTACCCATCTTAGCCTGGATTATGACGAAACATTACCATCCAGTAACCATGGTCTTCAGGCCCTGTTTTATCAAACACGAACGCAAAGTTCGGTGGTTGATTTCAACAATTTATTAAAATTCCTGGGAGCCGATTACTTTATCCAGGGTTATACTGAAATCAATTATAAGAAATCCAATGCGCGGGAGGTAGGTAACCTCCGGTTGGGTTCAGAACCCATAAAAGCGCCTTACCTGGTTTCAAAGGCCGATTTTGTAGTTTGTGATTCCATCAACTTCATCAAAAAAGATGATGCCCTGGACCGTATCAGACAGGGAGGGAATTTGCTGGTTGCCTCTAAGCTAAGCAACGACCAATTCTGGCAGGAACTGGCGCGGGATCAGCAGGACGCCATCATCGCCAAAAATATAGGAATCTACCTTATAGACCCGGGTCTTACCAGGGAACTTTTTGTGGTCGGGACGATTCCGTTTTCCAAACTCTTTGCCGGTTTCCTGACCCTTCGGGAACCATTGGTACAGGATGAGTGCCTGGAGGAACTTAAAAATTCCATCGCTAAGATCGACCTTGCCCGGATAAAGCAATCGGAAGGTCCAAAGCGGGAGGAAACCTCAGATTTTGCCGGGACCATTCTCGGGAAACTTATTGCCAACCAAGGCGGTGAACTTCCTGTAAGCGCATTTCCTGTGGATGGGACCTATCCAACGGATACTTCCAAATTTAATGATAACGGAAAAGGAGGCTGGCTTCCGATATGGGATCCGGAGGCCTGCACCCAGTGCGGGGCCTGCAGTTTGGCCTGCCCTCAGGGAGTTATTAGAATGAAGGTATTTGAGGATGAGCGATTGGTTGATGCCCCGGCCGGTTTCAAATCGACCAAATCCCTGGAAATCGCAGGGGAAGTGGATTTGCTTAATTATACGATTCAGGCCAATCCTGAACAATGCACTTCCTGCAATAATTGCCTGGATGTATGCCCTTCAAAAGCGCTGAAAATGGCAGAGCGATCTTCTGTCCTGGCCTCTGAAGAAGCAAATTGGAAACACTTCGGGGCGATCCCGGAATTCGACAGAAGCAAAATTGATGTCACCAAAGTAAGTCAACAACAATTGCAGGAACCCCTGTTTAAATATTCCTCCGGGGTTGATGGTTGCGGGGAGGCCCCCTATCTGAAATTGATATCTCAGTTGTTTGGCGACAGAATGCTGGTCGCAAATGCTACCGGGGCAAGTTCCATTTTCGGAGGTGCACTGCCAACGACACCCTGGTCCAGGAATAAGACGGGACGAGGGCCGGCATGGTCCAATTCCCTGTTTGAAGACAATGCCGAATTTGGGTTGGGTTTCAGACTGTCCCTTGATCAGCAGGAATTACTTGCCAGGGAACTTTTAAAAAAATTGCGGCCCTTCCTGGAGATTGATTTTGTGAACGATCTTCTGACGGCAGGGCAACAGACGGAACAGGGGATAAGGGAACAGCAGGAACGCGTTGACTTGTTGAAGAAAAAACTCGAAGGTATAGATACCCCGGAAGCAAAACAATTGGGGTCGGTTGCCGACAGTCTGGTAAAGAAGAGCGTGTGGATCGTCGGTGGTGACGGCTGGGCGTACGACATTGGATACGGGGGATTGGATCACGTACTTGCATCGGGTAAAAACGTAAATATTCTGGTGCTGGACAATGAAGTGTATTCCAATACCGGCGGACAGATGTCCAAAGCCACACCTATGGGGGCCTCTGCCAAATTTGCGGTGAACGGCAAACTCAAACAAAAAAAGGACCTTGGTTCAATGGCCATGACCTACAATGATGTATATGTTGCTTCTGTGGCCATTGGGGCAGATCAGGAACATACGTTGAAAGCGTTTCTTGAAGCAGAACAATTTAACGGGCCATCTCTGATCATCGCTTATTGCCATAGTCCTTCCCATGGGATAGACATGAATAACCCAAGTCGGTATCACAAGGCAGCGGTTGCCTCCGGACAATGGTTGCTCTATAGAAATGATCCCCGCAGGCTGATGGAAGACCTAAATCCATTACAACTGGATTCTGTTGCACCCAGGCTGGGTGTTGAAGATTATTTAAGGCTGGAAAACAGGTTTGAACATCTTTTTAAGGCCAAATATGCAGGTCTGGAGCTATGGAGGCGACAAATTCAGCAACAGGTGGATGAGCGGTTCAGCAGGTATGTTTCCATGTCCAAACCACGCGTCTCAGGAAATGCAAGGCTATTTCATGTGGCTAAAAAGGCGGAGCGGCCAAAGTCTGATTCCACGGGCCTTTCGCAACGAAAAAATGTAACTGCCCACCTCCTCATATTTTTGGTTTTTGGAGCCCAGCTTCTCTTTTCAATGTCCCCGGGGGGTCGTTTAAAAGGAGTAGACACCTTAAATCAATTCCATATTCCAACACCATTTGAAAGAGGGGCTGGCACCCCCTTTTTTCAGAAGCTACATTTTCCTATTCTCAGGTTTTCCGGTTTGTTTAAAGAAAATCTACAGGCTGCGGGTCTTTCTCAATTTGAAAAGGACATGCCTATGGGAACCATCGCTGATCTTTCCGATCTTTCAAATTCTGTTGCCAGACCCAATGGCGCCTTTAAAAAGCCCGAAACACTTTCTTTTACACTGGCTCATCCATTACAGACGGAGTTTAACATTGCGTACAGACACAAAGGGAGCTTCTGGGTCTTTGATCAGGTACGATTCAATTTTAAAATGAATAAACACAGGAACAAACAGATATTCCTGACACTTAAGGTTGCCCTTAACTGATGTCTTCAAAAATATTTTGGAGGAAGAATTATAAGGTAGCTATAGGCACCGCGCTAATTGCCACGGAATTGTAGTAAGGGTAGTTGGCCCCGGCCATTCAGGTTAAACTACTTTTCACTCATGGTATTCACCACATCCCAATCCTTCGGGGTACCTGCCAGGGTATATTCCGCAGATTTGGTCACAAAATATTTGGCCACCAGGTCTTCAGGGTTTTTGCTAAGTATTTTATCAAAGGAGGCAGAGGCCCTTGGGAATTCATTATTAAAGAAATGCCTGAGCCCTTTTTCAAACTCATGGATCGTTTTCTTTTTTAAGAGGACGATGTTTTCAGGGTCCCCATCGAAGCATTCGTAGATCCCTATGACATTGTCTTTTCCTTTGGCTTTTACCTTTCCCAGGTATCTGAGTCCAAAACCTTC
>Ga0102947_1000331_pt1 | contig 17124 bp, 22 predicted proteins | sample SalPon2A_A_D2_MG_FD_78210 | JGI IMG/M metagenome (GOLD analysis project Ga0102947, IMG submission 78210) | Soil microbial communities from South San Francisco under conditions of wetland restoration - Salt Pond MetaG R2A_A_D2_MG | ecosystem: Environmental > Terrestrial > Soil > Wetlands | place... | reverse complement strand
TTTAATCTTTTTTGACATTATTGGACTTTTCCCACCAGTAAAAATAGCTATTTGAACTGTTTTTTCAAAATCTATGATTGCTGGATTTGAAAAATCACTGGATTCGGGATCGTCTGAACTGTATGCTATTATCTTACTTTTTTTTGCTTTGTTGATTATTTTTTGATTAAGTTTTCTATTGTTGGTAGTGGTAATCACCATGTATGGCTTATCTGAGGAGAGAAAATTTGCATTTTCTAATTTTTGTTTTTTTAAATAAATTAATTTTCTTTTAGCAAGACTCTCAATTGATTTGTTTACTTTATCACTAATTACCGTGATTTCACAATCTTGATTGAGAATGGCTTTAATTCTTTTTAGAGCCTCTTTACCAGCTCCTACCACGACCACTTTTTTATTTTGTAAATTTAGATTAATTATCACCGATCAAAGGCGCGGCATTTTCTATTTATACATTTTAAAACTGTTGCAACCTAGTTACATTTTTAATTGAAAACAAACCTGCACATACCAATGACGTCTATGGATAATTTAGATAAAGAACTTCTAAATGAAATTCAATGGACCTTCCCGCTAGTAACAAGACCATTTGATGCTATCGCTAAAAAATTTGATACCACTCCAGGAATTGTAAAACAACGTCTCAAACAATTAAAAGCAATCGGTGTTCTAAGACAACTGAGTGCAATTTTTGATACTAGAAAACTTGGTTATACCAGTTCATTGGTTGCAATGGAAATTGAATCTGATAAATTAGAATCCGTCGCAAATCAAATTAATCGCCATCCAGGAGTTAGTCATAATTATGAGCGTGATCATCAGTTTAATTTGTGGTTTACCTTGGCCGTTCCTCCAGGTTCTGATTTGAAGACTGAGCTTGAAAAATTTAATGTCTTAAAAGGAATTAAAAAAGTAAGAATGCTTCCAACCCTTCAACTTTTCAAGATTGGAGTTAAACTTGACATGGTAGATGAAAAAAAACATGATGTCGCGCCAACTGAAGAAAAAAAACAAGTAAAAAATGTAACCTTTGAACCAACAGAAGAAGACAAAAATTTTATCCGTGAATTACAAAAAGACATGGACATTATTGATGAACCCTTTGTAAAGGCTGCAAAAAATCTTGGAATTACTGAAAAGGAATTATTTGAAAAAATGAAATATTATGAAGAATATGGAGTAATGAGAAGATTTGCAGCAATCTTAAGACATAGACAAGTGGGATTTACTGCAAATGGGATGATAGTTTGGAAAGTTCCAGAGGATAGAATTTCTGAGGTGGGTGCCGTATTGGGATCTTTTCCACAGGTTAGTCATTGCTATGAACGTCCAACCTACTCTGATTGGCCCTATAATGTATTTTCTATGATTCATTGCAAAACTCATGAAGAAGCAAATGAAATGGCAAAAACAATTCGGGATCAAATTCATGTTGATGAATATCGTATTCTTTTTAGCTCACGCGAATTCAAAAAAACACGAGTTGAATATTTTGTAGAAAACTCGTTTAATTTTGAAGATACTATTCCAGCATCCTAAATCTCGTTATCATCGTGTCCAACAACATGGATAGTACAAAAGTACTGGTCATTCATATTGCAATAAAACTCTGAATTTCCCCCACATATTTGACAGGGGGGTCTCAGGTCGTTCTCTGACAGTCTTGTGTGGTAATTTTTACTTCTAAGAGTAATGTTGGAGTTTTTATAAATTCGTGTAAAATTTGAAAAGTATTCTAGTTCTGGTGGTAGAAGATCTTGTCCTTTTTTGATTTTTTTAATTATTGCCTCCCATTTTTTGTATTCCCCAATCCTTGCAAGCTTCATTCTTTCTATGATGTCTAGAGTTTTAGCTGTATCTATTGGAGGATTCATAAAATTAGTTTGCTTGTGGTGTGGCTTTTAATTCGTAGGGAGGCCAAGTATTGTATAATTCTGCAATCTCTTTCATGTCTGATGAATTTATATAATTTCCATCTGAGATGGCGGCAAATGATTCTATCTCTTCTTCACTAACAACCGTGGGTAGTACAGATGCGATTGCTTTTTTCGATAAGATAAATTTGATTGCAAATTCGGTAATTGTTAACCCATTTCTTTCTGCTATTGGTCTAAATTGCTCTACTTTTTTTAATGCCTCTTGTCGCCATTCCATTTTTCTATCTTTTCTGTGGTCATTGCTTGGAATTACTGTCTCTGCCTTTACTTTACCTGTTAAAATTCCAGATGCGTCTGGTACTCTTACTAGTATTCCGACATTTTGTTGTGATGCTTTTTCAATAAGCTCGTTTCCTGGAGTTTGCTCTAAAATGTTGTATACGGTTTGAACAGATGAAACGTTTTTTCTGTCCATTGCCTCCAAACCTTCTTGTGTCCATCCAATGGCAGGGCCCAAAGCCACCTGAGCTGTTTTCATTTTTCCTTCTTGGATTAGCTTATCAAATGTTTCAAAGGGTTCGTTATTTCTAATTTGATCAAGTTTTGGATTGTGCATCCCAAATGAATCGATATAATCTGTCTGAAGTCTTTCAAGAGTTGCTTGTAATGCATTTTCGGTAAATTTTTGGTCAAACTGTTGAGGGAGTTCAGCATGTCCAATTTGCTCTGCATTAGAAAAATCATAACCATATTTTGAAGAAATTACTATTTCTTCTCTCATTCCCTTGAAAACTTCACCAATTAGTTTTTCACTTTTACCTTTACCATACATATCTGCAGTTTCAAAGAAATTAATTCCTAAATCATATGCTTTTTTGAGCATTCTTTTTGCTTCGTCTTCTTCTATCTTTTTGCCCCACCAATCAAGACCTATGGTCCAGGCACCAAATCCTATTTCAGATACTTTTATTCCACTTTTTCCTAATGTTTTGTATTTCATCCTCTATTCACCTTACTTTTTGTCTTGATTTTTTCCGCACATCAAAACTAAACTCTCTCCGAAATTTGTTCATTTATGTTTATCCAAGATTTACTCCCATGATATTTTAGAAATTAGAGCAAATTTCAATAATTTTGTAATTTTACCCCAGACTTGCAATTAATGGCTGAATATCTTTTTTTACACAGATAATCATAGGTGTGTCTACTTTTACATACGCTGATACCATAGTCTCCCTCAAATCCATAATGAGGTTTTGAAAATCCCGTAGATCGTCAGTTTCAAAGGCCAGCATAAAATCTTGATCATCTAATCCAAAAGAGTAAGTTGTGTTGAGAACAATATCTGGGTATTTCTGAGACACATCAATGTGCTCATCCATCATTTTTTGTCGCTCTTCTTGTGAAAGCAAGTACCATTCTCTTGTTTTTGTAAATGGGTATACTACCACGAATTTTTTAGATTCATTTCCTGCCACAAAAGAAATTATTCTACCTTTTCTTGCATAAGCCGATGGTCTAGTACAGGAAACGTACGTTTGTGATGTGATTATGTATTTTCCAAAAACTGTAAGGTAAAGTTTGGATATTACGCTTTGAATTTCTTCTACTGTTTTGGCAGCAAACCAAAACAGAAAATCTGCATCCGAACGCAAACCTAAAGTTGAATATGATCTAAACTTGACTCCTGAATTTCTGATTACATTTTCAACTTCTTTGGCAGATTCCTCTTTAGCTAAATCTGCCATCCATCTCCATTTAGGATCTATTTGAAAGAATGAGAAATTAAAATAATATTTTTCGTCATCGTTTGGCTCCATGCTTTGACCATTTTGAGACCCTATTTAAACAAAATATTTGATTCTCTAATGTTGGATCTCTATAATTTTGGTTTTTGATTTATGACCTGTTTTAATTTGAATTTTAGATGATGAAACTCTAAAATGTTTTGCAAGTTTTTTTATGATTTCTTTGTTTGCCTCTCCTTTTATTGGTCTAGATTTTAGACCCATAATGATTTTGTTTTCTGAAATTTCAAAAGTTTCTTTGTTAAATTGTACAGTTATCTCATAAAGCACAAAAAATTATACAAAATGAATCTGCTTAAACTTATTTGTTAATTTTACAATCAAGCGTATTGCTCTAAAGCCCACTCGTATCCTTCAGTCTCTAGTTTATCTGCAAGTGCAGCATCGCCAGTTTCTAGGACCTTACCTCTTGCAAAGACGTGAACGAAATCAAGTTTATTCAAGAATTTCAAAATTCTTGCATAATGGGTAATTATTATTATTGTCGCATCTTTATCTGCAACTTCGCTAATTGCTTTTGCAACGGATTGAACTGCGTCAATATCTAAACCCGAATCAGGTTCGTCTAAAATTGATATTTTTGGTTTTAGTACTGCCATCTGTAAAACCTCGGCACGTTTTTTCTCTCCTCCAGAAAACCCTTCATTTAGGTATCTTGAAAGGAATTCTTCTTTTAATCCTACTTTGTTTAGGTTTTCTTTAAGATATTTTTGAAATTCTCTTACTGTGATGAAAACTTCTCTGTTTTCTCCTTGCAATGCTTTGCTAAGTGAATTATATGCTGTTCTTAGAAAATGAGAAAAACCTACTCCTGCCACTTCTGTGGGGTATTGAAATCCAAGAAACAATCCTTTCTTTGCTCTTTCATCTGCAGTTAATTCCAAAATACTTTCACCATCCAAAAGAATGTCTCCTTGTGTGACTTCGTATTTTGGATGTGCAAGTAATGTGTAAGCTAGTGTGCTTTTTCCAGAACCGTTTGGTCCCATTATTGCATGCACTTCACCAGGCCCTGTTTTCAAATTCACTCCTTTGAGGATTTCTTTTCCTTCTCTTTTTACATGAAGATCTTTGATTTCAAGAACTGCCATGTGGCAAATTGCTTTGTTTCTATATATAATACCGACGAAATTTAGCTGATCCTAACCACATTTGAAATTAATAATAAAATGAAAAGAGGGGGGATTAAATTTTGGCCAGAGTTGGTCTCAAAGCGATTTTGAGTTTGTAACAGGTTAGAATCTCTTTACATCTATTTCTGATTGTAACTTCGGTGACGCCAGCAATAGTGGATACGTCTCTTTGTAGGATGCTCTGTCCTAGCAAAACAGATGCAACATATAGATAAGCTGCTGCGATTCCGTTGGGAGCTTTTCCGTCAGTAATACTGCTGTCCTTAGTTTTTTCAGCAATTTCCAAGGCTAATCTTTCTACTCTGACCTCGGTTTGCGTCATATTTGCAATCTTGGAGATGTATTTGTCCATGGTTACTATTGGGGCTGTTTTTTGTCCCATTTCCATTACCATGGTTCTGTAATATTTTGCTGCAAGTTTTGTTTTGGATTTTACATCTTTTGGTACACAAATTCCGCGGACAATGTCTTCAAGTGATCTGACTACATGACATTGTTTGCATGCCATGTAAATTGTAGCAGCTGTGATGCTTGCTACTGATTTTCCTTTCACATCGATATGGTCGTCCAAGCTTCGGTATATCATAGAAGCAGTTTCCAAAACATTTTTTGAAAGAGATAAACCATCGCATGTTTCGCCCATTTTTGACAAAACATTTGCTAATCGTCTTTCTCTTGGTGAGGAAACGCGTACTCTTTGTTGCCATTTTCTAAGATTGTGCATTTGATTTGCAACTTCGTGATTGATTGATTTTCCACTAAAGTCTTTTGCACTAATTGAAATCTCAGTTGCTATTCCCAAGTCATGTTGAGAATAAGTTGTTTGTCCTGTAGCTCTTGCAAGCTTCATTTTGTCTTCGAGATTCGAACTTTTTGTTTCTGGGCCATAATCTGCCATCTGATCTGCAACAACTACGCCGCAACCAGAACAGATTACTTCGCCATTCTGAGTATCATCAACTAATGATGATTTACATTCAGGACAGCTTTGTTGTTCGAGTATGTTCATTTTTTTCTTCTCCTAAATTTTTCTTTCTTAGCAGGAGAAGTTTCTGTTGCGAAAACAGCTTTGCCAATGTATTTTTTTATGTTGTTTGTTAATGGTGTAGCTGATGCAAACGGTCTTTTTACCGGACCAATCAACTCCATTACTTTTGCAACTCTTGTTCCTTTTTCGTCACAAAGAATCACTCCTTCAGACAAAGCGTCTGATAGTTGAATGATCACTCTGCCACTACCGGCAAGGTGCATTATTTCGCCTACCTCCTGCAATTAAAAACAGTAATCAACATATTGTTTTCATAGACTTCTGTCAACATTACTTTAGCTAAAAGCTAGATTTGATCTTATTTGGATTGTTTTGTCCGTTTCAGAACTAATTTTTGCGAAATTTTGTTAAGAATATTTGTCTTGGAGGATCCTTTTGGTAAAACAATGTAACCGGATCTGACGTATGGTCTTTTTGGATATCTAACTTTGTCTTCTGTTTCTGTAATTTCAAAACCAGCGGCTTGAGCTGCATCTGATAATTCTTTTAGTGACGGATCAAAAACACATTTTTCTTTCTCAAGTCTTCTACCTTTAGCTCTTGGTAAAGTCTTGTTGAAATAATCCAACCAGATTACGACATGTTCGTAATCTTTCATTTTATTCTTTTAATAAAACTGCGTTAACGGTTCCGGACTGTCCTGGTCTTGAAACAACTCTGCATTTTCCTTCATGTGTTTCTAAAATTGCACCCTTGGTTATGATTCCTCTTCTTTGATAATCATTGTTTGTGGCGTTTTCTAAAACTTTTAGGATTTTAGTTTTCTTTACTTTTGATTCTCCTGTTGATAAATTAACAAAATCAACTGATTTCAATGCCGTTTTTGTATTTTTTCCGCGAACATTTCTTGTTACGGTAATTTGTGCGCCATTAATTGGTTCATTTGGAAATCTATCTGTTTCGTATTTCCTTCTTATTCTTAGTGGATGTCTTCTTCCGCCAGTGATTTTGCTTGTGGCAAGATTCTCTACTGATTTTCTCACGAGAAATCTCCGAACTACTCTAATTTATACAAAACGCAAAAAATTAGCCTTAAAACAACTTTTACTGATTTAGCTCAGGGATTACTTGTGACTCTGCAATTGGTTTTGATTGGGATGCCGTTTTTCTTATTTTTGAAAATAGTCTTTGTTTAAGATTCTCAACATCTCCTTGTATTCCAAAATACTTCTGGAATTTTTCGGTTGTCGTAAAAATTTTTAATCTTCCTACATTTTGATGATGAATAAAATCTAGTTGTCTTAGTTCTTTAAGATGTGCATATACTCCTGATCCCCTTGTTTCTACTAACTGTTTTGATGAAATTGGTTGCATGTAGGCGATGTATGATAATGTCTTTAGAGTGGCTTTTGGGAGGACTGGTTTTGAAGCATATTTTTTTACAGTTGCACTGTATTCAGGCTTTAATTGAAATACATAGGAGCCATCTGGCAGGGTTACGATTTCAATTGCTTTGAAGGCTGATTTTGATTTTTTCATAAGATTATTCAGAATACCGTGTGTTTTTGTTCGAGATTCTGTGCCTGAGGCCCTTATCAGTTCCTCTATTTTCAAAGGTCGCCCAGCAGAATACAATGCTGCTTCTATTCTTGCTGTTGCTTCGCCTTCATCTTCTATTTTCACCAATTCTATTTTCTACTCCTTCTAGTCTACTTTAAGAAACCCGTTCTCTATTTTTTATCATTTTGTTGACTCTTCTTTTATAATGGTGATTTTAATATCGTCTTCAATCTGTTCGATATCAATTTTCTCATCTCTTGCTAGGAATAATATTGCAAAGAAACATCTGATGGAGTCAACAGTGTCTAAATCTTCGATAATCTTTTGTAGTAATCCATACCCCTCTTTAGAAATTTTTCTAATTATCATCTCTTCGTATTTCCCAATGATGCTCTCAAGAGAAATAAAATATTCTTGAAAATCAGGAGGCTCAATTGGTTCTATGCTCAACTGTTTGCTTCTTCTAGATTGAGGATTTGCAATGGATCCAATCAAGTTTTGTAACAATCCTAAAAGATCATCTAATGATACAGGATATGTAGATTCATGGCGGTATGGGATGTCAATTAATTCTATATCTACATCTGTTCTTTGACGCATGGGTTTTTTTTCCATTGCAGCTCGTTGCAATGCAAAAATACTTTCTACTTTCATCCTGTAAATTAAAGATGATGATAAAGCTGCCATGCCTGCAACTCGAAGGTCTTTTTTCTCAGTTTTTTCTAAAATTCTAATTAATAAATTCAAAATTTTGATAAGATCAATTTCCCATACGTCTTTTTTAACAACAGAATTAGGACTAAATAGAATATTGACTGGTTCCTGTGAAATGCTATTTGGCATTCCTTCGTCGTTCACATGAGAACTAATTTTCTATTCCATAATATCTAGGGGCTCTATTTTTTTCTCATATCCAGTCAACTCTTATATTGTCAAGTCTGAAATCTTAACTGATGAAGTCTGCCAGAATTATCGGTCCAAATGAACCGTTAGAAGTGGTTGAATCTGAAAATCCTAAACCTCAAGATAATCAAGTTGTAGTAAAGGTAAAGGCTGTGGGAGTATGTCATAGTGATTTGCACTTATGGGAAGGAGGTTATGACTTGGGCGATGGCCACTTTATGAAAGTAACAGACCGTGGCGTGAAATACCCAGTAACTCCAGGACATGAAATTGTTGGCACCGTTGATGATATGGGAAGTAGTGTTAATGGTTATTCCAAAGGTGATGAAGTTTTAGTATATCCGTGGATGGGCTGTGGGGAATGCCCTGCATGCAAAGTAGGAAACGAAAATCTATGTGATACTCCAAAATCTCTCGGCGTTTTCCAAGATGGTGGTTATTCTGATTTTGCTTTAGTTCCCCATTACAAATATCTGGCAAAACTGGATGGAGTTAATCCTGATTCTGCAACATCTGTTGCTTGCTCTGGATTAACCGCCTATAATGCAATTAAAAAATCAAACATGAACTCTCCTGAGTTTCTTGTGATAGTAGGGGCAGGCGGTCTTGGATTAATGGGAGTACAAATTGCTAAAGCCATAACAAAAGCAAAAATCATTTGTGTTGATTTGGATGATTCTAAACTAGAGACTGCAAAAGAAATGGGTGCAGACTTTGTCGTTAATTCAAAAGATCCTGAGACTGCTAAGAAAATAATTTCAATTTGCAATGATAAAGGAGCTGACAGTGTAGTTGATTTTGTAAATGCTCCCCCTACCGCAAAACTTGGCCTCTCTGTATTACGTAAAAGAGGTAATTTAGTTTTAGTAGGCTTGTTTGGAGGTTCTATGGAGTTATCCTTAGTGACCATTCCTTTGAAATCAATCACCATACAAGGTGCATATACAGGAAATTATAATGATATGGTTGAATTGTTGGATCTTACCAGAAAAGGGACAATTAATCCAATTATCACTAAACGATATACTTTGGATGAGGCCAATACAGCACTGGAAGATCTTAAGGCAAGAAAAATTCTTGGTCGTGCCGTAATTAATCCCTAAACAAACTCTTCTTCTAAAATCCACCCTGTCTTAATTTCAGAAATATCCGAATCGTCTCCTATTCCTGTCGCATATCTCCACAAGTAAATTTCATTTGTCTTCATTTGGTTCTGAATTTTTAAAAGGGATTCTATTTCAGAATTTAAATTTTCATCTGCATTACCATTCTCCTTACAAAACTTACATTTTTGATCAAGTGTCACCGGATTTGATTCAATTAAGGGATAAGCTTGACAAGCAAGTGGTCTTTTCTCATAAATTGAACAGGGGTGACCTCCATGAGGTGATTTTTTTCCTGAATCTGTGTCAAGAAACGGACACGTGTTTCCATTTTTTTCCAAACCCATCATTTGATAAGCTAGAATTTTTATAAATTCAGAATTTTTTTCATTAGATACTCCTATTCTTGGCAAAATCAAGATATCTATCTTGTTCTCATTTGCAAATTTTTCGAGTTTTTCTTTTTCCTCGGGAAGAACCAACACCCCAATCTTGCCAAATTTTTTTCCAGGATAGTATTCTCTTTCTATACAACATTGAGAACAATCCTGAATACAATTAAATTCCACACTATAGAGTGTGTGGCTTTACATAAAATTGATTTCATTTTCTTTTAGGCATTCCAGTTTTTAAAAACCCCTCACAGTTATATGGTAAAAAATGCAAGGTGTGGTATGGGTAAGCGCCAAGTAAAAAATGAAAGTGCATTAAAGGAAATTAGAATTCCTGAAGAAGGAGAAATGTTTGGAAGAGTGCTCAAAATGCTCGGAGGAGAAAATGTTATGATAAAATGTACTGATGGTATAACTAGAAGAGGAAGAATAAGAGGTAAACTAAAGAGAAGAGTTTGGATTCGTGATAATGATATTGTAATAATAGCTCCTTGGGATTTCAAAGATTCTGAGATGGGCGATATTGTTTGGAGATTTACTTTACCTCAGGTTGATTGGCTAAAACAAAATGGACACATTCCAAAAGACTTCTAGTCTAGAAAATACCTTTATTTTTTGGAAAAATCTATTCCTTAGACAGGATTTTGGTATTTTTTAGACTTATCTTAATATACGGAGAGCTAAATCAAAAAAGCAAATGGAACAAGGCACAGTAAAATGGTTCAACCGAACTAAAGGCTTTGGTTTTATCGAAAGAGAATCAGGAGATGATCTATTTGTTCACAAAACAGACGTTGAAGGATTCATCAATGAAGGCGATAAAGTCGAGTTTGAAGTCGGCGAAGGTAAAAAAGGACCAGCTGCACAAAAAGTCAAAAAATCAGAATAGATTAGACGTTTTATTGATTTAAGATATAATTTTTATTTTCTTAAATTAGTCTTTTTTTATTATTTTTTATTACTTATTGTAAAATATGGATAAGGCGTTCATATCATGTCTCTTAAAAACCCTGTAAATTCATCACTTGGAACCACCGTTCGAATTTCAAGAATTCCTAATTCTTCCAGTCTCTCCCTTTTGTCATAATATTTGTACACTCCTTCTTTGGATGGATATATTGTAATGGTGTCTTGTTGTCCTGGTTCTAAAAGATCTGTTTGTATATCTAATCCTTCAATGTATAACCTATGGTGTTTATCTCCATTATTTACTACCGTTAGAATGTATGCAAAACTTGTTCTACTAATTAAATGGGGGTTTGGCTCTCCAGTAACTCCAGAAATTCCTCGAAGTTGAACTTGACCATCTATTTCTTCAAAGGCTACTGTTTGCTCTACTGTTTCTTGCCAGAAAATTTCCACATGTCGAACATTACCTTGTCCAATAAATCCAATCATTGCAGCTAGACCGACCAATCCAGCTATTATCGCAATCACGATTAATTTCCTGTCTTTGAAAATCACAAAATGATATTGATGTCTATGTTATTTTAAATAGAACGCGATTGCTAACTTTGAAAATCAGGTTTAGGATTAACTCTCTTGTTTGAACACACCTTTAAATTCATTCTTGAGAATCAATGCTTTTGTAATATAGGTGAATAGAATATACCAGTAATGGTTATTCGTTCATTTACATATCCTGTCCCTCAGATTACCTATCTTGTCAAGAAAAAATTATGGGCACAGGTCCTAGTTGCTTTATTCTTGGGGCTGGTTGTTGGTCTTGTTTTGGGTCCTGAAGCTGGATTTGTTGAAAAAGATACTGCGGAATTAATCACTGATTGGTTATCTATTCCGGCAAATCTCTTTTTGAAAATAATTCAAATGATAATTGTTCCACTAATTTTTGCATCTATTATTAGAGGCCTTACATCGTCGGGAAGTATAGAGGACCTGCAAAAACTGGGTCTGGGGGTTGCATTGTATTTTATCGCAACAACTGCAATTGCTCTTACAATTGGGATCTTAGTTGTAAATGTCATAGAACCAGGAAATTTGATTGATGGTTCTTTGATAAGAGAAAGTTTTGATCTTGGAGAGATAGAACCGGTTGAACAATCTGATTTGACTGTTAGTGATATCCCTCAAAGTATAATCGGTGTAATACCTAGTAATCCTATAGCCTCTTTCATGTCTGGTGAGATGCTTAGCATAATCATTTTTGCATTAATTATTGGCGTTTCAATGATCAGTCTGCCAAAAGAAAGCTCCAAACCTATTCTTGATCTTTTGGAATCAATTCAAAAAATAACCATGAAAATAGTGTCTTGGGCCATGAGGCTTGCTCCATTTGCTGCATTTGGTCTTATTGCAGGTATTACCTCCAAACTAGGCCTTTCGGCTCTCGTGGGATTGGGGGGATATATGGTAACCGTAGTTATTGGGCTTTTTTCAATGATGATAATTTACATTATTATAATCAAATTCCTTGCAAAGAGGCCTATTTCTTCTACATTTTCAATGATGCGGGATCCTCAACTCCTTGCCTTCTCTACCTCTAGTTCTGCTGCGGTGATGCCCCTTTCAATCAAAACTGCCGAAGAAAAATTAAAAGTAAAACCAAAGGTGTCTCAATTCATTATTCCACTTGGTGCCACCATTAACATGGATGGCACTGCTTTGTATCAAATAGTGGCTGTTTTTTTCCTAGCTCAATTATTCAATATTGATCTAGGGTTTACTACAATTCTTTTAATATCTTTGACTGCTTTGGCAGCCTCCATAGGCGCTCCGTCTGCTCCTGGAACTGGAATTGTTATCTTATCTACTATCCTTATTGCAGCTGGAATACCTCCTGTTGGAGTAGTGCTTCTCCTTGGAGTGGATAGAATTTTGGATATGATTAGGACGATGATTAATGTAACTGGTGATCTTACTGCTTCTCTGTTCTTTGATAAAAGGCTAAAGATAGAAGATCTTCCATCGGACTAAATCCTTTGAATCTCCTTTAGAATAGTTCCAAATCTTTTCAAAAATTGTGCCAAAAAGATTACAGCATTAATTGAATGCTGATTGCCAAAGTTATCAAAACAAATACGGTTGCAACAACTTTTGTGTCCTTCATAACGCTGCGAATTTTGATTACCATATAATATTTTGTATCAATTTTGTGCCTAACTTGATTTTAGATTGAATTTTACTGTGAATTGATCCCAATACAAATTTGATTAATGTTTAAAAAAATCACATGATAGATTTTATGATCTTTGATTAATTTTATATAATTATTTGGATAAAGTGGTTATTCTTAATGATAATAATTAAGAATCTATTCAAATACTAAAATTTCTAATATATGATGAGGGAAAAATAATGGTTTTATCAAATGCGGAGAGCATTTCGGAATTGACGCTAGGTGAAATTAGTTGGCTTGTTTAGAAATGCCTCTTGCAGACCATAGCATGAGGGAATTACTTCCTCAAACACTTACCTACTCATTATGCATCCACATAGAAAAGGGAAAAAAAGTATGGGTAGTAGCAGGAATGCTTGCACAGTACTTGGAATCTGCTACTGATTCGGTATTAGTGGTTGATGAAGGAATTCCTTTGGGTACTATAGGGGGAAAAGAAATCATGGATAATCTCCTAAAAAATCCTACCAACAGTTTGTTTTATGATACAAAAGTAGAAGATATCATGGAGCCAAACCCTTTGATCGTTTCCGAGAATATTTCTTATCGCGATTTAATGAAACATTGGAAAGAAAGGGGTAGGGCATATGCAGCAATTCCAAATGAATGGGGGCACTATTCGGCAATATCTGCTAAAAAAATCCTAGAAATTGGAATGCATTGTAAAACAAATTTCTCAATCAGTAACTTACCAAAAAAACCACCAGTGACTTTTAACAAAGATGACGCCATGGAGAAAATAATAAAATCAATGTTTGAAAACAAAACTAGAAAAATTCTCCTTGAAAATTCAAACAAATACATCAATGATAGAATTATAATAGAAACAATCACTGAAAAGATGCACTATCTTAAAGAGATGGATTATTTTTTAAAATTCCCTGCAAACTCAATTGATTTAGAAGACGCACGAGTATTGTATGATGACTTGAAAATTAACGAAATATCTGCTGTTATGTATGATATGGAACATCCTTATGTGATTTACAAAGATTGGGTAGTTACTCCATGGGATATTTGCAATGTTTTGTTAGATGAAAAAATAACCGATTATGTAAAATAAAAAAAATATTTATTTTTTGAGACTTTCCCTTAGTACTTGGTTAAGAACGTTTGAAAAGCTAACTGAGCTTGTTGTGTTTTGAATCATTTTAGCTTGCAATTGTCGCATTTTTTTATCCAAGTCCGAATCTAACATTATAGTTACTCTTTTGCTCATGTTATGAGTGTCGTATTTTATAATTTAAGATTTTATGTAATTTCCCAAATATGGGAATTTATTAATTTTGAATTTTTGAAATCACTTCGTCCATCTTAAATGGCTTGTATATTATCGGAATTTTCAATTTCTCGAGTTTCTGTTCTGTGGTGAACCTTCCATCTCCTGTCACTGCAATTATTTTTGCTCCAGGATCTAATTCTTTGATTTTATTTATGGCGTAAAATCCACTACCATTAGGCATCATAATATCGATTAGTACGCAATCTGGTTTTTTTTCTTGGAAAAGTTCTACGGCCATTTTTCCGTTGTATCCTTTACCTACAACTTGAATTTTATTTTCCTCTAAAAATTCACTAAATAATCTCACCGTGTCTTCATCGTCATCAATCACAATTACACATTTAGCCACAGATTAAATTCACATCATCACGATTTAATACTTTGCTTGAAGTATGGGCAAATTATGGAAAAATTTGCTTAGATACAGGTCCTAAAATTAATTTTTTTCGGGAATTTCAATGATAAATGTAGTAGGATTATTTTTTGCAGATATTGTACCTTGATGATTCTCAATTATGGTTTTACAACTTACTAATCCCAAACCGGTTCCAATTTGTTTTGTTGTTACTAGAGAATCAAATATGTGTGGTAGAATGTCTTCAGGAATTTCAGGTCCAGAATTTTCAATTTCTACGTGTGATTTATTTGCAGTTTTATAAAAACGGACAATGATTTCTCCTGGATTTTTGTTCATGGATTGAATGGCATTGATTATGATGTTGTTAAAAACAATTTGTATCTGGAAAGGATCGGCCCACATTGTCACATCTGATTTAGGTATCTTGACAGTAATGTTATGAGGAATTTTTATTGTCTCAATTGATTCTTGTATGCATTTGGCAATTTTTATAACCTTTTTATTCGTGGTTTGATTTTTCACATATCCTAAGACGTCATTAACTTGATGTGAAATCCTTTCTATGTTTTTTGATATTAATTCTAGCTTTTCGTTTACTTGTTGGTCATTTAGTTTGGTGTCAGGTGGAATGTTTTTCATCAATTCTAAGGACATGTGAATATTTGATAGAGGATTTCTAATGTCATGAGCAATTCTAGATGCTAACTCTCCTATAGCCGAAAACCGCTCCGATTTAATTAATTCTTTTGTCGTTTCTTCAAGTTGCTCTGTCTTGTTTTGAAGTGCCCTGTTTAATCTAGAATTCATTATTAGAACTATGCTTGAAAAAATAACCACCATCATTGCCAAAATCCATGAGAAAAATTCAAGGATGGTACCTTCTCTAGGTTCGATAAAGTAGTTTATTCCTGACAAAAGTAAAATCACTGTGATATTAATGAGAAATAGCGCAACTAAAATCCCATATCTTTCAACTTTCTTGGGTTCTTGTTTTTTATTAATTTCTAAAAATTCTTCTATTTTGGATTTTTTTGATTGGATGATTATATACAGCATCATGAATGACCAAATGGTATATGCTGAGATCCATAGAATGTCAATTGGGTGTCCGTCTTCATACTCGTCATTGATAACTAAAAACAAAAAACCTGTATCTGCAACAAGCATGATAAGTATTCCTGATATGATCATTATCCAAAAAAAATCTCTCTTTTTTGAAATCAGAAATCCTGTGATGATAATTACTGGAACTAACATAATTGCATCAACCACAGGATATACAATTGCTATAATGATCTCAAAGAGATTGTCTTCTGCACTGGCTTCTATGGTTACTATTAGGGATGGAATTAAAATTAACAAAGAAATTATGCTTGAAATAACAACGCTTTTGTTAGAGATTTTTTTATCTTTTAGGAAAATTAAAAGTGCAATAAACATGAACAATGGTGCAGCCAAATAAAAAAAATCTGCCGCAGATGGATATGGATCAATTTCTAAAACATGCTCGTAAAGATTCCATGTTTGTTCGGCAATAAACCAACATGAAAAAGCAACTGTGAGAAAAATGAGGGAATTTTTAGGAAGTTTTTTTATTGTATCTGATTTAATTACTGCCCAAATTGACAAAACAACTAGTGTTCCAGGAATAATTGTGTACACTGGCAAAGAAACAATATTTGAAAAATTCTCAATTCCAATATTGATATTGATAAAATACAGTCCTGTGATTAACGCCAGAATAACTCCTAAAGAAATTAACCAAACAGATAAAATTCCTTTTTGCCTATGGTCCTGACTCAATACCTTGTCACATCTTATGAGTTACTTATAGAATTTCTTTTAATAAAATAAATATATTTTTGGCACGCTCTAGAATTCTAAAAAATTGGGCACTTATTAATAAGAAGAATTTCGAAAAGAGGCATGGGTGGAATAGATCTTCTATTATCTCGTGCCTTGTCTCGTAAATTTAAAGAAGAACTAAATGAGGAAATTTTATCACTTGTTGAAAAAGACCTTTTTTTCCAGCATGGGATGTCTATAAAATTATCAATTGAGCATTTTGAAAAATTTCATAGTATATTAAAAAAGCATTCTGAATTTGATCCCAAAGAATTTGAAAAACAATGTCTAAAAAAATTAATTGAAATAACTCGAGTTGAAACTGATTTTCTGATTAAGGTAATTTCTACCCGTCTGGCTGAAATGATTTTTAATTATTTTGGAGATGAGGAAGCTAGAAAAATTTTGATTGCTATAATGACTAATCCATTAACTGTTCCAGAAATTCTAAATGTTTCAGGAGTGTTGAAATCTCCTGCCTATAGAAAAATTGAAAATTTGTTATTGGATGGAATGATTCTGGAATCTGGTAAAATATTGACAAACAACAAAAGGGTTTCACAATATAGATGTGTTTTTGACAAAGTAACTTTTGTCCTTTACAAAAGTCAATTCTCAGTTGAGGTAATTGTTAATGGCAAATATTTTAAACAAAGTTCTCTTTACAAATCCGGTTTAATGGAATCTAATTATTAAAATATTATTTCTCCATTCTTCTTTTGAAGTTTAAAAAAAATTA
>Ga0102947_1000330_pt1 | contig 17133 bp, 10 predicted proteins | sample SalPon2A_A_D2_MG_FD_78210 | JGI IMG/M metagenome (GOLD analysis project Ga0102947, IMG submission 78210) | Soil microbial communities from South San Francisco under conditions of wetland restoration - Salt Pond MetaG R2A_A_D2_MG | ecosystem: Environmental > Terrestrial > Soil > Wetlands | place... | reverse complement strand
TGACCGAGGGACGTGCGGCCAGCGGAGGGCGGGGTCGGGGACGTCACCGCCTCGCTCACCGCCTGGCGCACCTCCCGGCGCAGCGCCTCCAGCTCCTCGTCGGAGAACAGGCTGTCTGCCAGCGCCGTGCGCACCTGGCGGGCCACCTCGTCGCGAATCTCCTCCTCGAAGACCCCGGCCAGCTCGCCGCGCAGGTCGCCGGCCAGGGAGCGGGCCACCTCGCCGTCGGCCAGGGCGTCCCGCACCGCGCCCTCCAACCCTTCCCGGAAGAGATCGCGCAGCGCGTCGGACGCCTGCCGGCCCGCCTCCCCCTCGCGCACCCAGCGCACCACCTCGGCGCGCAGCGCCTCGGCCTCCTCCTCGGCGGCGCGCCGGCGGCGCAGGCTCAGGGTGTCGTCCGGGTGGGGTGGGTCCGTTTTGGGCAAGGCGGTCTCTTCCTGCTGTTGAGGTCCGGGCGCGGCTCGACCCCGGCGGGGGGACGGCGACGCGGCTTCCGACGTTACGGGCCGATTGTGTCATCCGTGGGGCGGCGGGCGCTGGCGGGGCTCGAGGGCCGGAGGTCGTTTTTCGCCGCGCCCATACCGTCTTACGACCCGGACGCCCATTTGTTCCAGGCGTGGCAGGCGTTCCAGGTGCGATAGGTCTTCCAGGCGCCACCAGGCCCGCCGTGCTGTAGGCTGGCGGCGATGAGCGACGAACGATCCAACCTCTACGGCTTCCATCCCGTGCGCGAAGCGCTGCGCCACCGCCCCGCCGACCTCTCCCGTGTGCTGGTGTTCAAGGGCCGGGGCGGCAAGCGCCGCCGCGAGGTGGAAGAGTTGTGCCGGCGCCACGGCATCGACCTGTGGGAGCTCAGCGAGGCGGAGATGGACCGCCACACCGGCGAGGGCGCGGCGGTCCACAACGGTTTCGCCGCCGAGATGAAGGGTGGCGGCGCCAAAGGCGCGCCCGCCCCCGCCCCCGCCCGCCGCGACGACGACCTGGTGGTGCTGGTGGAGGACGTCCAGGACCCGCGCAACCTGGGGGCCCTGATGCGGGTCTGCGAAGGGGCCGGGGCCGGCCGCTTGCTGATTCGCGACCGCGGCTCGGCGCCGGTGTCCCCGGTGGCGGTGAAGGCGTCGGCCGGCGCCTCCGAGTGGTTGCCCCACGAGCGGGTGACCAACAGCGCCAACAGCATTCAGGCGCTGAAGGACGACGGCTACTGGGTCTACGGCGTCGTCCCCGGTGGCGAGCTCGCCTGGGACGTCGATCTCACCGGCAAGGTGGTCCTCGCCTTCGGCGGCGAGGAGAAGGGGTTGCGCCAGCGCACCGAGGGGCTGTGCGACAAGCTGGTCGGCCTGCCCATGCGCGGCCAGGTCCAGTCCCTCAACCTGTCCACCGCGGCGGCGGCGGTGCTCTACGAGGCGGTGCGCCAACGCGGTGGTAAGGGCGGCGGCAAGGGCTGAGGCCGCCCCGCCCCGCTGTTGCAACGCCTCCCGCTGTCCGACTACACTGTCGTACCCTCGCGGGCCGTCCCGAACCGTGCCCATGGCACGATCCCCTTCGGACGAATGAGCCCCCGAAGCAGCGACGACCGCCGGCATAGCTCAGCGGTAGAGCAACGGTCTTGTAAACCGTAGGTCGTCGGTTCGACTCCGACTGCCGGCTCCAGCCTCCTCCCCCCCCGAAACACCCTCAAGGGCTCGCAGTGGTCGGTGTCGTGGTCCGGCACCGGCCAGTGGGAGCCGGTCAACACCTCGGCCATCCGATCCGGCGGCCGGCCGGTCCGTCGAAGGTTGCGTGCCGCCTGCTGAACGGGGTCCCCCAGAAATAACTCGGGGGCCGATCCTCACGGACCGGCCCCCGAACCCTTCTCTATTCAGGGCACCCTCATCCGGGCGCCCGTTCCGCCGCCCGCCGTCAGGCGAGCTCGAAGCGGTCGAGGTTCATCACCTTGTCCCACGCCGCCACGAACTTGTGGATGAACTCCTCCTCGTAGTCGTCGCAGGCGTAGACCTCGGAGATGGCCCGCAGCTCGGAGTGGGAGCCGAAGATCAGATCCACCCGGGTGCCGGTCCACTTCACCGCGCCGCCGTTGTTCCGGTCGCGGCCTTCGTAGATCCCCGGCGTGGAGGACTCCTGCCAGTCCGTGTCCATGTCCAGGAGGTTGACGAAGAAGTCGTTCGTCAACTTCCCCGGCTGGTCGGTGAGGACACCGAGATCGGACTCGCCGACGTTGACGTCCAAGACCCGCAGGCCGCCGACCAGGGCGGTCATCTCGGGCGCGCTCAGGGTCAGCAACTGGGCACGGTCAAGCAGCAGCTTGTCGGCGTGCTCGTGGCGAGCCTCCCGGTCCGCCAGGTAGTTGCGGAAGCCGTCGGCGGTGGGCTCCAGGGCGTCGAAGGAGTCGGCGTCGGTCTGCTCCTGGGTGGCGTCGGTGCGACCCGGGGTGAAGGGGACCTCCACGTCGTGCCCCGCGTCCTGGGCGGCCTTCTCGACGGCGGCGCAGCCCGCGAGGACGATCAGGTCGGCCAGCGACACCCGCATGTCCCCGGACTGGGAGTCGTTGAAATCGCTCTGGATCGACTCCAGGGTGCCGAGCACGGTCCGCAACTGCTGCGGCTCGTTCGCCGGCCAGTCCTTCTGCGGCTCCAGGCGGATGCGCGCCCCGTTGGCGCCGCCCCGCTTGTCGCTGCCGCGGAAGGTGGAGGCCGAAGCCCAGGCGGTGGATACCAGTTGGGAGAGGGAGAGGTCCGAGTCGAGGATCTTGCCCTTCAGCTCGGCGATCTCCGCCTCACCGATCAGCTCGTGGGTGACCGGCGGCACGGGGTCCTGCCACAGCAGCTCCTCGTCCGGGACCTCCGGGCCGAGGTAGCGGGAGATCGGCCCCATGTCACGGTGGGTCAGCTTGAACCAGGCGCGGGCGAAGGCGTCGGCGTACTCCTGTGGGTTCTCGTGGAAGCGCTTGGAGATCTCCTTGTAGATCGGATCGACCTTCAGGGAGATGTCCGTCGTCGCCATCATCGGCGCGACCTTCGTGTCCGGGTCGTGGGCCGCCGGCACGCTGTGCTGGGCCGCCTCGTCCTTGGGGCGCCACTGGTAGGCGCCGGCGGGGCTCTTGGACAGCTCCCACTCGAAGCCGAACAGGTTGTCGAAGTAGCCGTTGTCCCACTGCACCGGGTTGCTGGTCCAGGCGCCTTCCAGGCCGCTGGTGATGGTGTCGGCACCCTTGCCGCTGCCGTAGCTGTTCTTCCAACCCAGGCCCTGCTCTTCAAGGCTCGCCCCCTCCGGCTCGTGGTCGACGTACTTGTCCGGGTCGGCGGCGCCGTGGCACTTGCCGAAGGTGTGGCCACCGGCGATCAGGGCGACGGTCTCCTCGTCGTCCATCGCCATGCGGGCGAAGGTCTCGCGGATGTCGTGGGCGGCGGCCACCGGGTCCGGCTCACCGTTGGGGCCCTCCGGGTTGACGTAGATCAGGCCCATCTGGACCGCGGCCAGGGGCGCGTCCAGCTCCCGCTCGCCCTTGTAGCGCTTGTCTCCCAGCCACTCGGCCTCGGGGCCCCAGTAGACCACCTCGGGCTCCCAGACGTCCTCACGCCCGCCGCCGAAGCCGAAGGTCTTAAAGCCCATCGACTCCAGGGCGCAGTTGCCGGCCAGGACCATCAGGTCGGCCCAGGAGATCTTGCGGCCGTACTTCTGCTTGATGGGCCAGAGCAGGCGGCGCGCCTTGTCGAGGTTCGCGTTGTCGGGCCAACTGTTCAGCGGCGCGAAGCGCTGGCTGCCGGACGACGAGCCGCCGCGGCCGTCGCTGATGCGGTAGGTGCCGGCGCTGTGCCAGGCCATGCGGATGAACAGCGGGCCGTAGTGGCCGTAGTCCGCCGGCCACCACTCCCGGGAGGTGGTCATCAGCTCGTTGACGTCCCGCTTCACCGCCGCCAGGTCCAGGCTCTTGAACTCCTCGGCGTAGTCGAAGTCCTCGCCCATGGGGTCCATGGTGGTCGAGTTCTGGTCGAGGAGCTTGAGGTCCAACTGATCCGGCCACCAGTCCCGGTTCGATCTCGCGCCGGCTACCGGATGGGCTTGGGCTCCGCCCGTGAAAGGACATTTGCTGGCTTCGTCTGACATGTTGGGTCTCCCTGTCGTGGAAATTGGTTCGGAAAGCTTGTCTTTAGGATCGGTGTTTGTTTTGGGTTCGGGGTTTCTGGTGGGGTAGGGCTGGTCTCGCCGTGGCCCTGCGGCCCTCACCTTTCGGGGCGAGGCCCACGTCCGGGTCACACGTTCGGGTCACACGTTCGGGTCAGTCGGCGGCCTGTTGCGGAGCCTGGTCGAGGCAGTCGGGGCAGCGGCCCCAATAGACCACCTCGGCCTCGTCGATCTCGTAGCCCAGGTCGGCGGCGGCGCTCAGGCACGGCGCGGCGCCGACCGCGCAATCCACGTCCTCCATCCGGCCACAGCCGCGGCAGACCAGGTGGTGGTGGTTGTCGCCGACCCGGTCCTCGAAGCGCGCCGGCGACCCGGCGGGCTCGATGCGGCGGATCAGGCCGTTGCCGGCGAGGACGCCGAGGGCGTTGTACACCGCCTGGCGCGAGATGACGCCGATCTCGGCCCGGACCGCCTCGGCGACGTCGTCCGCCGTGCAATGCGGCCGCTCCGACACCGCCGCCATCACGGCCAGGCGCTGGGCCGTGACCTGGATGCCGTGGGTACGGAGTAGCTCTGCGGGATCGTGAGGCACCTGGCAAGTATTAATCCAATTATGGACTGTGTCAAGGATTCGACGGAGGGAAGGGTAGTCTTGGCCCGCGAGGGTTTCGGTGCCGCCCGCTTTGGTCTATACTGTCTCGGCGCGTGGGGTCGGCCTTCGGGCTCAGCCCTCACCGCACGTCGCAAAATCCCCCACCACGGTTGCCTCTCCGGCCCTTTTGGTGTCGGTCATGGGGCCCCCAGGTCGTCAGTTCGACTACGACTGCCGGCTCCAACCGCCCGTTCGCGGGTTGGCCGCAGCCGGTGGAATCGGTGTGGGTGATGCGATACGCTCGACAGAGCACACGGAGGTGTGGCCGAGTGGACAAAGGCAGCAGACTGTAAATCTGCCGGGAATTCCCTACGATGGTTCGAATCCATCCGCCTCCACCATTTCTTTCCCCCTGTTCCCGACGGACGCCGTCCTGGCACCCGTCACCGGCAGGGCGCAGCACCCGGGCCCCAACCCGGCGCGTGACCTGAGTGCGGGAGTAACTCAGTGGTAGAGTCTCGGCCTTCCAAGCCGTTGGTCGCGGGTTCGATTCCCGTCTCCCGCTCCATCCCCATCCCCTTCCCTTCCGAACAGCCTCAGAGATTGATTTCGTCGGCGGCGCGGCGATGCCTCTTGGCGTAATCCTCTAGCCCTATCTCGTCGAAAAGTTCGGCTGCACGCACGAGGTAGGGGTGTGCCTCCGCCTCTCGTTTCTCTCTGAGCAAGGCCCAGCCGTAGTTGCCGATGTGCGCGGCCTCGCTGTACCTGTCTCCGATCTGACGGTAGATCTCCACCGCCTGCTCCAGCAGCTCTTCTGCCAGGTGTTCCTGGTTCCGTAATAAGGCGTTGATTCCTAGGCTGGATAGCGAGTTTGCCTCACCGAGCCGGTCGCCGATGTCGCGGTAGAGCTGTAGTGCCTGTTGGTAGTGGTGCTGTGCCTCGTGGGGGTTGCCTTGGAACCGGAGCACGTCTCCAAGAGCCTGGAGGGTGTTGGCCTCACCGAGCCGGTCGCCGATGTCGCGGTAGAGCTGTAGTGCCTGTTGGTAGTGGTCCTGTGCGTCGTGGAGGTTGTCTTGGAACCGGAGCACGTCTCCAAGAGCCTGGAGGGCGTTGGCCTCACCGAGCCGGGAGCCGATGTCGCGGAAGAGCTGTAGTGCCTGTTGGTAGTGGTCGTGTGCGTCGTGGAGGTTGTCTTGGAACCAGAGCACGTCTCCAAGAGCCTTGAGGGCGTTGGCCTCACTGCGCCGGTCGCCGACATCGCGGCAGAGCTGTAGTGCCTGTTGGTAGTGGTCGTGAGCGGAGTCGAGGTTCTTCTGGAACCGGAGCACGTCTCCGAGAGCCTTGAGGGCGTTGGCCTCACCGCGCCGGTCGCCGACATCGCGGAAGAGCTGTAGTGCCTGTTGGTAGTGGTCCTGTGCGTCGTGGAGGTTGTCTTGGAACCAGTGCACGTCTCCGAGAGCCCGTAGGGTGTTGGCCTCTGCAGTTTGATCCCCGATCTGCCGTGCTGCATCCAAAGCGCTCCCCATCCAATCCAAGCGCTCCGGTTCATAACCGTTACGCAGCACGTTCCCCCAATGATGGCTGAAAGCCACCAGTAACTCTGCGGCGCGCCTGTTCTCCTCAGGATCAGCCGCGGCCAGGCGTTCCCACGCGAGGGTCAGGTTGGACCACTCGGGGAGGGCCGTCAGGGAATACCGGCCTTCCAGCCACCCATCTGTTACGTCTTGGACGACCGGCACGAGTTCCTTGGCGTGACGCAACTCAAGCTCCCCTCTCTCCTCTGGGTCGAGGGAACGGTGGGCTTCGAGGAACCCACGGACCGGGGGATCGAGGTCGTAGCGATCACCTCCGACGCCCAGGCGGGAGAGGAGGCTGGCGTCGAGGGCCGCCTGCAAGGGGCCGTCCTCCCAGTCGATGATCCCGGGATCGTCCTCCTCCAAACGGTGTCCCAGGGCGACGTGACGCAGCAGCTCGCCGTCGGCACCGCCACGGAAGACGAGGGCGGCCTGCAGTACATCCATGGCGGCCGGGGAGGTCTCCTGAAGATCGTCCACCATGCGGCCGATGAGCTCCTGCAGGGCGTCCTGCAGCCGGGCGCCGCGCAGATGGTGCAGGCGGAGGAAGGTTTTCTCCCAACCCTTCCGTTCCACCATGGACACGGCCAGGTGGATCAGCTTGGGGTGATGGAAGGCGGCCGTGGCGAGACGGTACATCAGGATGAGCCAGGAGTCCGGAAGGTGGCCGAGCCAAGCGGTGGCTGCCAGACGCTCGATCTCATTGCGCTCCTCCGGGGTCGCCTCCATGTTTGGAGGTATTTGTCGGACGACGTTCGTCATCAGGCAGCGCTCCCAGACCAGCCGCAGGGCGCTGGGGGGGTCCAGGGTTTGCAGGTCGAGCCGGTCCCGCTGTGGCACCCGGCGGGTGAGGGGGTCCATCTCCCGGGGACGGAGGGTCATCAGGATGCGCGAGCCGCCGTGAGGGTCGACACCGCCCAGAGCTTCGGCCAGCTCATTTCGGCGGGCCTCCTCCAGGTCCTCCAGGTTGTCGAGGATGAGGAGCACCCGGAACCGGTTCAGCCGCCGGGTTACGGCGCCGGTGAGGTTCCGCTCCTCCTCCGGCCGTGGTGCTGGCAGCTTGGCGCCTGCCATCTTTTCCAGCACCCGCCGGCAGCCGAAATCGGGGGTGTCCTTGGCGCTGGCGAATACGAGTGCGTCAAACCCGTGGGCAGCCCGCAGGGCCGCGTTGAGCGCCAGGGTCGTCTTGCCGACGCCGCCGACACCGGTGATGGCGAAGGTGGGCCTGCCGGTGCCGTTGAGCCAACGAGCCAACCCATGGAGTTCGTCGTGGCGACCGACGAAGGAAACGAGGTTCTCCCGGGGCAGCGGCTCGTTGCTGGGGGTCTCCTGGTCGATGAAGCTGGGGCCGGCGGCTACCGGTGGCTCCGCTTCCAGGGTGACGGCACCGTCTCCGAGCAGGAGGATGTTGTCGGCGCGGTCCCGGCCGCTGAGCTGGTGGCCCTCCTTGTCGAGATAGGGGGGCCAGTCCTTGCGGTAGGCGTCGATGACGTCTTCCTTCGCCACCTCCAGCGCTCGAGCCACGGTCCGCCCCACGGCCAGACCGCCGTAGAGGCGCTTCGCCAGCAGCTTGGCTTCGTCGTCCCGGATGGGCGAATGGGCCGCGACAGCGGCCTCGACGACGCCCCGCTTCACCAGCTCCCGGGCCACCGCTTCGCTGTCGCAGGCGTTGAAGACGGCGAGACGCAGGCCGTGACCCCGGAGTGCCGCGGCCAGACTCTCTTTGGAGACGAAGGATTCGCGCCCCAGGTCGTCCTCCAGGAAGAGGCCATCGGCGCAGCCGTGGCATCCGAAATGGACCACCTGGTAGCCGAGGTCATCCGCTTCCTGCCGTTGTCCCAGGCTCAGGTGATCGGCCAGCCGTGCCCGGGTAGGGGGCGCCAGCCGGTACAGACTCCAGGGGACGCCACGGCGGCTTTCCGGGTCGCGGATGGAGGCGGCGAGTTTCAGGCGCTCCCATTCGCCCCACACGTCCAGCGGCTGGCTCGGGGGGTCGTCGCCGGTCTCGTTGCAGACCGGCGCGGCGAGCACGGCGAGCAGGCGGAGCCGGTGCCGGTCGATGGTGGGGGCGGGGCGGCCCGGCGCGTCGGCCGTGGCCCCCGGGACCGCCTCCCCGCGGGAGGGGGATTCATCCATGAGCGAGCCTTCTGTTGAATAAGCCTTCTGTCGGGCGTCAGAGCGTAGGCTCGATCTTTTCACGAGTGGGAGAGCTTTTCGCCGACGGCTCGCTCAGCGTAGGGTCAGCCACCATATCCGCGCACTCTACTTGTCAAAGAGCACGGGAGGGATGTTCCGAGAAGTTTCTTGCACCAATGCGCTGATGGCGTTTACGCTTGCGGGATGAAATCAAGCTGTGTCTCTTCCAGCCTGGCTGCCCTCGGCCTGGGCATGCTCCTCTGTCTCCCCTCCGCCCTTGCCGCCGAGGTCCCGTCGGCCGAAGACCTCCTCGCCGCCTCCGTCGCCCACCACGACCCCGACGGCCGGTTCCTCACCGAAGCCTGGTGCCTGAGCCTGGAGGAGACGCGGCCCACCGCTGAGGATCGGCGGACCGAGCTGGTGATCGACGTGCCCGGGCAACGGTTCGAGATGGATCGCCGGACCGAGCAGCACACGACCGGAATCATCGACGGCGAGCGCTGCGAGTGGGCCCTGGAGGGGCGCAGCGATCTCACCGACGCCGAGCGGGAGGAGCACCGCCTGACCTGCGACCGGCTGCGCACCATGCGCGACTACTACACCTACCTGTGGGGCCTGCCGATGAAGCTGGGCGACGACGGCACCCGGCTGGGGGAGGTGGCGGAGACGACGTTCATGGGGCAGCCGGTCCACGGCCTGCGGGTGACCTACGATCCCGAGGTCGGCGGCGACACCTGGTATTTCTACTTCGACCCGGACAGCGCCGCCCTGGTGGGCTACCGCTTCTACCACGACGAGGCGGCCAACGACGGCGAGTACATCGCCCTGGACGGCGAGATCGAAGCCCACGGCATGCGGCTGCCGGCGCGGCGCGCCTGGTACACCCACGGCGACGGCAAGCACCTCGGCACGGACAGCCTGGTGGCGCTGGAGAGCTGCGGCCCCGGGGCCGCGGGCTCATAGCCTTCGACGCGGGCGAAGGCGGCCTCCTTCCCTGCGCTGCCGCCCGGGCTATCATCGGTTTGCCGCGAAGGATTCCGCGGCCCCGAACCTCTAGGTCCACATGTGGAATCGTCGACCGCGAAGCGCCGTACCCGTCACCGACCCCAGGCCCGACGACCGCGCCCTGGTGCGCAGGTTGCGGGCCGGGGACGAGGCGGCCTTCAATGAGTTCTTCGAGGCCCACTCCCAGGGCCTTTTCCGCTTCGTCCTGGCGCGGGTCGATCACGACGTCGAGCTTGCCAAGGAGTTGACCCAGGCGGGGATCTGCAAGGGGATCGAGAAGATCGACACCTACCGCGGGGAGGCGCCGCTTTTCAGTTGGCTGTGCGGTGTCTGCCGCTTCGAGGTGACCAACTACTTCCGCCGGGTCAACCGCCGGCCGCCGGAGGTGGAGCTGGCCGAGACGACGCCGGTGGCCCGGGCCGCCCTGGACTCCCTGTCCTTCGAATTGGGCGACCCGGAGGACCAGGCGCTGCGCCGGGAGGTGGCGCGGCTGGTCCACGTCACCGCCGACCACCTGCCGCCGCTCTACCGCGAGGTGTTGGAGAAGAAATACGTCGAGGGGCTGCCGGTGCGCGCCATCGCCGGCCATCTCGGGATCTCACCGAAGGCCGCCGAGTCGCTGCTGACCCGGGCGCGGCAGGCGTTCAAGGACGGGTACGCCAGCCTCTGGGGGTCGTCGCCGGCGCTGGCGGTGGAAGGCGGCCCGTCCGGTGGCGCAGGGGGAGGCGGGCGATGAGCCGCGACAGCCGCGACCGGGCACACGCCTCGACGGCGGAGGGCGAGGACGAGGTGGCGGCCCTCTACCGGATGGCCGGACCGCCCCGGGAGCTCGCGGAGGCGGAGGTGGAATCGATCCGCGAAGCGGCCCGGGAAACCTGGCGGGCCCACAACCGCCGCCGGGCCGCCGGCCGGCGCCGCGTATGGCTGGGCGCCGCCCTGGCCGCCGGCCTGGCGGCGGCGCTGCTGGTGGGGCTGGGCCGCCCAACTCCGGCCCCGGCTCCCTTGAGCGTCGCCGGGTCCATCCAACGCTCCGTCGGCCAGGCCCAGGTGACCAGCAGCGTCGGCGGCGTCGGCGGGCCCGCCGCCGTGGGCACTCCCGTGCCCGTCGGGTCCGGGCTCACCACGGGCGGGGACGGGCGCCTGGCCCTGGCTCTGCGCTCCGGTGGCTCGCTGCGCCTCGACCACGACAGCCGGGTGCGGATCGATTCCGCCCGCTCCCTGGTGCTGGAGGCCGGCGCTCTCTACTTCGACTCCGGCGAGGGCCCGGCTTCGGGGATGGTGGTGCACACTCCCCTCGGCGTGGTCACCGACGTGGGCACCCGCTTCGAGCTGCGCCTCCTGGACGCGGCGAGCCCGGGGGGCGGGGCTCGCCTCCGCGTCCGGGTGCGGGACGGCGAAGTGCGGGTCGGGGCCCCCGCCGGCCACGTCCGGGCCGGCGCCGGCACGGACCTCATGGTGGCGGCCGGTGGCAGCACCCGCCGCGGCCGCCTGGCGCCCTACGGCGAAGCCTGGTCCTGGGCCGCCCGCACCGCCCCGGCGCCGGCCATCGAGGGCCGCCGCCTGGTGGACTTTCTCGACTGGGCGGCCCACGAGATGGGCACCGGCTGGCGCCTGGGGGAGCCGCGCCCCGCCGTGCCGCTGGAGGAGACGATCCTCCACGGTTCGGTGGAGGGGCTGACCCCGGAGGAGGCGCTGGAGGTGGTGCTGCGGGGCAGCGGCCTGGAGTACCGCTGGGCCGCCGGCGGCGACCTGGTCATCACCGCCGCCGGCGGCTGAGCCCCGCGGGGTGGTTCAGAACGACCAGCGCAACCCGGCGGTGGGCAGGAAGCCGCGCCAGGCCACCATCTCGCGGCTGGCCACCGGTCGGCCGGCGGCATCCTGGGTGACGGCGAAGTTGCCGTAGCCGCGGACGTTGTCCCGGTCATAGACGTTCACCAGGTCGATCCAGGCGGAGACGCTCCCCACCGGCGGCTCCCAGGTGTGGCCGAGCCGCAGGTCCAGGCGGTGATAGGCGGGCAGCCGCTCGCCGCGGAGGGGGCCCGGCACCAGCCCGTCGCCGTAGGCCCCCACCCGCACCGCCGTCGTCGGCCAACCGGTGTGGTAGCGCCACACCCCACCCACCCACCACCGGCGGCCCAGGTGCAGGCGTGAGGTCAGCAGCACGCTGTGGGTCTGGTCGGTGGCCCGGGGCACCCAGCGTCCGTCGAGGCGGTCTTCGGTGAGCGCCAGAGACCAGCTCGCGGAGCCCGTCCACCGCGGGCCCGGCGCCGAGCGCAGCGTCAGGTTCAGCCCTTCGGCGCGGCTCTCGGTCGGTGCCAGGCGCACCCGGCCCGGGGCCAGCTCGGGGTAGAGGACGGCGATGTCGAACAGAGATTCGAAGCGCGGGCGCGGGTTGCCGGTGCGCCGCTGGTAGAGCCCCACGCGCCAAGTGGCGCTTTCGGCCCGCGGCGCCGCCCAGGGCACGGGCCCTTCCCAGGAGAGCGACCGGTGTTCGGCCCGCTCCGCCGGGTGGAAGTCTGTCTCCCCGTCCTCGACCTGGAGCTCGTAGGGCCGCTGGCTCTGTATCTGCCGCCCCCAAGAGGCGCGGAGGACTCCGCCGGCGAGGCGCTGGAGCGGGCCGGATCCGCCTCCGTCGCCGGGTGCCCAGGCGAGGTGGAAGCGGGGGCTGGTGTGCTCTTCGTCGGTGAGGCTGGTGGTGTCGTAGCGCAACCCGGCCTCCACCTCCAGGCCGGCCACGGCGCTGCTGCGCAGGCTGGCGAAGCCGCTGGACCGGTGGTCGTCGAAACGCGCCGAGAAACTTTGCTCCGAGACCGGGTCCACGGCGGGCAGGGTGAGGGCGCTTCCCCCCCGGCCTTGGGCGGCGTAGTCGATGCTGGAGCGCATCTCCCGCACCTCCCCCCCGGCGGCCAGGCGCCAGCGCTGCCGCGGCGAGGCGACGCGCCAGTGGCTCTTGATCCCCGAGAGGTCGAGACGCCGCTGGTCGTCCAGGTCGAAAAGTCCCGATCCCAATTGCGCGTCGTGGCCCCGCCGCTGGCGTTCCAGGCGGGCGGCCCAGGCGACGGTCTCGCCGCTGACCCGGGGGCCTGGCGTGGCTAGGTGGGTGAGCCAGGCGTAGGAGCTCTGCCACTGGCCGGAGTACTCGCCGCCCCCCACCGGGCCGCCATCGACGGAGAACTCGTCCTCGGCCAGCAGGGCGTGGAGTTGAACCGTCTGCCCCGGGCTGAGCTGTTGGCCGGTCTTGCCGAAGAAGTCCCAGTAGCGGGGGTCTTCCCGCAGGCCGTTGGCCTCCAGGGCGAGGCGGTAGTTCCCGGCCCGGGCCGATGCCAGCCAGCGGCGCTCGCCGCCGGGGCTGGCGCCGGTGGCGGTGCCGGCGGCGAACAGCGAGCCGAGGCCGAGGCTGCCGCGGAAGCGCTCCGACTGGGTCAGCGACGTCATGTCCAGGACCGTGCCCAACCGGTCGCCGAACTCGACGGGGGAGAGGCCGGAGATCAGCTCCACCCGGGCCAGCGGCTCGGCGGGGACGATGCCCAGGGCGCCGTCGAACTCTTGCAGGTGGTAGGGCGCCACCAGCTCCAGGCCGTCGAGGACCACCGTCAGCTCCTCCTCCCGGCCGCCCCCCACGGACAGCCGCCCCGCCGCCTCTCCGCTCGTGGCGCCGGGCAGCAGCGCCGCCCGGATGAGGGCGTCGCCGCCGAGGTGGGGGAAATCCTCATGGGGGGCCAGCGGCGGCACCTCGAGCGCTCCCACCGGTTCGCCGTGGCCCGACTCGTGGGGCGTTGCATGGACCACGATCTCGTGCCGGGCCTCGGCGAGGTGGAACGGCCCGGAGCTCTCGGCGGCCCCCCCGCCGGCGTCGCCCTCGGCCCGATCCTCCGCGGCGACGACAATGAGCCGGCCGCCGGGGCCTTCCTCGACGGTGAGGCCATGGGGGGAGAGGAGGGCGCGGAGCACCTGCCGCGGCTCGCCCTCCGGCGGCGCTGAGCGCACCACGAGCTCGTCGGGGACGACGGCGTTGGAGAACAGGATGGGCAGCCCGTGGGCGGTCAACGCCTCCAAGGCTTCGCTGAGGGGGCGCCCGACGAAGCTCTGACCACTGACCGGTGCCGCCGTCGCGGACGTGGCCAGGACGACGGCCAGCACGGCGGCGAGGACGCGCAGGCCGGGCGACGCGGGGGATGGGAGGCTCACTCTTCGCAGTATAAGGCCGGCACAGTATAAGACCGGCCCCGGCCCACCGCCGTCAGGCGCAGGGGGTGGGGCCCGGGGGGCTAACCCGGATTATTCATGAGCCACCCTACTGCGAGTGCCCATGGCACGCCATCACGGGCGGTCCTCATTCATCACTCCCTCAACGTGGTGCAACCACGCCTCGGTCGTTCTTCGCTCCGGGTCGCCAGTGCTGACGCACCCTGGACGCTCTCGCTACGGGCGTTCATGAATAATCCGGGCTAACGTTCTTCGACGGAGGAGAGGTCGACCCAGCGGTGCCCGAGCCACCAGACGCCGGCGAGGTCGAGAAGGCCGCGCCACAGGCGGTTGCCGATGCCGTACTTCGACGTCCCGTACTGCCGGGGCCGGTGGTTCACCTCGATCTCGCGGATGCGGGCGCCGCGCAGTCGGGCCAGGGCCGGGAGGAAGCGGTGCATCCCATCGAAGACCGGCAGGTCGGCTACGAATCGACGGCGATACGCCTTCAGCGAACAGCCGACGTCATGGACGCCGTCGTCGAGGATGCGGCGGCGCACGCCGTTGGCAATGCGAGAGGAGGCGCGGCGCACCCAGGTGTCCCGGCGCCGGGCGCGGATCCCGGACACCAGGTCCCAGTCGTCCTCGAGGGCGGCGAGGAGGAGCGGGATGTCGGCGGGATCGTTCTGCAGGTCGGCGTCCAGGGTCACCAGGACCGGCGCCCGGGCCGCTTGGATGCCGGCGGCGAGGGCCGCCGATTGGCCGCAACGGCGAGAGTTGGCGAGGACGCGCAGTGCCGGCTCGTCGATGGCGGCGGCGTGCAGCGTTTTCAGGCTCTGGTCGCTGCTGCCGTCATCGACGGCGATGATCTCGTAGCTTCCCTCGACCTCGGCCATGGCGTAGGCGATCTCGGCGAGGAGGGGGGGCAGGCTCTCCGCCTCGTTGAACACCGGCAGCACGATGGACACGTCGGGCGGCTCGGTAACGGGGGCCGGGGCCTCTCCGTGAATGGGTTGGGCGGATGGCGTTGCGGCCCGGGGCCGGGGCGGGGTGGGGGGACGGTCTAGGGTCACGCTCTCCATGAAGTATATAGAGGCACCGCGGAGGGAAATCCTTCGCTCCTCAATGGAGGTCCGCCGCCGGCGCAGCGCTCACCGGCTCGGCGAGCCCTTCCCGCCCCGGGCCATGTCGAGGGCCCGGTCGAGTTTGTCGAAGGCGACGGGCTTGGTGAGATGGGCGTCGAAGCCGGCCTCCCGCGCGCGCTCGACGTCCTCGTCCCGGCCGTAGCCGGTGAGCGCGACCAACAGGCTGTCGCTGCCCTCGGCGCGAAGGCTGCGAGCGACCTCGTAGCCGTCGATCCCCGGCAGCCCGATGTCCAGGAGGACGACGCTGGGCGAGGTTGCGAGGACGCGCTCGATGGCCTCGTAGGGATCCTGGACGGATTCCGCCTGGTGCCCCTTGAGGCGCAGGAGCTCGACCAGGGAGTCAGCCACGTCGGCGATGTCATCGACGACCAGGATGCGCTGGGCCTGCGGATCGGGCGCCGGCGACGTCTCGCCCCTCGCCGGCGCCGCCGGACAGGCGGGGAGGCGGATGCGGAAGGTGGCGCCGTGGCCGAGGCCGTCGCTGATGACCTGGACGTCGCCACCGTGCATCTCCACGAGCTGCCGGACGACGAACAACCCCACGCCGAGCCCCCCCTCGGCACGGTCGAGGCTCTGATCGGCCTGGGTGAAGAGCTCGAAGACCTGGCCCTTCATGTCTTCGGAGATGCCGATCCCGGAGTCCACGACGTCGATCACGACCCGGTCGCCGTCGCCGCGCAGGCGCAACTCGATCTCCCCGTCGGCCGGCGTGTACTTGCTGGCATTGGTCAGCAGATTGCTGATGCTCTGCACCAGCCTCACCCGATCGCCCTGGATCCAGGCGGGCTCGGTGTCCCCGTCGATGGACACGATCACCTCGTGCCCTTTCTTGGCGAGTTGGGGCTTCACCGATTCGACCGCCTGGGCGAGGAGACCCTCGGCCTTCAGCGGCTCCTGGTCCAACTCGACCCGATCCCGGGTGATGCGCGACACGTCCAGCAGGTCATCCACCAGGCGGGTGATCTGGGTCACCTGGCGCTCCAGCATCTCACCGATCCGCCGGGCATCCATCTCTTCACCGTTGCTCAGGATCAGCAGTTCGCTGGCGTTGCGGATGGGCGCCAGGGGGTTGCGCAACTCGTGGGCGAGCATGGCGAGGAACTCGTCCTTCTTCCGGTCCTCTCGGCGCAGCCTGCGGTGCGCGGCGATGCGCGCCGTGACGTCGTACCCATCGACGAAAACTCCCACGACTTCGCCCGCGGCGTCTTCGATGGGCTGATACAGGAAATCGACGAAGACCTCCGTCTCGCCACTGTCGGTCTCGCCACTGTCCGTCTCGCCGCCGTCGGTCTCGCCGCCGTCCCGCTCCCTCTGGAGCCGGACCGGGATCGACGTCCCACGGTGGCGTTTTCCGCTTCGATACACCTCGTCCAGGAGGGTGAGGAACCCCTGGCCCTCCATCTCGGGAATCGCCTCGCGGATCGGCTTGCCGATCAGCTCGCGGCCGCCCACCAGTTCGAAGTAGCGCTCGTTGGCGAAGGCGAAGACGTGGTCCGGCCCCTCCAGGATGCAGACGAAGCCGGGGCTCTGCTCGAACAGGGAGCGCCATCGCGCTTCGGCCTCGCGCATCCGCTGCTCGGCCAAGACCTGCTCGGTGGTCTCGGTGCAGACGACCAGCACGCCGCCGACGCCGGTGGCCGCGCCCGGATCGTCGATGGGGCCGTAACTGTAGGTCCAGTAGACGTCCTCCCGCTGGCCGTAGCGGGTGATCGGCACCAACTGATTCTCGTGCCAGGTGTGGCCGCGGCCGGCCATGACGAGATCGATCTGGGGGCCGATGATGTCCCAGATCTCGTCCCAACACTCCCGACCTCTCTGCCCGAGGGCGGTGGGATGCTGCTCGGGACCGATGGAGCGCCGATAGGCGTCGTTGTAGAACTGGTACAGCTCCGGGCCCCACCAGATGAACATCGGGTGGCCGGTGGAAAGCAACAGGCGCAAGACCGTTTTGAGCGCCTGGGGCCAGCCCGCAGGGGCACCGAGGGGATGGGAACTCCAGTCATACGACCGGATCCGCTCTCCCATCTCTCCTCCGCCGGCGAGAAACCTGCTGCCGGCTTCCGGCTGATCGACGGCTCCCATGGAAAGAATCATACCAACGCTGGTCTCAACCCCGGCCGGGCCTGGACGTTCCGGCACCATTCTTGCCCGATTCAAGAACCTGTCGCGCCGGTTCAAAATTCTGAAGCCGCGGCGCCCCCCGCCGCCGGCCCGGCCCGCCGAAATCCCTTTATCTACAGCGGTTTCTCTACCCGGCTGCCCCCTTCCAGCCTGGCAGTCTCCTTGCGCTCTAGATGGGCAAGAAGAAACGGCGGCGAAGACGAATCTCCGCCGCCGTGTCCCGCCCCGGCCGCCGCATCGTTGGCGCGAACAG
>Ga0102947_1000329_pt1 | contig 17143 bp, 17 predicted proteins | sample SalPon2A_A_D2_MG_FD_78210 | JGI IMG/M metagenome (GOLD analysis project Ga0102947, IMG submission 78210) | Soil microbial communities from South San Francisco under conditions of wetland restoration - Salt Pond MetaG R2A_A_D2_MG | ecosystem: Environmental > Terrestrial > Soil > Wetlands | place... | reverse complement strand
CAGATAAACACTTTATGCCTTCAGAGATTTCAAAATATTTAAAAGAAAACAATTTTCCGACTGACAAGATGAAAGTTCATGTTTTTGAAGCACTAACTACTGAAAATGAGACTAGTTTTGAGGGGACAGTGAAAGATTTGGAAGGAAAAGAATTTTCTGATTTATCTGTGATGGTTTTTAATCAAACAAAATTAGATTCGTATATGAATTACAAATGGCAGTGGAAGAACTAATTTCCCTGCTGGTTTTTAGATGTACCTAAAATAAGATTATCCACATCGTTGAAAGAATATGCAATTATTTTCATCCATGGATATTCCGGATCATATAGTCTGTAAAAGCCCATTTCATCAAATGTAACATCAATTGATTTTCCAGGTAAAATTTCTGCTGTAGATATCCTTCCATCAGGGGTGAATGGATCATGTCTGTATCCATAGTTTTCTTTTCCACTCAGTAAACTGTGAGATACAGCATCTTCATTGACAAAAGTAATGGTCGTACCAGGTTCTATTGTAATTCTATCCTTTGAGAAATACCCTAATCTTCCTCCGTCAAGTCTGGGTTCTCTTGTTTCCCCACTTGGAATATAGCTGCTTGCTACACCTTGAGTTGAGGAACCGCGAAGAATTCGGATTATTAGGGATTCATCTTTTATCTCAGATTTTTCTGTGGTATCTACAAGATTGGTTAACTGGGATAATTTGGCAGTATAGATTATTTTGTATGAATTATCAGGAGTATTGATTCTTCCTGTAAACCCATAAACAGAGGCGTTTTGGCTTTCTTCTACCAATCTGCCAAAGAAGCTTATGGACGTATCAAATCCTTGGGCGCTTTCTATATTTCCATTAATTCTAATGTACCGTCCTTCACGAAGAAATTTTCCTTCAATGTCGGATATTACAAAATCTTCAATATCTAATGTTATGAAACCATCTTCGATTAGAAAGTCAATACTACTCCCCGATTGTTGATGGGATGATAATCCAATGTCAATTTCTGATAGTTTAATTATTTTCTCAGTTACTGCAAAACCTGAGCCTTCTATAAGATAAACTGAGTCCTGATCAACTTCTGCAAATGCATCGTTTATGAAAAACCCTGAAGTAATTACCAGTAAGGCACAAAGTCCCAAAAGAGAATTGTTCACAGTATAATTTCCTGTTAATTTGGTTTATAATTTGCTACTAAAGAATTTTAGACTGTGTACACAATTCTAGGGGGGTTTTGAGGCTAGAGTGAAGGCATTTCCAAACCATCTTCTTGAGCAAGTTTTATCATATAATCTTCTAAAAATCCTCCAGCTAAAAGTAAACCAATTACTATTCCAATTTCAATTAGTGTGGGTTTCAGGAAAACCTTAAGATTTGTTTTTTTTGTGATTGCTCTAATCAGGATAAAACTTCTGGATATAGCAAGGGAGTAAGCAAAAAGTTCCATCAACCCAAAAGGAGAAAGGAAGAGAATGGTAAGGGGAGGAATTTTTTCTAATTCAGGTGTAATAGAGACTATTGCAGCAAAAGCAAATCCTGTAGACCATGCAGAAAATAATCCCCAGGCGACACCAAATCCGGGAATAAACATGGGTAATGAAATAGTTGCATTATGGAGAAAGATTCCTATAGCATCTATATCTTCAACTAATTTTTCAAATTCCTCCATGAAGATATTTGCCTCATCTTCATTGACTTCAGACATCGATCCTAGTTGAAATGTTGCAGTGAAAAGTCCCATAAAAATAAAGAAAGTAATTATTCGAATTCTAGACACATTGTCATTTCTTATATTCAATATTTGAGGGTTCTCAGCAGGCGCAGATTTAATTAAACCTGATATTATTCTTGGATGTTGAAAAAGGAATTAACCTTTGCACTAAATTATGCTTTAAACAAAGGATTTCAAATTCATCCAGATGCTTTTGAATTTTTAGAAAATGTGGATGTAAAAAAACTTGAAAAAATAATCAAAGATATTGTAAAGGAGAAAAGCAGACAAAAATTATTTCAAATTAATCAGGATGATTTAGAGAGTTATTTTGGAATTAAAGATGACCAGAGTATACAATGTGAGTATAAGGTACTTTTTGATCCCTCTTCAAAAATTACAAGTGGGGAGGGAATTAGCGGTTACAATTCATTATTTGCAAGTCGATTTAACAAATTAAAAAGAATCATTTCTGATAGGCCTGAATCAAGGATGGTAAAGCCAATTGCATCAGTCAAATCTGCACAGTCCGAGGATGACATGTATGTCTGTGGGTTAGTAACCGCTAGAATTACAGAGCGAAACATTACAAAATTACTTTTGGAAGACCCTTCAGGCTCATTTGAAGGGATAATTTTCGATAATGAATTACAAAAAAATGCCGATACTCTCCTAAATGACCAATTTATTATGGCAAGGGTAGGGATTGGAAAGAATTCGGGGTTTATTATTAAAGACTTGATTTCGCCTGATATTCCAGACCAAGCCTCAAACAAGTCAGAATCTGAAGTGTTTGCAGTCTTTTTGTCAGATTTACATATTGGAAGTAAATATTTCATGGAAGAGGAATTTTCTGAATTCATTTCATGGTTATCCAGCCCAGATCCCGTGGCACGGAAAATTCGATTTGTGTTAATTGGTGGAGATGCAGTTGATGGTGTAGGGATTTATCCTAACCAAGACAAAGAACTAGTCTGTCAAACCATAGAAGAGCAATTAAAAAAAATGGAAAATTTGCTCATTAAAATTCCAGATTATATCAAAATTTTCATTATGCCTGGAAACCACGATCCAGGAAGACGAGCACTACCTCAGCCGGCGATACCGAAAAAATACAATTCAAGTCTATGGGAAAAAGAGAATGTGATTATGGTTGGAAATCCAGCTGTTATTTCCTTGAATGGAGTTAAAGTGTTAATGTTTCATGGGCAAAGTATTGATGATATTGTAAAAACTACACCTGGATTGAGTTATGATAGCCCTACAAATGTAATGAAGCATTTACTTCGTGCAAGGCATCTTAGCCCTATTTATGGAAGTCAAACTCCTATTGCACCTGAGTTGGAGGATTTGATGGTGATTGATGAAATTCCTGATATTTTTCATGTGGGGCATGTTCATAGAGCCCAATTGGATATGTACAAGGGTATTCTTTTGATAAATTCAGGATCCTGGCAAAATCAGACGCCTTTTCAGGCAAGTGTTGGAATGACCCCAAATCCAGGAATTGCGCTGATGGTTAATTTGAAAACATTCCAAGTCCTACATCAAAATTATAATTCAAAACTAGATAATATCTTGCAAAGTTAAATCATCCTTAAATGTCTTTTTTATCATTTCAGAAGAAATTGTGAGTTTGTATTTTTTTGTTCTTCCATGAATTCCTTGATGAATCAGCCTACCGGTAATAATTCCCGATAATTCTATTTCACTTAGCATTTGGGTTATTCTTCTTTGAGTAAGTTCATCCCTTCCCACCGTTTTACATAATGCCTTGTAAGATGAGTAGATTTCTCCGGTTGATTGTCCTCCTGCCTTCATAATTGCCAAAATTACTAATTTTTCATGAAGAGGGTAAGATTTCAGCGAGGTTTCCTCTTTATTTTCTTCTATTTTTTGAGATGCTTCACGTACGTGCTCTTTTGTTACTTGGTCAGATTGCTGTCTTTCGGCAATTTCCCCTGCAACTCGAATCAAATCTATGGCTCTCCTAGCGTCACCATGTTCACCTCCAGCTAGGGCTGCACATAGGTTTAAGGCTGGTTCTTGGACTGTATTAGGTAAGAACGCCTGAGTAATTCGCTCTTCTAGAATTTTTTTGATTTGTTCAACATCATAATTTGTAAATACAATTTCTTCTTCTCCTAGACTGCTTATTACTCTAGGATCAAGTTTTTCTTTGAATGTTAAATCATTAGAAATTCCAACTAATGTTAAAGAACCTTTGTTTAATCGTTCATTGGCTCTTGTTAGTTGATATAGAATGTCTTTACCTGTTTTTGAGACTAGTTGGGCTAGATAGTCAATTTCATCAATAATAAAAATTGCGTTAATTTCATTTTTCTCAATGGTGTTTAGGATTCGTTTGAAGACCTCACTTATGGCCAATCCTGTACCAGGTAAGTCTTTTTCATTTAATCCTAATTGCCTTCCAAGGCTTACCAATAACCCATAAAGGGTGGTTTCATCTTTAGAATTTGTATAAATTAACTTAATTGGGAAATTTGATTTTTCTACCCTTTCTTGTATTTTATAGATGACCTTTTTAACTACCAAAGTTTTTCCTGTTCCTGGTTTTCCATATACTAGAAGATTAGATGGGCGGGATTGTTTTAGAATAGGTAATAATGATTGAGTTACTTGTTCCTGTTCTGAGTTTCTATGTTGAATGGTTTCAGGAATGTAGGTAAAATGAAGTACATCCCTGTTTTTTATTATAGATTTTCCTGATTCTGCTGCATTAAGTAATCTATCAATTGGATCCTCCATACTCACACACCTGTGTTTCTACTAGATAACATCATTACCATATCTAAATTAAGAGAGTATAGAATAGAATAGTAACTCTAGTTTAGTTTGTAATTAATTATTTTTAGTTAGATATTCTCAAAAAAAAAATAAAGAAAAAGATAGAGTGGAAATATTGGTGTGTGGGTAATCCTAAGAATAATTGGTTAACAACTTGTTAATTTTATGTTAAGAAAATCACCAAAAAGCCCATTTTACCCCCTTTATTTCCATTCCAGGCGTTAAGGAAGGTGTTAACATTGTGAATATCTACTAATTGACCCCTTTATTTCCATTCCAGGCACAAAATCACCAATAATTATACTGAAATATACCTATAGATTGTTAATAACAAAAATTAAGCTAGGCATGGGTTAGGCAGTCAATGTTAACAAACTCTTTAGTTAACAAAACTTCTCGGATCTATTGAACTGTTAACATTCGATCCTCAAAGATCTCAAAGATGGCAAAAAAACGAATACGTATTGATATGGAAGACTCTGATGGAGCCAAATATGATATTAAATTAGAAGGAAATGTTACTCGAGATAAAGTCCTAAAAATTTTCGAAATGATGGATTTGATGAATATTGAAGAAGAACAAGAGATTACGAACATCGACTCAATAGGAGCGAAAATCTGGAATATTGTAGATAAGTTCTTCCCTATGGGAAAATTCACATCTACTAATATTTTGGAAAAATATGAAGATGAATATAATGAACCAGTAAAATTAAGCATTATTTCCACTTATTTATCCAGGTTTTCAACCAAGGGTAAAATCAACAGGGTCCGAACAGGGAGGGAATGGACATATCAGACCATTAAACTTAGCCAAAAACAACAATAATTCATGAAATAATGATTTTACGTACAATTAGACGGTCTTTGCCTAAAATCAACTTCACATATTCACCCTTTTGAATATCCATATACTTTCTAAACTGTTTCGGAATTGATATTGTTCCTGCGGATGTTATTTTCACCAAAACTTCGTTCTCCTGAACAGACATATGATATCTATAAAATAATAATATATATAATTTAATAATTTTAATAAATTATAATTAATAATAAAATTTACCTTGGAAATAGGGTTTTGAGATGATTTAACTTTCCTAAAAAATAAAACTAATTCTAGACAGTCGTAGGATTAGTTTCGAGAACCCCGATCTTCTCTTTCCCTTTCTCTGAAATAAAATATCTATAGGGTTTTGAATCTGTATTTCTTTCAACATAACCATCATCAAATAATTTTTTCATTAGTCTAGAAGTGTGTTCTCTACTCTTTTTTAATGTGATTTGGATGTCACGTGATGTCATAGGTTGTTTTGTGATTAAATGTAACACATAATCTATGGGATTATTGTGGTCCAAATTAGGCACAAGAGGTTGATTTTTAGGTTCATTTGTAATTTCCACTCCCTTTTCAGGGTCTGATTTAATCCCCGAGGGTTCTTCTGGTTTTATAGGCATGTCTTGAAGATTGTTCTTGGCAATTTTTTCAAGAAATCGCTTTAATTCTAGATTAGGATCTTCTGATTTCTCCCCAACACCCTCAATTTCTATGGCATCTAACCTTATTTTCATATCAATAAGTTGTCGTTCATAATATTCCAACCTTTCTGATTGTGATGCATCACCTGATTCGGCTGTGTTAATCATAGGACGAAGTTTGTAATATGTAAAAAGACCTCCTAAACCTACCAAAAACGCTATTATCACACTCAATATTACCTCAGGATCAGGAATTTCAATTAACATCACAAAAATTACTCCTAGATTGTGATATATCGTGATTGACCAACATTAATTCACACTTTAGATTAACATACACACGTAATTAATCACAAACAAAACAATTACACTATTACTAAAAAATTACGATATCACATATTACATGCCTGACGAATTACACGGTCAATCACGTTTATCACATCATCTTCTCGTTCAGGAAACACATCACTATCATTTATCACACTTATCTGGTCAGAAAGTTTCGATATCACATCGATATCATCAGGTAAAAGTATGCCTAGACCACGTAAAAGAATGATTGAATAAAATAATGAGATTAATTTCTCTCTAGATTGGCTTACTTGCCTGTAATACGCACCTTTTGTTATAGAAAACTTAGACTCGAGAAGATCCTTTTGATTTAGAATAATTTCAATTTGTCTCTCTGTAAACAATGATTTTTTGATAATTTTACGGATAATATTGTTAAAATTAGATTTATCAAACTCCGACATAGCTATACAAATCTGTATACCGTTATTCCAATTAAACTTTAAAGACTCATCTACAAACCAATTTCATGACAGGAAAAGTTGAATCCTTCCTAAAATCAGAGCTAAAAAAGAAAAATGCGTTATTGTTTGTATTAATTGATTCTGAAGTGTCAAACCTAGAATCTTCTAAAAAACTTGCTCAAGAAGTTGAAAAAATTGGTGCATCTGCCATACTTGTAGGGGGGTCATCTGCTACTGATCAAATTGAGATGGCTCAAGTTGTTAAAGGCATCAAACAAGGAATTAAGATTCCAATTATTTTATTTCCTGGAAATGTAACAGGAGTTGTGCCAGATGCCGATGCAATTCTATTTAGTTCTCTAATGAATTCAGAAAATCCTTATTTTATCGCGCAGGCACAAGCATTAGGTGCTCCAAGTGTGCTTAAATTTGGTCTTGAACCCCTTCCTACAGCATATCTGGTGATTGGTGATGGAACTTCTGCATGGTTCGTAGGCTCAGCAAGAGGAATACCATTTGAAAAACCAAAAATTGCAGCAGCTTATGCTTTGGCTGCACAATTTCTAGGTATGAGATTTGTTTACCTTGAAGCAGGCTCAGGAGCAAAATCTAGTGTAACCCCTGAAATGGTAAAGACAGTTAGGAATATCTTTAATGGATTCTTAATTGTTGGAGGTGGAATAAAGGAGGTAAAGACTGCTAAAGAACTGGTAAAAGCAGGAGCTGATGCTCTTGTAATAGGAACTTTTCTAGAAAAAGGGGGAAGTCTCAAGAAACTCACGGAAATTGCAAAAACAATTCGAAAATCAAAATAAAAGGGCTGGATAATGTCTGAAGATGATGCCGTTTCTCGTTTACGTGGCATTAAAATGCCAAATTATTATCAAAATTACTATACCAATCTTTCAAATGACACATATACCATTTTTGAGAAGGCTGCTAAAGCAAAATCAAGCTTGGTAGACTCTTCTGGAATAATTGAGCCGAAAATCGCATTTGATTTAGCAGATAGGGTTGCCAAAATGCACGAAATTGACATTGCCGAACCTTTACGAGAATTATTAAAAATTAATGGAAAGGAGCTTTCAGCTTTAATTCTATCTAAAGAGATTGCTTTGGGAAAATACTCTCTGGAGGAGGCATCACTAGAAGAAAAATTAGACCTAGCAGTTAGGGTGGGACTTGCAATAGTCACAGAAGGCGTCACCATTGCTCCTCTACAAGGCATTAGTGAGGTCAAAATAAAGAAGAACAAAGATGGCTCTGATTACCTTTCTGTGTCGATAGCAGGTCCAATGAGGTCAGCTGGTGGAACAGAATCTGCTGTAACTATGTTGATAGCTGACCATGTACGAAAAGCGGTGGATCTATCAAAATATCAAGCAGATTCCTTTGATGATGAAACAGGAAGATTTGTAGAAGAGTTACGAATCTATGAAAGAGAAGCTGGAAATTTCCAATTTCATATATTAGATGATGACATCATACATGTAATCTCTAATCTTCCCGTTGAACTTGATGGTGTAGACACTGATCCCTATGAAGTGGTTAACCATAAAGGAATGGTGAGGATCAAAACCGACAGAGTCAGGGGAGGGGCTTTACGAGTCCTTAATGATGGGCTAATAGGAAGGGCCAAAAAATTACTTAAACGAATTCAACTCTATAATTTGGATGGTTGGGAATGGCTGGCCGACCTAAAGGGAGCAATTCAAACTGGTGATGATCAAGAAGATGCAGCCACCAAAAGGATGCGTGAGGTTATCACAGGCAGATCTGTTTTATCCATGCCTAACAAACTAGGAGGATTTAGACTAAGATATGGCCGTGCCTGTAATACTGGATTTGCAGCAGTCGGAATTCACCCTGTAGTTGCAGAAATTTTAGATCACACAATAGCTGTTGGCACTCAAATTAAGATCGATATTCCTGGGAAAGGAGCAACAGTAGCTTTTGTTGATTCTATAGAAACTCCCATAGTCCGACTGAAAAATGGAAATGTTGTAAAAATAAAAGATGTCAAACATGGAATTAAAATCAAAAATGAAATCGAAAAAATTCTCCATTTGGGAGATATTTTAATTTCATTTGGGGATTTCTTAGAGAATAATGCCCAGCTAGTTCCTTCAGGATATGTTGAAGAGTTTTGGATAGAGGAATTAAGAGAAAAACTAGCAAAATATGAGCCTAATGACCAATATCTAAGTCAATTTCTCAAAAAAATACCCACATTAGATGAAGCATTAAAAATTTCCTTAGATTTTCAAATTCCATTACATCCTTCTTTTCTCTATTTTTGGGATCAAATTTCAACATCAGAATTATCCGAAATTTTACAACCAACAAAACTAAATGAGAATTCCATTGAATACCCTCAAAATGTAAAAAAAATTCTTGAAAAATTGGGGGTTCCACACCTTCAAAATAACTCTATAATTTTAGAAGAAAATGAAGCAAAAATTTTCTATAATTTACTTTTTAGAAATCCTCCGAAAATTGAAGATAAATCAACACCAAAAATCCTTTCAAAATCTTCAGGAATTCAAGTAAAAAACAAGTTCTCTACATCAATCGGTGTTAGGATCGGAAGACCAGAAAAAGCTGCAGCCCGACAAATGAAACCACCAACCCATATTTTATTCCCAATTAGTGATAAAGGAGGACCAACCAGGGACCTTTTGAAAGCCTCTCGACACACTAATTTTTTCACAAATATTTTCAATCGTAAATGCCATCAATGCAATGAACCATCAATTGGAATTAAATGCTCAAAATGTGGCGTAAAAACATCTATAGAATATCAATGTTCAAACTGTCGAGAAATTTTAGAATCACAATACTGTGAAAAATGTAAAAGAAAAGCATCATCTCATTCCTACAAACCTTTTCCTCTAAAAGAAAGACTTCTCAATGCTCAAGAAAAAATGGGTTTACGCGCACAAGAACCTTTCAAAGGTGTAAAAGAGTTGATTAGCCAAGATAGGATACCTGAACCCCTAGAGAAAGGTCTAGTTAGACAAAATTTTGGCTTGACCACATTCAAAGATGGAACCGTTCGTTTTGATGCCACAAATTCACCCATAACTCAGTTTAAACCTTCATGGATAGGAACACCAATTGAAAAGCTCAAAGAATTAGGATACACACATGATATCGATGGAAATCCAATCGTCGATGAAAACCAATTCATCGAAATTCGTATGCAGGATGTAATAATACCATACGAAAGTGGGAGATATCTTGTTTCTATCTGTAAATATCTTGATATTTTACTGACAAAATTCTATGGAAAGTCAGCATTCTATAAGGTAAAAAATATTGAAGAACTTGTCGGCCATCTAATAATTGGTTTAGCTCCTCACACTTCTGTAGGTATTGTAGGTAGAGTTATTGGATTTACAGAAACTCATGTCTGTTTTGGCACTCCAAATTGGCACTCTGCAAAAAGGAGAGACGCCGACGGAGACGCTGATTCAATAATGCTTCTCATGGACAGTCTTCTTAATTTCTCAAGACAATTTCTTTCTGATAGGATTGGGGGACTCATGGATGCCCCATTGTTGATTCAACCTCTTGTATTGCCTCACGAATCTCAACCGCAGGCACATAATTTGGAGGTTACAAAAGCACTTCCACTAGAATTTTTTAGATCAACACTACTACAAAACAAAGCATCAACTGTAAATTCAGTAGAAATTATTGAATCTCGATTAGAAACAGAAAGACAATTCTATGATTATTATTTTACTCATAATACATCATCTCTTACCACTTCAAAATCTAGAAGTGCTTACTCTACATTAGGATCTATGCTTGATAAGCTTGATATGCAAATTCGTAATGCCGATATGATTGATGCTGTAAACACATCTGAAATTGTATCTAATGTAATTTCAACACACTTAGTTCCTGATATTATGGGAAATCTTCGAGCATATGCAAGACAGAGCTTTCGATGCACCGCATGTGGAAAATCTTATCGTCGTGTTCCTTTAATCCAAAATTGTATTTGTGGTCATAAGTTGATTCAAACTATTACTCGTGGATCCGTCGAAAAATATTTGAAATTGGCAAAAAGACTGGTAAATAATTATGAAGTAAGCGAATACCAAAAGGGCCGAATTCATGCATTATCTGACGAAATTGACCTTGTTTTTGGAAAGAATAAAGGTGATCAGTCACTACTTACCGATTATGCGTCGTAAAACTTTATCGTAGTTTTACGTACTCATAAGCACCCAATTTATTATCAAAACAATAATGAACTTTTTGATAATCTTTTCTGAATGCTTTTACTTTTGGAAGGATTTTCTTAGGATCTTTTTTATCAATAACTATCATTTTAATAAAGGATGCAATTTCCTTCATCTCTTTTTGTTTCATTCCTATTCTGGTAATCTCAGAAACTCCTAGTCTAATTCCGCCAGGATTGAAGTAATTTCTTCCTGCTTTGATATCTCCAGGAATTAGTTGTCTATTTACAATAATATTGGCTTTTTCCAATTCTGCCTCTACTTTTCCTCCATCTGAGTAATCAAGAACATTTACTGCAATTTGATGTGATTTTGTGAACCCTCTACTTTCTCCTAAAACTTTGAATCCCGCATCACTGAGGGCTTCTGCAAATACTTTTGCATTTTTAATAATTTGACTTGCGTAATCTTTCCCAAATTCTAAAGCTTCTGCAAAGGCAATTGCCTTTCCAGCCATATGGTGTATGTGATGACTACTGGTAAGACCTGGGAACATTGCTTTTTTTATTCCCTCTTCATGTTCCTCTGAACCTAAAACTAAGCCTCCTTGAGGACCAAACAGGGTTTTGTGAGTGCTCATAGTCATGGTATCTGCACCTTCACGTAGCGGGTCCTGAAACTTACCACCAGCAATCAATCCTGCTACATGAGCAGCATCATAGTTAATGTGCATGTCATAACTTTTAAGAAAATCAGCCAGTTCCTTTACTGGATGGGGAAACAGAAACAATGATCCCCCAAACATTGCCATTTTGGGCAGACGTCCATCTTTTTTTAGTTGCTTGACCTTTTCTTTAGTCTTATCCACATCAATAGTCATCTCTTCAGCGTTGAATGGATAAAACTCAATTTCCAATCCATGAACAAGACCTGCAGTTCCTGAATGCTCTTTCTTACCATGAGAAATATGGCCTCCAGCTGGTATTGATGGTGCTAACATAATGTCTCCAGGATTTGTAAATGCAGAATAAATCGCAAGATTTGCAACAACCCCTGAAACTGGTCTTACATCTGCAAATTTTGCTTTGTATAGCTTTTTTGCCAATTTCATACATTCAAACTCAACTTCATCTATGTAGACACATCCAGCGTAAACTCGTTCTCCAGGCCAACCTTCGGCATACCTATTGCCAAAATCAGAGATTATGGCCTCTCGAACAGCTGGACTAGGAACATTTTCACTTGCAATTAAAGGAATTGAAGATTCAAACCACTTGTGATGTTCTTTTAATTTTGAAAACACTTTATCATATGATACTCTATTGGAAGATTTTGCCATGAACTGCAAATTGATTTTCCCAATTTAAAAACACCGATTTAAGATCTATCAAATTATCCATTTTATGCAAAGTATAAAAGGGGAATAGAGAGATTCTCCATCCATGGGTATGCAAGCTACTTCCAAAGGAACCATGCCAGTCGTCTTACTAAAGGAAGGTGGATCAGAGACTAAAGGAAGAGATGCTCAAAAAAACAACATAGCAGCAGCGAAAATTATTGCCGAAATTGTGCATTCTAGCCTTGGTCCTAGAGGTATGGATAAGATGCTTGTAGATTCTTTGGGTGATGTTACAATTACCAATGATGGTGCAACAATACTGAAAGAAATTGATGTTCAACATCCAGCAGCAAAGATGTTAGTGGAAATTTCAAAAACAACAGATAATGAAGTAGGAGATGGTACCACCTCAGTAGTAGTTTTGGCAGGTTCCCTTCTTGAAAACGCTGAATCTTTACTTGATCAAGATGTTCATCCAACGATTATTGTAGATGGATATAGAAAAGCAGGAAAAAAAGCAAAGGAATACCTCAAAAGTATAGCAGATAAAATTTCAGCTAATGATAAATCAATTCTTAATAAAATTGCTAAAACCTCGATGCAAACAAAACTTGTTCGAAAAGACTCTGAACAATTAGCAGACATTATTGTGAAATCTATTCTCTCCGTAGCAGAAAAAGAAGGAGAAAATTATCTAGTTGATATTGATGACATTAAAGTAGAAAAGAAAGCAGGGGGCTCAATTAAAGACTCTGGAATTATTGAAGGAATTGTCCTTGACAAGGAAATTGTCCATGGTGGAATGCCCAAAAAAATCACTGATGCAAAAATTGCTTTGATAAACACAGCACTTGAAATAAGTAAAACTGAAACTGATGCTAAAATCAACATCTCAAACCCCCAACAAATGAAATCATTCCTAGATGAAGAAAACAGAATGCTCAAAACAATGGTAGATAAAGTAATAGGCTCCGGAGCAAACGTCATTCTATGTCAAAAAGGAGTTGATGATATGGCACAACATTATCTTGCAAAGGCAGGAATAATTGCAGTTAGAAGAATAAAAGAAAGTGATCTTACAAAACTGGCCAAGGCAACTGGTGCTAGAATCGTAACTAATCTTGATGATTTATTTGAAAAAGATTTAGGAACCGCAGATTTAGTAGAAGAAAGAAAGATTGAAGAAGACAAGTGGGTATTCGTTGAAGGTTGTAAACATCCAAAATCTGTAACATTGCTTTTACGAGGAGGATCTCAAAGAGTTGTAGATGAAGTAGAGCGTTCTGTACATGACGCTTTAATGGTAGTCAAAGATGTAATTCAAGACCCACTGATTGTTGCCGGTGGAGGTGCACCAGAAACATATGCTGCAACAAAATTAAGAAATTGGGCAAAAACCCTAGAAGGAAGAGAACAACTTGCCGCAGAGAAATTTGCAGATGCCCTAGAAACAATTCCATTAACACTAGCAGAGAATGCAGGAATGGATCCAATAGATACTTTGACTATTTTAAGATCCAAACAAACCAAGGGAGAAAAATGGACTGGTATTGATGTAATGAAAGGTAAAATTGGAAACATGAAATCAAGTGATATTATTGAACCCCTAGCAGTAAAATTACAAATTGTATCAGCTGCAGCCGAAGTGGCACGTATGATTCTTAGAAGCGATGATGTCATTGCTACTCAGAAATCTGCCGGGCCTCCTCCAGGAGCCGAAGGTGGCATGGGAGGTATGGGTGGAATGCCTGATATGGGTGGCATCGGAGGTATGGGTGGCATGCCTGGAATGGGTGGAATGCCCGGAATGATGTAATCTGAGGATTCATTTTTCAAAAGTTTATTTTATAATCAATTCCAAAAAATACATTGAGTGAAACTTCATCAAAAATAAGAACAGGTTTCAAGTATGTCTATTTGGTAATGTTTTTTGCATTACTTTCAGGATTTTTCTACCCTCTAATCACGGGCAATTCGTTTGATAGTGTAATTTCAGGAGTTGTTGTATTATTTGTGGGCCTAGCTGGAGGAATTCTAGTATACAAATCTGCAAGTTCAGAAAAAAGCCGAATAATCTATTTTGGTGCAGGATTTGGACTCATTGCTATTTCATTAGCATTGATCTTCCAGCTTACTGGAAGAGTTTAGATTTACACATCAAAATATAGATAGAATTCATGAGGGTGTGGTCTAATTGCAATTTCTCTTTGATCCCTTCTTTCAAGCTCTATGATTTTATCAATAACGTCATTTGTGTAGATTGAAGTTAGGAATTTTCTATCGCTTTCTAATTCATCTAGTGCTTCTCCCAAACTTTTTGGCAGTACGCCAATACCTCTTTTTGCTCTATCTGATTTTGTCATCTTAAAGATATCATCATGAATTTGCTCGCCAGGATCCGTCTTCTTTTTTATTCCATCCATACCAGCTGCAGTTACTGCGGCAAATACTAGATAAGGATTCGATGATGGATCGGGTGCTCTAAATTCAAGTCTTTTCAGGTTAGCGTAGCTCTTTCCTTGCAGGTGTTTTGGAACTCTTACGATTGCAGATCTATTCCCTGCACTCCAAGCAATATAGGCAGGAGCCTCATATCCTGGAACTAACCTATGATATGAATTGGTAGTAGGATTACAAATAGCAGATAATGCTTTTGCATGACTAATTATTCCTCCACAGAAATATCTTCCTGCTTGACTAAGCTCATCATCTCCGTCAGGATCATAAAACACATTATTCTTTCCTTTCCATAAACTAACATTAACATGCATACCAGAACCTGAATCCATTGCAATTGGTTTTGGCATCATTGTTGCAACTTTTCCATATTTTGCTGCAATATTTCTAATTACATACTTGTACGTTTGAGCAGCATCAGCAGCATTTGTCATGTAATCATATTTGATATCAATTTCACATTGTCCTGCAGTTGCAACTTCATGGTGATGATTATCACACAAGATCCCAAAATGAGTATTCAAAATATTTACACATTCATTTCTAAAAGGAGTAAGAGTATCTGATGGTGTACTGGGGTAATATCCTTCTTGAAGACCCATGGGATATCCAGACCCCTCTTGACTCCAAGGTGCTTCTTTTGATTCAATGGAATATGACTGACCTTTGTACGGCGTCAGAACATCCCAGTGAATTTTGTCAAATACAAAAAATTCTACTTCTGGACCCCAAGCGCTGTAATCAAAACCTTGAGTTTTGATGTACTCCTCGGCCTTTTGGGCAATTCCTCTTGGGTCTCGTGAAAGCCTTCCTCTACCTCCCCCCCAATAAACATCGCACAACAACCTAGCTGTTTTATTCTCAGTCATCCATGGGATGATGGCAAAAGTATTAGGATCTGGTTTTAGTAAAAGGTCCGAATCGTCTATACTGGTAAATCCGATAATTGAAGAACCATCTAACTTTGGAAGCCCATCTCTCATTTGTTCTGGAGTAAAAGTATTAGCTGAAATTGTTGTGTGGTGGAATCTTCCCGTTAAACCGGTAAATTGAAGATCAATAAACTGAATATTTTCATGTTGAATTCTGGAGAAAACTTCATCAGGTGAATAAGTTACCTGAAGTGCTTTTCCATGACTCACTTTATAGGGCAATTTTTGACTTCAAGCTAACACAAATACATCCATCATTTAAGGATTAGGTAAGAAATGTCTGACACAAACCAAATTGATATTCAATTGTTGCATTCAAAAGTTCTACGAGAAACCGAAAATGATTCAATCCAAGAACTAGAACCAGATTTTTACCGAAACCTTTCAGATTTTCTGGGAAACTTGAAAAAACAAGAATTTGATGGAATCGAAAGTAAAATCAAACAATCCTTAATTGATATGACCTCAGACCTTGCATCTCTTTTACTTAGTATCCGACTAGAAAAAACCACTAAATCAGATGGAATTGAATTTACCAATCTATTGGATGAAGAAAAATTCATTTTAGATACAGAAGAGCAAAAAAGAGAAAGAACAGAGATGATTCTTTCTGCTACAATTAATGGGAAATCAAAATTTCTTGAATCAATTTCTCAAAACCACAAAACCAAAACAATTGTACTTAGGTTCCTTCAAAATGTTGATGAAATTGTGGGAGCAGATTTAGAGAAATATGGGCCATTCAAACCAGAAGATATTGCTACACTTCCTTATGAAAATGCTCAGGCACTAATTACAAAAAATATTGCCACAAAAATTCATTGGGAAGACTAGGTAGAAATTAGACTCAGACGTTATTTTATTTTGTATGTCGCATACTGGCGTGGATGTAATTGATTTTCTATTTTACACCATTTATCCAGTTATTGGAATTTTCATTGTCGAAGGAATAAGCAGAATAGTAAAATCTCCTAAATGGATTAAACTCTGGGCCCAGGCTGCAGTATCAATTGGATTTGGAGTATATTACTGGTTTATTTTGCCCGCTCCACAAAATTTTCCATTAACTGCCATGGTTATGTTTGCATTAGCTATTGCTTTGATATACCAAGGAAAAAGAGCCAAAATTTCTCCAGATAAAAGCCCTTACTGAAATAATCTACTTCTTAAATTTTCTAAAGAATCTTTTGATGCCACTTGATTTTCCAATATTACCATCTCGAATAACTTTTCTTTCTCCAAATTTTCTGGCTCTAATCTGAGTTAGTTTAACACATCTATGTTCTTCAGGTAATCTATGCTCAGAACAAAATGGATCTTTGCAGTAACTACAATGAAAGGGCAAATCAGTCATATCTCCGCTATATGCACAATTTTCTGGCTTCATAATTTCTGGTAGTAATTTAATTCTAATAAACCTGTTAGTTTTATGGGATTTTTTATTTTAGTATATTTTCACGAAAACATTTTTACTCT
>Ga0102947_1000328_pt1 | contig 17164 bp, 18 predicted proteins | sample SalPon2A_A_D2_MG_FD_78210 | JGI IMG/M metagenome (GOLD analysis project Ga0102947, IMG submission 78210) | Soil microbial communities from South San Francisco under conditions of wetland restoration - Salt Pond MetaG R2A_A_D2_MG | ecosystem: Environmental > Terrestrial > Soil > Wetlands | place... | reverse complement strand
GTCATGCTGACGTTACCTCGCTGAACAGGGAAACAGTCCGCAATCTGCTCGTATTGAGCTTCGCTGATCTCCATTTGGAGAGTCTACACCGAATGGAGCTATTAGTGTTAACAGTCCCTAGTCAGAGGAAGTGGATCTGGTCGACCATCTCCTCCGGTTCCATCACCTCGTGCATCAAGCTGAGCTCTTCGATCATCCGACCTAGGGTGATGGACTCGCGATGACAGTAGGCGATCCCCGCATGGTGCCAGCCGGTTGCCGCCATCCGCAGGAAGTCCACGTCGTGGGCCACCAAGACCCTGCCGTCATCTGTGGCGACGCTCGACTGGTCCCGGTCGTCGCCGCCCAGGAGATCCTGGTCTGCCGTGGTGGTGACGTCGATGCCCCGGCGACGCAGGGCTGCGGCGAGCTGCTTCGGCTTTGGGACCGACTCGTCGAGGTGGAAGCGGAGGCGGTCAGCGTCCGGCGGAGGGCTGGAGCTTCCCCCGGACGAGGGACGGGTTCTCCCGCCTGAACTCCTCGCCGAAGGCCCGGTCTTCCTCGATGGAGCGGTCGATGGCGTCCTGGTGGAGGTAGTAGTAGGCAAGGGCGGCATGCACCGCGGCGAGTTCCAAGTCGTAGTCGGCCACGATCTTGGCGACCGGCATCCCCTGGCGCACATGCATGATAGCCACGTCCGCCACGGTGATCCTGCGATCCGCGATGCGCGGTTTGCCGCCCCGGGTCCCGGGTGTCGAGACGATGTACCTGTCCAAGCTGGCCATAGGTGGATGATAGCAGCCAGTGCCTTCGGGCGGCGACTTTGGGACTTGGGGCGACCGTTCGTGAGAACCATGTCCGTATTTTAGGGTCGCCGTATGGGGGTGTGTCAGCAATGTCTCACGTAACACCCTGCATTCGGCAGAATCCCTGGTGTTTCCTTGGCGAGTAAGAAAAAAAGTGTCTGAGATGGAGGCGGCTTCTATGTAAGTACTTCCCTGGCTACTCGCCAGGCGGCCTGCGGCGCCAGCGGCGGTGCATCCAGACCCACTGTTCGGGGACGGCGCGGACCTGTTGTTCGATCATGGCGGTCATGGCGGCGGTGGCCTCCTCGGGGTCGTCGGGGAGGTCCATGGGGGCGAGGAAGCGGGCGGCGTGGCGGCCGTCGGGCTTGCGGGTGATGAAGGCGGGGACGACGGCGGCGTCCTGGCGTAGCGCGATCTTGGCGCCGCCCACCGGCGTGTGGGCGAGGCGGCCGAAGAAGGGCACGAACACGCCCTCGCCGCGGATGTCCTGGTCGATGAGGATGCCCAGCGCACCGCCGTCCCGCAGCACGCCCAGGAGGCGCTTGGCGGAGCCCGCCTCGCCGCGCTCGATGGTCTTCGTGCCGTAGCGCTCCCGGGTGGCGGTCAGCAACTCGTGCAGGCCGTCCTCCTCCAGGCGCCGGCCGACCACCGCCATGTCCAGCCGGCGACAGTTGATGATCGCCGCCAGCAACTCCCAGTTACCGCAGTGGCCGGTGAGGATGAGGATCGGGCGGCCCTGCTTTTTCAGCGTCTTGACGTGGCCCCAGCCCTCGACGTCGGTCCAGATCTCCGCCTCCCGGCAATCGCTGTGGTGGAGGTGGAGGACTTCGGCCAGGTTGACCCCCTGGTGAATCATCGACTCCCGGGCGATGGCGCGGCGCTCCGACGCGCTCTTCTCCGGGAAGGCGATCTCGAGGTGCTCCTTGGCGCGGCGCTTGTCGCGCAGGCTCAACCACCAGGCCAGGCGGCCGATGACTCGGCCCGTGGTCTGCACCGTCTCCCGGTGCCGCCGGCCCAACCAGCGGGACAGGCCGCGCAGGAAGGCGGCCAGGGCCCGGCCGCGCCAGATGCGGAAGCGCTGCTTCCAGGGGAGGGAGGGTCGGTCTGCCTCGCCCTCTGCGCCCTCTGCGCCCTCTTCGCTCACCTCGCCCTCTTCGTCCTCGGGGGCGGTGTCCTCGGGGGCGGTGTCCTCGGGCACGGTGTCCTCGGCTGCCATCTCCGGCGAGTTGTCCTCGGCGGCCGTCGTAGCCGGCTCGGGGCTTGCCTCCCGGTCGGGGCGATCCTCGGTCTTCACTTCGCTCATCCTTCTTCCCTCTCCTCGTCGGCCTCCGTCCAGCGCTCTGTCAACTCGCGCCACTGGCCCCGGGCGCGCAGCAGCGTCTCCACGATCTCCCGCACGGCGCCGTGGCCGCCGGCGGCGCGCAGCACCCGGTCGGCGGCCCGGCGGACTTCGGCCACGGCGTCGGCGGGGGCGAAGGAGAGGCCGGCGCGGCGCAGCACCGGCAGGTCCAGCAGGTCGTCGCCGGAGTAGGCCACCCGCTCGGCGGTGACCTCCCGGCGCTCCAGGAAGGCGGTGAAGGCGGGGCCCTTGTCGTCGTGGCCCAGGATCACCTCGTCGAGGGAGAGCTCGTTGGCGCGGCGCTGCAACGCCTCGCTCGCCCGGCCGGAGAGCAGGCCGACCTTGAGGCCGGCGCGCCGCGCCAGGCTCACCGCCAGCCCGTCCCGGACGTGGAACGGTTTCAGCGTCTCGCCCTCGGCGCTGTAGTACAGCGTGCCGTCGGTGAACACGCCGTCTACGTCGAGGAGGATCCATTCCAGCTTCTCCGCCCGGCGGGCGAAGTCCTGGTCGGTCAGGGTCAGGGGGATGTCGTCGCTCACGTCGGCTCGCGATCCGGGTGCGGGGTGGTCAGGGCTTCGAAACGGGGCTCGGGGGACCGGGCACGGCCGGTGCGATCAGAACAGCTCCAAGCGCCACAGGTCATGCAGGTGCACGATGCCTTCCAGGTGCCGGTCCTCGTCGCAGACGAAGATCGACGTGATGCGGTTTTCCTCCATCTCGTGCAACGCCGCGGCCGCCAACTCGTCGCCGTCGATGACCTGGGGGTCGGGGTGGCCACACTCGCCGGCGGTGCGCTGCAGAAGATCCTCGTCCTGCTCCAGCAGCCGACGCAGGTCGCCGTCGGAGATGCAGGAGACCAGCCGGCCGTCGTCGTCGGTGACGGCGGTGATGCCGAGGCCCTTCTTCGACATCTCGTAGATCGCCTCGCGCATCGACGCCGAGGTGGTGACCCGGGGCAGCATGTCCTCCTTGTGCATCAGCTCGCGCACCTGGAGCAGCCCCTTGCCCAGGCTCCCCGCCGGGTGCAGGCGGCCGAAGTCCTCGCGGGTGAAGCCCCGGGCCTCCAGCAGTGCCATGGCCAGGGCGTCGCCCAGCGCCAGGGTGGCGGTGGTGGAGGCGGTGGGGGCGAGGTTCAGGGGGCAGGCCTCGCGGTCGATGGCCACCGACAGGTGGATGTCGGCGTGGCGGGCCAGGGGGCTGTCGCCGTTGCCGGTCAGCATGACCAGCGGCACGCCGAGGCGCTGCACCGTGCCCATCAGGCGGATCAACTCCTCGGTGGCGCCGGAGAACGAGGCGGCCAGCACCACGTCGCCGGGCACCAGCATGCCGAGATCGCCGTGGACCGCCTCGGCGGGGTGGAGGAAGAAGGCCGGGGTGCCGGTGGAGGACATGGTGGCGGCCACCTTCTGCATCACCAGGCCGCTCTTGCCCATGCCGGTGCAGACCACCCGGCCGGTGCAGTTGCGGATCAGGTCGACGGCCTTGTCGAAGCGCTCGTCGAGCTGGGCCAACAGCCCCTCGATGGCCGCGGCCTCGGTGCGCAGCACCTCCTCGGCCACCCGGCGCGGCTCCCGGGCCGGTGCCGGCTCGGTGGGCAGGCGCTCACCGCCGGCGGCGTCGGGCACGGAGTGGGACGGCTTCTTTCCGCCGCTCATCCCGCCATCACCTTCGGGGTCGGAGCCAGGGCTGCGCGCACCGCCAGGGCCGAGGCGAGGAGCGCTTCGGCGCGCTCGGCGGAGAGCTGGGTGGCGCGGTCCGACAGGGCCGAGTCGGGGTCCGGGTGGACCTCCAGGAAGAGGCCGTCGGCGCCGGCGGCCACCGCCGCCCGGGCCAGCGGCTCGGCGAAGCGCCGGTCGCCGCCGGTGGTGGCGGCGCCGCCGGGCAGTTGCAGGGAGTGGGTGACGTCGAAGATCACCGGCAGGCCGGCATCGTGGAGCAGGGCAAAGGCGCGCATGTCCACCACCAGGTTGTGATAGCCGAAGGCGTAGCCGCGCTCGGTGATGGAGACGTTGCCGTTGCCGACGCTGGCCGCCTTCTCCGCCACCCGGGCCATGTCCTCCGGCGCCATGAACTGCCCCTTCTTGACGTTGACCGCCCGGCCGGTCTCGGCGGCGGCCAGGATGAGGTCGGTCTGGCGGCAGAGGAAGGCGGGGATCTGGAGCAGGTCGCACACCTCGGCCACCGGGCCGCACTGGTGGGGCTCGTGGACGTCGGTGGTCAGCGGCAGGCCGGTCTCCTCCTTGACCCGGGCGAGGATGCGCAGCCCCTCCTCCAGCCCCGGGCCGCGGTAGCTGTCGATGGAGCTACGGTTGGCCTTGTCGAAGGAGGCCTTGAAGATCAGCGGTACCTCCACCCCGTGGTCGGCGGCCAGGCGGCGGCACATGGCCGCGACCTGGCGGGCCGCCTCCAGGGTGCGCTCCTCGCTCTCGATGGCGCAGGGGCCGGAGATGACCGGCAGCGGCGCACCACCGCCGAGGCGGATGCCGGGGGCGAGCTCGACGGACGCCGCGGCGCCCGGGGAGGAGTAGGGGTTGGCGCTCATCCGTCCGCCTCGCCGGCGGCGGAGTGGTTGCCGACACCGCCGTTACCAACGCCGCCGTTACCCACACTGCCGTTACCCACACTGCCGTTCCCGCGACTGCTCGTGCCACCGCCATTGCCGGCCATGGCCTCGGCGGCCCCGGGCACCTGGGCCGGCAACTCGTCGCCGCTGAAGGCGTGGCCGGTGACCTCCGCCACCTTGTCCGCCACCGGGTCCTCGCCCCGGGCTTCCAGCTCCAGCTTGCGCCGGTGGTGCTCCAGGGCGGCGGCTATGTAGGAGACGAAGAGCGGGTGGGGCTCGGTGGGGCGGGACTTGTACTCGGGGTGGAACTGGCAGCCCAGGAACCACGGGTGGTCCGGCAGCTCGACGATCTCCACGAACTTGCCGTCCGGCGACTTGCCGGAGACCACCAGACCGGCCTCCACCAGCCGCTCCAGGTATTTCTGGTTCACCTCGTAGCGGTGGCGGTGGCGCTCGCTGATGGAGGTCTCGCCGTAGATCTTGTGGGCCAGGGTGCCCTCCGGGATCTCGCACGGGTAGGCGCCGAGGCGCATGGTGCCGCCCATCTCCTCGACCCCCAGCAGGTCGCGCAGCTTGTAGATCACCGTGTGCTCGGCGTCGGGCTCGAACTCGGCGGAGGTGGCGCCGGCGATCTCGCAGACGTTCCTGGCGAACTCGATGACCGTGCACTGCATGCCCAGGCAGATGCCGAAGAACGGCACCTTGTGCTCCCGGGCGAAGCGGATGGCGCGGATCTTCCCCTCCGTGCCGCGTTCGCCGAAGCCGATGGGGACCAGCAGGGCATCGACCTCGAACAGCTCCCGGGGCCAGGAGCCCTGCTCCATCTCCTCGGCGCTGATGTAGACGAGATCCACCTTGGTGTCGTTGGCGATGCCGCCGTGGAGCAGCGCCTCGTTCAGCGACTTGTAGGCGTCGGGCAGCTCCACGTACTTGCCGACGATGCCCACCTGCACCCGGTGCTTCGGGTTCTTGATGCGGCTGACCAGCGACTCCCAGCGGCTCATGTCCCGGTCGTAGCGCGGCAGGTTGAGAAGCTCCAGCACCGTGTCGTCCAACCCCTCGCGGCAGAACATCAGCGGCACCTCGTAGATCGTCTCCACGTCCCGGGCGGCGATGACCTGATCGACGTCGACGTTGCAGAACAGGGCGATCTTGCGCTTCAGGTCCTCCGGCAGCGGCCGGTCGCAGCGGCACAGCAGGATGTCCGCCGAGATGCCGATCTCCCGCAGCTCGCGCACCGAGTGCTGGGTCGGCTTCGTCTTCTGCTCGTCGGCGGCGGCGATGTAGGGCACCAGGGTGAGGTGGAGGTTCAGGGCGTTGCCGCGGCCCAACTCCTGGCGGAACTGGCGGATCGCCTCCAGGAAGGGCAGCGACTCGATGTCGCCCACCGTGCCGCCGATCTCCACGATGACCACGTCGTGGTCGCCGGCCACCCGCCGCATGGCGTCCTTGATCTCGTCGGTGACGTGGGGGATGACCTGGACCGTCTTGCCCAGGTAGTCGCCGCGGCGCTCCTTGGCGATGACCCGCTCGTAGATCTTGCCGGTGGTGTAGTTGTGGCGCTTCGTCATGGTGGCGTGGGTGAAGCGCTCGTAGTGGCCCAGGTCGAGGTCCGCCTCGGCGCCGTCGTCGGTGACGTAGACCTCGCCGTGCTGATAGGGCGACATGGTGCCCGGATCGACGTTGACGTAGGGGTCGAGCTTCATCAGCGTCACGGAGAAGCCGCGGTTCTCCAGGATCGCCCCCACCGAGGCCGCGGCCACCCCCTTGCCGAGGGAGGAGACGACGCCGCCGGTGACGAAAATGTACTTGCTCATGGTTTGCTCGCTCTCTTGGGCGTGGCTGTCTTGGATGTGACGGTCTTGGGCATGGCTCAGGCTTCCGCCGGGTCGGGCGGGCTGGTTCGGTCTGTGGTTCCCGCGGCGAGGGCGGCGCTGACCCGGGCCGCGTCCTCCGGCGTGTCCACCGACAGGGCCTGGCCCTCCACGGTGAGCACCCGGATGGGGATGCCGTTTTCCAGGGCGCGGAGTTGCTCCAGCGACTCGGTTCGCTCCAGCGGCGTCGGCTCGAGATCGGCCAGGCGCAGGAGGGCGTCCCGCCGGTAGCCGTAGATGCCCCAGTGCTTCAGCGGCCCGGCCCCCGGGAGCGCTTCCCCGGCCGGCTCGTCCCGGCGGTAGGGTATCGCAGCGCGGGAAAAGTAGAGGGCGTACCCGCGCCGGTCCCGCACCACCTTCACCGCCGCCGCCGCCGCCATCTCCTCCGGCCGCGCCGGCACCGCCAGGGTGGCCACCGCGTCCTCGGGATGTTCGTGCAGATGCCGGGCCAGGCGGTCGATCAGGGCGGGCTCGATGAGCCAGTCCCCCTGCACGTTGATCACCCCGTCGACGCCGTCCCAGCCGCGGGCGGCGTGGGCGATGCGGTCGGTGCCGCTGGTGCAGTCGGCGGGGGTCATCTCCACCTCGCCGCCGAAACCGCGCACCGCGTCGGCGATGCGCTCGTCGTCGGTCAGCACCACGGCGCGCTCCAAGCTCTGCGCCGCCGCGGTGCGCCGGTAGACGTGCTCGATCATGGGGTGGCCGGCGAGGTCGGTCAACGGCTTGCCCGGCAGGCGGGACGAGCCCCAGCGGGCCGGGATGGCGCCGACGACGCGGCTCCTCCCTGCGGACCGGGGGGTGCTCTGGAGGGTGCTGTCTGGGGTGGGGGGATTTGAGCGGTGCACGTCTGAATGTAGCGGCGTCGGGCTGCGGATGTCAACGCGGTGCGCCCTCATTTCTCGCCGCCTGGCTCCCTGTCCACATCCCTGTGCGACTCTCCGTGCGGCCCCCCGGGCTCCTGCCGGCGGCAGATCCGTGCGCGGCGGGGCGGCAGAGAGGGTCGCCGGCGCATAGAATCAGCCGGTGCCCGAACCTGCCCCCCCTTCCCCGGCCCGCCCCTCCCGGGGAGCCCACCGCCGTTGGGCCATGCCACGCCGCTGGGCCGTGCCGCTGGCGGCGCTGGCCGTGCTGCTGGCCCTCGCCTCCCTCGCCTGGCAGGTCTGGACCGCCCGCCCGCCGGTGACCGGCGACGCCGAGTGGATCTGGGCCGAGCTGCCGGAGCGCCTGCCCTCGCCCCAGGCCTTCTACCTGGTGCGCGACTTCCAGGTGCCGGCGGAACTGGCGGACCCGGAGGCCCGGTCGGGGGACGCCGCCCCGGCGCCGGCCCCGGTCCCAGCCCCGGTGCTGCCCCGCCTCCTGGTCCAGGGCGACGAGGAGTATGTCCTCCACCTCAACGGCCGCCGCCTCGGCTCCAACCGGTACCGGCCCAGCGCGCCGCTGGACGTCTACCCGCTGGACGGCGTGCTGCTGCCCGGCACCAACCGCATAGCCGTCGAGCTGCGCTCCAGCCGTGGCGCCGGCGGCTTCCTCGCGGCGCTGGACGCCGGCGGTGGCGACCTGTTGCTGATCACCGACCGCTCGTGGCGGGTGGTGCGGCGCTACGCCCCCGGGCTGGTGGAGGGCTGGCTACCCTTGCCGGAGCTGACGTCGGCGGTGATCGGGGGCGACGCCGTGGAGAGTGAGGCCGTGGAGAGTGACGCCGCGGAGAGTGACGAGGTGGATGACGGAGGCGTGGACGGCGATGCCGCCGGGGGTGATGCCGTGAGGAGCGATGCCGCCGTCCCCGCCGCCCTCGTCGCCGAGCGGCCGATCTCTTGGGGCCGGCCGCCGGTGGGCCGCTGGGGCCGGCCTGTGACGGGGGAGCCGAGACCGACGCTGGCGTCGGTGGGCGAGCTCTGCCCCACCGGCCCGGTGCTGCGCTCCCGCTCCGCCGGTGGCGAGCCCCCGACGGGCGACCCGGCGCCGATTCGCGCCCTGTTCGACTTCGGGCGAAAGGTCACCGGGTACCTGGTGGTGGAGCACCCACCCGTGGCTCCCACGGCGCCGGCCCAGGTGAGTCTCTTCGCCCTCGGAGACGAGCCGCTGGCCCTGGTGCCGGCGGCAGAGTCGAGTGAGGTGCCGCAAGTGACCACGGTGGTGGAAGGCGACGCCCTGCCCATGGTCACGCTGCCGGGCCGGGCCGTGTGGACCGACGTCGTCCCCCGCACCTTCCGCTACGCCGCCGTCGCCGGCCTGCGGCCGCCGCTGTCGGTGGCCGTCCTGGAGATCGATCCGACCGCCGTCGCCGCGCTTCCCGGTGCCCTTCGCAGCGAAGCCGCCGAGCCGGGCCTGGCCGGTCTGCCCCCCCGCCCCCGCCGGACCCCGGCCGAGGACCTGGTGCGGCGGCGGTTGAACGAAGCTGACGAGGATCCGGCGGGGATGGAGTAGGGCGGGCCAATCCCGCGATGCCCGGCCCGGCGCTGAGGTCACTGGGCGCGGTCACCGGAGGCGGTCACCAGAGGCGGTTACTGGAGGTAGCCGAGGGACCTCAGCGATTCGAGGGTCTCGGGCGATATCTCGGCCGGGCCGTCGCCGGCGCCGTCCCCCAGGAAGGTGGCGAGGCGGGGCTCGAGGACCTGGCGGTAGCGCTCCGCGACCTCGGGTTTCTCGCCGGCGAGGTTGCGGCGCTCCCGCGGATCGTTCTCGACGTCGTAGAGCTCCTGCTCGCCGTTGGCCCGCAGGATGAAGCGCCACGGGCCGTCTTCGATCAGGACGGCGGGCAGGTCGTAGAGGTTGCCGCCGGCGAAGCGCGGCGCCGGCGGCGGCCTGGACTCGGGGCCCTCGGCGCGCCAGAAGGCGGCCAGCGACCGGCCCTCGTCCGGGGCCGCGGCGGGCGGTGGCTCCAGGCCCGCCAGCTCGAGCAGCGTCGGCCCGACGTCCACCAGGCCGGCCAGGGCGCCCTCGGTCCGGCCCGCGGGCACCGTCCCGGCCGGGCAGGCGGCGCACCAGAAGATCAGCGGCACCCGGGTCACCTCGCGGTAGTAGTCGTGACCATGCTCGAAGTGGCCGTGGTCCCACAGCTCCTCGCCGTGGTCGGCGGTCAGCGCCACCACCACCGGCCGCTCTCCGGCGCGCGCGCGCAGGGCGTCGAACAGCTCGCCGACGTGGCGATCCACGTAGCCCACCGCACGGTCGTAGTACTCCCCGATCCGCCGCCGGTCCTCCGGCACCAGCCACAGCATGCCGCCGCGCACGTGGGAGGTGCCGGCGAAGACCTCGCCGACGACGGTGCCGTCCTCCAGCGGCTCGGGCTGGACCTGGCGCATCTCCGCCTTCCAGGCGTCAAAGTCGAGCTTCGAGGGATCGGCCTGGAAGGGCGTGTGGGGGTCGATGTAGTGGACCCACAGGAAGCGGGGGGCGTCGCTCTCCTCGGCCAGCCAGGCGAGCGACGCCGCGGTCAGGCCCTCGGCTCGATAGTCGCCGATCTTCTCGTCCGGGATGAACGAGAGCACCAGGCGCACCAGGGGCACGTCGCGCAGGAAGATCGCCCCGGAAGCGCTGTACATGGGGTTGGCGAAGTGCTCGAAGCCCTGGGCCAGGCCCTGCTGCGGCGACAGGAAGCCGTTGGCCACCACCGCCCCGGTGCGGTAGCCGGCGGCGGCGAAGCGCTCGGCCAGGGTGGTGAACTCGGCGGCCAGCGGGGTGCGCAGGAACGTCGGGCCGGAGCCGAAGGGCAGGCCGGCGCCGTGGCGCTCGGTGGGCAGGCCGGTGAGCATCGAGGCGACGCTCGGAACGGTCCACGGCGAAGACGCCAAGGCGCGGGCGAAGACCACGCCTTCGGCGGCGACGGCGTCCATCTCCGGGGTGATCGACGGCGAGTGGCCGTAGGCGCCCAGGCGGTCGGCGCGCAGGGTGTCGATGGAGACCAGCACGACGTCGGGCATCTCGGCCCCCGCCACCGCGGGCTCCAGAGGCGGCGCGGGATCCTCAGCCACCGCCGGCCCGCCGGCCCCGGGCACCGGTGCCAGGCTGAGGGCCACGAGGACGGCCGTCGCCGCGGCTCCGACCTTGAGCCACCGCTCCGGCACCCGCACCCAGGCGGTGGCGAGCGCCGCGGTGATCGCGGCGAGAAGCTCGACCGGTGGCTCGAGGCCGCGTGGCACCAGCGGCCCGGCGGCCCACTGGTCGGCGACCATCCAGGCGGCGATGGCCGCCACCAGCGCCAACGCCACCGCCCAGGTGGCGCCGCCGCGATCACCCCGTCGCCACCGCGGGTGCCGGCGGCGCAGCCAGAGCACCGCCGGGGCGAGCAGCAGCACCGTCACCAGCCCGGCGATCAGCCCGACCTTGGCCATGCCGAGGGCCATCACCCAGCCACCGATGGCCTGGTTGCGCCAGACCATCACCGCGGCTTGGAATAGCCCCAACAGACCCGCCGCCGCCACCAGCGGCGCGAAACCGGGGTGCCGGGCGAGCCATCCGCCCTTCTCCGACGCCTCGGTCGGGGAGCTCAGCTTGCTCATGATGCGGGCATCCTACCCGGTCTGACCGCGAGGGGGAGAAACCGTCTCCACGTCGGTGGGGATCGGGACCACCTTCACCCCCCGCGCTTCGAGGAGGCCCCGGGCGAGGTTGCGGTCCAGTGGATGGACCTCGGTGCGCAGGCCGGCGGGGGCGCGGGTGTGGAGGCCGGCACCGCCGAACAGTGCCACGGCCCTCGCCTCCACCGCCGGGTCGCTGCGGGCGGCGTAGCGCAGCCCGGGTGCGCCGGCGGCGTGGAGGCGCTCCGCCCACACCCGGGGCTTTGCGTAGTCGAGGCTGGTGTGGATCTCGGCGTTGAGCCCCCAGCCGGTGGCCTCTTCCGCCGTCAGGTCGGCCAGGGCGGGGGCCTCATAGACGGTGACCACGGCGTGGTGCAACTCCCGCAGCCGCTGGGCCGGAACCATCTTTTTCGGCCGCCGCAACAGCTTCTCGCCGAGGGCGGTGTCCAGGTCGTCGGCCAGGTAGCAGGTGCCCTTCGGGGCCTCCAGGTCGAACCGTCCGCCGCCCCCGGGCAGGGACGAGAACCACCAGGGCTGCGGGTACTCGGTGAGCCGGTGGAGGCGCCGGGGAATCCGGGTGGTGGTGGGGAAGCCGGCCAGGTCGGCCGGGTTCTCGGGGGGCCAGGCGAGGCCAGAGTCAGTCAACGTGCCAGAGTCAGTCAACGTGCCGGAGTCAGTCAACGTGCCGGTGTCAGTCAACGGGCCGGAGTCGGTCAACGGGCCGCGGCGGCCAGGGCTTCGGCCGCCGCGGTGCCGGCCTCCCGTTCCTCGACCCCGAGTTCTTCGCGCAGGTCCCGGGCGGCGGTCAGCACCGCTTCCAGGTTGCCGGCGGCCAACAGGTCCCGGGGCGCAGCGCCCAGGTCCGGGTCTTCGGTGACCAGCCACGAGGCGAGGGTCCAGCCGGTCGCCGGCCGTCCGGGATCGTAGCCGGCGGTGGTGAGGACTTCGCCGAGGCCGGTTAGCGGAGTGCCGTCACGGAACTGCCAGAGGGGATAGACCAGGCGGCCCGAGCCGGTGCGCAACGCCAGCAGGCGACGCCCCCGCACCCGCTGCGAGATCGCCTGCTTGCTGACCCCATCGAGGATCGCCGCCACCCCTTCGGTGTCGAGGAAGGGGCCGGCGTGGTCGGTCCACAGGGCGCTCGCCGCCGCCGCCAGCCCGGCCCGTTCGCCCAAAGGCTCCGGCGCCTCCTGCGGCAGCCCGGCGCTGGCCACCAGTTCGGCCAAGCGGCGGCTGAACGCCTCGGTGGCGCGTTCGACGAAGCGACCGGTGTCGGCGGGGGAGGGATGGGCACTCGACATGACGACCACAATCTACGTGGTCAAGGCAGTCAAGTCAAGGTGGTCAAGGTGAGAGGGCGCTAGATGTCGCCACGGGTGGTCGCCAGAGGCCGCGCTCTGGCAATTTCGTCGAAGTCGCCGTCGTCGTGGAGGAGCGTGGCGTCGGCCTCCAGGACGAGTTGGGCAATCCAGCAATCGACGGTGCTGCGCACAGTGATCCCTTGCCGGCGAAGATCGAAGTAGATGCGGGCCGCCCCGAGGTGCGTGAGCCATGGGTCTTCGGAGAGGAGGATGCGCTGGGTGCCCAGGTAGTCGGCGAGCAACTGCCACTCCGTTTCGTCCTTGGCCCCTTGAAGGAGCTCCTGGCAGCATGCCGCGGGGATGGCAAATGGGGCGCTTCCCTCGTCCAGGGAGGCGAGTATCTGGGTGGCGGCGGTGTCGCGCTTTCGGAAGTAATCGACCAGGACCGAAGTATCGACGACGATCAAGCGCTGTCCTCGCGCAGCCGCTTGTGGTCGTAGCCGGGAGCGAATTCAATGCGGCCGCGCAGGTCCGACAACTTCTTGCGCCCCTTGACCTCGACGTAGAAGCGGAGTGCTTCCTGCACCACGCCACGCTTGGTGTCGATGCCGCTCAGCGCCTTCGCTTCCTCAACCAGGTGCTCATCGAGCTCGATGTTGGTTCTCATGGTGTATGGATTGTACACCACGAATTGAGGGTGACCGCCGCCGATCAGGCCCGGCGCTTCAAGACGAAGTCCGGGGCGTAGAGGAGGGCTTCCCGGGCGTCGCCTTCGGGGAAGGGGTCGAGGGCGCGGCGGGCGCGCTCGGCGTGGTCCTCGGCGATGGCCCGGGCCTCCTCCAGGGTGCCGGCGGACTCCACCAGGTGGAGGATCTCGTCGGCGGAGGTGCGGCGGAAGGCGCGGTCCTCCAACACCTGCTCGATGGGTCGGCGCTCGGCCGGCGACAACCGGGGCAGGAGCAGGATCAGCGGCAGGGTGAGCTTGCCTTCCTTCAAGTCCGAGAGCACCGGCTTGCCCAGCTCTTCCTGCTGCGCGGTGAAGTCCAACAGGTCATCCACCACCTGGAAGCAGACCCCCAGGTTGCGGCCGTACTCGGCCAGCGCCGGCGCCGCCTCGGGCCGGGCCGGCTCAATCAGCGCCGGCACGGCGCAGGCGGCGGAGAAGAGGTGGGCCGTCTTGCGGTCGACGATCTGGAAGTACTCCTCCACCGTCAGGTCCACCGCCCCCAGCCGTTCGAGGGCCAGCAGTTCCCCTTCGACCATCTTCAGGGTCGCCCCGACCAGCCGCTGGACCACCGCCAGGCGGTCGTGGGACAGCGCCTTCTGCATCGCCAGGGTGTAGATCCAGTCGCCCAACAGCACCGTCAGGTTGTTGCCCCACAGGTGGTTGACCGAGGGGCGGCCGCGGCGCAGGCCGGCGTGGTCGATGATGTCGTCGTGGACCAGGGTGGCGGTGTGGATCAGCTCCACCGTTGCGGCGTAGGTGACCTCCTCGTCGCCGTCGTGGCCCAGCATGCGCGAGACCAGCAGGAGCAGCGCCGGGCGCACCCGCTTGCCGCCACCGTTGGACAGGTACTCCCCGGCCTTGTGGATGAACGGCACGTCGGAGTCCAGGCTGGCGCGGAAGATCTCCTCCGTCGCCAGCAGCTTGTCGGCCACCAGGTGGAGGAAGCGGGACGGGGACGACGCCGGGGCCGCGACCTCCGGCGCTGCCACCTCCGGCGCTGCCACCTCCTGGGCTGCGACGTCCTGGGGCGCGACGTCCTGGGGCGCGACTTCTTCGGGTTTGGCCAAGGGACGTCCCATCAGAGAATCTCAACCATCACATGTCCTCGACCGGGTCGAAGGTCTTGACCTCGGTCAGGTTCCCATCCACGAAGCGGTAGGTCTGGCCCTTGGCGAAGTACCACCAACTGCGCGTCGTGCCCTTCTCCTCGACCCGGTCCGGCTTGCCCATCTGCTGGTAGACGCGCTCCTCGTCGTCGCTGTCGACGGAGGCCAGGAAGCTGCGCAGGGTGCGCACGAAGTCGGCGTTGTCGATGGCCATGGTGACCACCATGGGGTTGTTCTTCTTGATCCGCGGGCTGACGTCCTTGCGGGCCAGCACCTCGAAGTGCTCGCCCTTACCGGTGCGCACCGGGACGCCGGCCACCAGGTCGAAGTAGTTGAAGTAGCCGTCCCACGGCCAGACCAGGGTGAACTGGCCCTGCTCGTCGCTGACCGCCGCCACCCGCCGAGTGTCGCGCAGGACGCGCTGGAACTGGCGGAATGAGAAGACGGCGCGGGACGACTCCAGCACCACCCGGACGCCGGGCAGCGGCTGGCCGGCGGCGTCGGTGACGACGCCGGTGACCTCCACCCGGGTGCCCTGGTCGTGGCGCGCCGCGGCCTGGGGGGCGGCGGCGAGAACCAGGAGCACCAGGGCGCAGGCCAGGGCCAGGCCGCGGCGGGCCGGGCGCCGGGAAGCCGGGCGTGGCGGTTGGATCGGGGTCTCGGACATGGTCTCGGGGTACGGCACGGTGGGCAAGAGCCTCAGCCGCGGTAGTTGGTGAAGGTCACGGGAACGTCGAGGTCCATGCCCTTGACGTGGGCGATGATCGTTTGCAGGTCGTCGCGGTTCTTGCCGGAGATGCGCACCGAATCGCCCTGGATCGACCCCTGGACCTTCATCTTCAGCTTCTTGACCTCGGCGACGATCTTCTTCGCCGTGTCCTGGGGGATGCCCAACTGGAAGCCGATCTTCTGCCGCGCCCGGCCGCCGCTGGCGTCCTCCACGGCTTCCGGCCGCAGCGACTTGAGGTCGATGCCGCGGCGCACCAGCTTGCCCTTCACCACGTCGACGGCTTGGGCCAGGGTGTACTCGTCGGAGGACTCGACGACGATCTCCTCGTCGTTCAGGGTGACGCTGGCGTCGGCGTTTTTCAGGTCGTACCGGGTGGTCACCTCGCGCTGCGCCTGGTCAATGGCGTTGCGCACCTCCTGGAAATCAACGTTGGAGACGATGTCAAAGGAATTGTCTGCTGCCATGGGACTCCCGCCCCTAATCAAAGGGCTCTATCAATGGACCGTGGACTGCCGAGCCGGGCTGTTCCCGGCCGGGCCACGGGCCCGGTGCTTCCGTCACTGGATGTGTTCCGGGCGGCTTCGGCCCGGAAGCGTGGGCATTATACGGGATGGGCGGCGCGGTGAAACGCTGCCGGTCCCCGCCGCGCCGCGCTGCGGCGTTCAGTTCTGCCAGCGGACGTCGCCGGGGGCCAGGAAGACGCCCTCGGGGTCGGCCAGGGGTGTCGGTTCGGCGAGGGAGAAACGGGTCAGGTTGCCTTCCCGGTCGCGGTAGGTGAGCTGGCTCAGGCGCTCACCGCTCTCGGCCAGGGTGAGGGTGGCGACCGCCAGGGAGCCGACGTCGGTCAGCGGCTCCAGGGTGACCCGCACCCGGCCGTCGTCCACGGCTTCGCGGTGGGCGCGGTAGCGGTCCCGCAGGGTCTCGACGGAGAGCATCAGCAGATCCAGGCCGGGCTCCTCGTCGCGATCGACGTCGTAGCGCCGGCCGGAGCGGTCCTCTCCGTTCCAGTAGTGGGCGCGGTCGCCGCAGAGCAGGAAGGACTTGGCGTAGGGCTCGGTGTAGTCCCAGCGCATGCACTCGGGCAGGTCGAAGGACATGGCGCCGCGCTCGCGCTCACCGCCGGCGAAGCCGGCCGGGACGTAGGTCTGGGTGAACTCGGCGCGGGTGGGGCCGGCTTCCATGAGGGCGGTGCGGAGGTCGGTGAGGGTCTGCCAGGGGGAGGCGTCGGCGGCGGGTTGGGCGTTGGAGGCCGCGGCCGGGCCGGGCTCGCCGGCGGTGATGGGCGTGGCCAGGGGCAGGGCTAGGAGGGCCAGGAGGAGGAGTGTGGTCTTGAGGTGAGTCGGTCGCATGGCATGGAGTAGAACAACGGGGGGTGGTCTGAACCTTCCCGGGGGGAGGCTTGCGGGCCGGGGCCGGGGCCGGGGGTGGGATCCCGCGGGCGGCCGATGGTGGTGAGGGGGTGTGGTATCTCGCGGAGGGGAGGGCGCCGCAACGGGCGTCGGCGGCTCCGCCGCCGATCCGGGCGATGAAGACTGTTCTCCTCCAAGCCCCTCCCACCCACCTCTCCCAACCCACAGAGACTTCTGAACAGACCTCACTGCAAACCACCGGGCTGCGCCCTGTCGGCACCCTCCCCTCCGCGAGACACCACACCCGAAGAACCACCCCCACTCCGGACGGACAGGCGAGGATCGCTGAGACGGCGAGACGAACCCACTCGGGACGGACAGGAGGTGGCGGCGGCGGGGTGGACCCACTCGGGACGGACAGACGGAGACGGAGGAGGCGGAGGCGGATTAGGCGGGGGGACGGACCCCACTTGGCACGGACAGGCGGAGGCGGATGAGGCGGGGGGACGGAGGGAAAGTCCTGCTGATCTGTTCGGGGATGGGGCACCGTTCGCCGAATCAGTTTGGGGGGAGAGGGCCGGGCCTCGGGAGGGGGGTTGGAGCGCTCGGGGTGGGCGATCAGACCGGTTCGACCAACAGTTCGACGCCGCGCGCTGAGTCGCCCACCGCCTCGATGAGGAGCACCACCCGGGAACCGAGGAGGAGGACGTCGCCCTGGACCGTCGCGGGCTCCCCGGGCCGGGCGACCACGCGGCGGTAGCCGTCGAAGGTGTCGGTGGGGCGGCGCGCGCGCTCGGCGATCTCGTCGGCCTTCTCGTCGTCCAGCTCTTCCGACAGGCCCGAGGTGAAGCGGGCGGTGGTGACGAGATC
>Ga0102947_1000327_pt1 | contig 17166 bp, 15 predicted proteins | sample SalPon2A_A_D2_MG_FD_78210 | JGI IMG/M metagenome (GOLD analysis project Ga0102947, IMG submission 78210) | Soil microbial communities from South San Francisco under conditions of wetland restoration - Salt Pond MetaG R2A_A_D2_MG | ecosystem: Environmental > Terrestrial > Soil > Wetlands | place... | reverse complement strand
GACAATGGACGCGGTATTCCGGTGGACAAGCATCCGCAAAAGAAGGTGCCCGCGCTGCAACTGATCCTGACCACGCTCCACGCGGGCGGTAAGTTTGACCACTCGAACTACATCACATCGGGCGGCCTTCACGGCGTCGGGGCCTCCGTTGTCAATGCGCTCTCGACGGAACTCATTGCCACCGTCAAGCGCGACGGGAAGGAGTACCAGCAAACGTTCAAACAGGGCAAGCCTACTTCCAAGCTCAAAACCATCAGCCGTAGCACGCGGGGTTCAGGGACAATGATTTTCTTCCGGCCTGACCCATCGATCTTTGAGACGGTGGCTTTCGATCCGGAGGTCATCAAAGAGCAACTGGAGGTCAAGACCTACCTCAACCGCAACCTCAAGATCATCTTCAAGAATGAGGGGAGCGGGGAGCGATTGGAGTTTCACCACGAGGGCGGCATTGCAGAGTTTCTGGAAGCCTTAATCAAGCAGGACAAATCGCGGCCCGTGCAGGAGAGCGTGTTTGTCGTGGCGCAGGACGAGATCGAAGACGGGGTGCGGGTCGAGATCGCGCTGCAATGGACGGAAGCGCCACGCGAGATCGTCCGCTCCTTCGTCAACGGCATCCCCACGCGGGATGGCGGGACGCACGAGCAGGGTTTCAAAGATGCCGTGCGAAGCGCTGTGCGGGCCTACATGGACACCCACGATCTGCTGCCCCGCAAGCTCGACATCAGCGCCGACGACATCCGCGAAGGGTTGTACGCCATCGTCAACCTGTTCATGGTGGAGCCCCAGTTTCAGGGGCAGACGAAGGACAAGCTCAACAACCCGGAGGCGCGGTCGCTGGTGTCCGGTGCGTTACGGCTGGCGCTGGAGCAATACCTCATCAACCACCCGACGACGGGCGATGCTATCGCGGCGCGAGGGATCCAGGCCGCGCGGGCACGGCAGGCCAGCCGGGCTGCAGCACGAGCCACACGGCGCAAGACGAGCGTCAGCCACCGGCTCAACCTGCCCGGCAAGCTGGCGGACTGCTCCTCGACCGACCCGTCGGAATGCGAACTGTTTATTGTGGAGGGTGACTCGGCGGGCGGCTCGGCCAAGCAGGGGCGCGACCGAATGAACCAGGCTGTGCTACCATTGCGAGGCAAGGTGCTCAACGCCGAGCAGGCCACGCTCAAGAAGGTGCTGGACAACAAGGAACTCTCGAATGTCCAGCAAGCGCTCGGCTGCGGCGTGGGCGACCATCTTGACATCAACAACCTGCGCTACCACAAGGTCATCCTGCTGATGGACGCCGACTCCGATGGGCACCACATCGCTACGTTGCTGCTGACATTCCTGTACCGCTACATGAAGCCGCTGATTGATGAGGGGTACATCTACATCGCGCAGCCGCCGCTGTACCGCCTTGATGCGGGCAAGGAGACCTACTGGGCGCTCGACGACTCGGACAAGGACAAGATCATCCGTCGGCTCAAGAAGAAGCGGAGCAACATCAAGATCGACCTCCAGCGCTTCAAGGGCCTTGGCGAGATGATGCCGCAGACGCTCAAGGAGACGACGCTCGACCCGCAGAAACGCCGCCTGCTCCAGGTTGCTATCCCCGACGGCGAGCAGGCGCAGACAGACCGTATCATCAGCGACCTGATGGGCAAAGACGCCTCCGCCCGCTACGCCTTCATCATGGACAACGCCGCTGAGGTGGGGGAGTTGGATGTTTGACAGGCATACTGACTTTGAGAATTAGAAAAGCTTTTCTATGTGTTACCCCGAACTTGAAGCGGGATCTCTTGGCTTGTCCGCGAAATTCTGCTCAGAATTGCAAAGGGGGACACAAGGGACGAGCTTATTTCAAGGATAAAGAAGCCAAAAAATGAGTTAATCTACCATGTGAAAATCATGAGTGATTATGGATTGATCGAAGCTAATTTATTTGATGTGACTACGAGAAATTCAAAGAAGCCAGAGTTTATGCTGGGAGATATTTATGGTTTGACGTGGGAAGGTCAGGACTTTCTAGATGATATCCAAAACGAAACCGTTTGGAAGAAAACGCAAGCTCAAATCAAGAAAACAACAGGTACAGCGTCGTTGGAAATGGTGAAAGAGGTTGCCAAGACTTTTGTGCGTGAGATGGTGCTAGGCGGTCTTTCCTGATTCTGCATTTCCTTTACGTCCCGCCACCAGGGTCCCCGCGACGACCAGCACGGCCCCAATGATGCTCAACCAATCCGGCACCTCGCTGAAAAATAGAAAACCCCAGACGGCGGCAAAGACGATCTGGATGTAGCTCAGCGACATCGCCTTGCCTGCTTTCTCGGCGTGGATTCCTTTCGTCATATACACCTGTGCAATCTGCGTGAACACGCCGATGCCGAGCAGCATTAGCCATTCTAGTGGTGTCGGCCAAAGCGCATCGTTCCACATGACGGGAATGGAGGCGGGCGTGGCGACGAGCGGGAAGTAGAAGACCACGACCAGATGGTGCTCCGTCTCGCGCAGCTTCCGCACCGAGGTATACGCCATCGCCGCAAATACAGCCCCGAGCAGCGCCACGCCAACGGCCAACAGATCCAGGCTACCGCCGCGCAACCCAAATAGAAAGGTAGGCTGCGCCACCAGCACGATCCCCAGCAGGCTCAGTGCCAGCCCCGACACTTCTCCTTTGCCGAGCGTCTCCTTCAAAAAGATCGCTGCCAACACCGCTGTAAAGACCGGGTTGGTGTACTGGATCACCGTTACGTCGGCGAGCGGCAGGCGCGGGATCGCATAGAAAAAGCACAGCAGCCCGAGGAAGCCAATAAAGCCACGAAAGAAAAGCAGCCCCTTTTTCTCCCCCCACGGTGACACGTTGATGCGGCGGAGCATCCCGTAGCTGAGGACGAGTGCGACGATGCTGCGGGCAAACACCATCTGTGCCCCCGGCAGCCGTTGCCCGGCGAGCTTCACCAGCAGGCTCATCAGGCTGAAATAAAACGCGGCGAGCACCATGTAGCGTAGCCCGGCAGGGACACGGCTCGCAGCAGTAGAGGGGGAATCAGACATTGCAGTGTAACGAGAGATGAGCAAACGCAACCAAGATGCCGCAGCCGGGGATGACATGCCGTGAAACCGTCATGAAAGCAGCGAGTGTAGAGAAACAAACGGTTGCAAACGGTCATTATCAGAATCTCAAAAGGCCAGTAGCTCAGTTGGCAGAGCAGCTGACTCTTAATCAGCGGGTCGGGGGTTCGAGCCCCTCCTGGCCTACCAAAGCCTCGGCATCTTCAGCGCCGGGGCTTTGTCATGTTTATGAAAGACGATCCCTATGAACTCCTTTTTCGCAAATCGCCGCCCGCACGAAGGGCTCACCTATGAAGCCTACCGAGCGCAGTGGCTTCGCACCACCCAACAACCGCTCACCGGGCTAGACCGGGTGGCGCGCAAATATGTCTTCTATTCGCGGTACAACTGGGAGCGAGCCGAGCGTGTCCATGCGGCCTATGCAGTGTCTGCGCGATTGCGGAAAGCGATTGCGCACATTACCCAGCCGAACATCTGGATGGTGCTGACGGAAGACTGGTGCGTCGATTCGGCCTTCAGCCTGCCTGTCATTGTGGAGGCGGCGCGGCTCAACCCGCACATTGACGTGCGCATGTTGCTCCGGGACAAGAATCTCGACATCATGGACCAGTATTTGACCAATGGCGGGCGCAGCATCCCCAAGCTGGTCGCTTTTGCGCAGGATGGCACTGAGCTGTTCACCTGGGGGCCACGTCCGGCAGCGGCGCAGCAGGTACGCGCAGAGCTTATCGCTTCCGGTTTGAATGGGGCGCAGGTGTCGGCGGCGCTGGTGACATGGTATGACGATGGAGGCTGGCAGCAGGTGGATGCTGAACTGGCCGACGCGCTGGAGTCCGTTTACATCCAGTAAGAACCCCGTTGCAAAGAAACGCGAACTTCACCATAGGATGTTTGTGATTCGCAGGAGCGGTAGCTATCATGCGAGAACAGCACGCTGTGGCGTGTTTACTCCGAGCCCTTAGCGATTGATAGCGTTACCCTTATGCGAGAGAATAACGAATTCTGGACGCGAGAGCATGAGCTGGCCCTGGTCTTTCTGGCGCTGGCCTATGGTACCGACGAAGAACTGACCGAGGATGAACTCGCCACGATGACGGACGTGCTGGAAGGCTGGCGCGACAACTTTCCCGCCGACGAAGTGCAGGATGTGGTGATGGAAGCCCTCGCGATCTACCTCGAAGATGAAAACGGAGCCGAGGTGCTTCAGTCCATCGGGCAACTCAAGCAGCAACTCGATCCAGCAGAGCGCCGCCGGGCCCTCGAAGACATCGTCCGTATTGCCGAAGCCGACGGGGTGCTGCTCAGCACAGAGCAAAACCTGATTACGGAACTCGCCAGCGCCTGGGAGATCCGTGGCACCGGCGAGCGACTCATCGACCAGACAACCGCAGCGATGCAGGAAGAGCCCTCCTGGAGCATGCTGCACGACATTGGCTTGATATACGTGATCGTCGCCCATAGCACGGACAACGAGATTTCCGATGCTGAGATTTCGGCCATGATCGCCCGGCTCTCCGACTGGCAGCCCGAACTGAAGGAAAGCGAAATTCGAGGAGTCTTGCGCGAAGCCCTTGGCTTCTATTCCCGCGATCCCGGCCAGAAAGCGCTGCGGCACTCGGTCCACCTCATCCGCGAGCGGTTGCCCGTCGTGCATCGCCTCGTCTTGCTGGACGACCTTGCCTTTATTGCCCACGCCGATGGGGATGACATCAGTGACACGGCGCAGGAAATGCTAGCCAGCCTCTCCAAATCCTGGGATATTGGCGTGAGGGTAAATGGGCAGGACGAAAACGCAGGTTAATGTACGAGTAGGGGAGGCGGTTATTGTACGTCCGAAGGGGGGTCGCTAGGGGCATCGCTGTGCCGGGGTAGGTCGCGGGCATTGCCCTCCCAGGCCGGTTCGTGTTGGTCGTTTGCTTCGGCATTATAGAAGGGATGGGTTTCCCGGCCGCCGAAGCCGACGACGGAGATGTTGCCTTTCTTCATGGCTTTGCGGATCCGCTTCATCACGATTTTGCGGATGAGGGCACGAGTAGGAGGAATGAGTCCCAGAAAGCCCAAAAAATCTGTCAGGACGCCGGGGGTGATAAGCAGCGCGCCCGCGACCAAAATAATGACGCCATCCAGCAACTCGGTACCGGGCAGTCCGCCCTCTGCCATTCGGGCGTTGAAACGTTGCCACACCGATAGCCCCTCGCGCTTGGCCAGGAAGCCGCCGATCAGCCCAGTCATTACAATGATACCGATGGTGGGCCAGAAGCCAATCAGCTTGTCTACCTGGACGAGCAACGCCAACTCGACGACAGGCATGATCAGGAAAAGTGCAAAAAGCCGGGCGAGAATTTTCATGAAGCTGAGACGATATACAAAGCGATATTCCTGCCGTTGCAAGAGATGGAGATGAGATAATCATACGGTGCGTGTGGTGATTAGCTCCGCTCAGCACAAGTTCTGCGTGATAAAAACCTTCAGGCTCGGCGAGAGCGCCACACCGATGCCCTGTAGCGTAAAGGAGGGGCTGAGGAGGGTGGCTCTGTGAGTCGGGCTCTTTAGCCAGGCATCGACCGTATCGTAGGCAAGGCGGCGCTCGTCTTTCCAGTCATACTTCACCGTAATCTGCCCTGCCGAATAAATGGTTTGGTAAGAGTCGTACTGATACGTCTGATACAGATTCTCACCCAGCCCACAGGTGATCCCTTCCTGTCTAGCACGATGGTGAGGACGCTCGCCCCGCAGGTTGATATGGTCAAAAAAATCATGCTCGGCCATATCCTGGCTATGGTGGCGGGCTACGAGGGCAAGTTTGTCGTGGGGGTCAAGCGTGTTGAGTTGATGAGCCTGCCGCGTCTGATTGGCATAATGGCCTACCCACCGCTCTATCTCATCCAGGTCCAGCGGAGGAGCTTGCGGCTGGGCCTGTACTTCTGAAGAATCCGGGGGAGGAGGGGCCGGATGAATGCATCCCGCGCAAAGGAAAAGGAAGGTCCATATCCAGGTTGCGTATCTCACCGCACTGTTTTTATCCCTCGCGTTCGAGCAGCCGGTTGATTACATCGACCGAAGTGATGCCGTCGGCTTCTGCGTTAAAGTTGGCACAATGCGATGGCGCAAGACGGGAATGGCAATGTCCCGCACGTCATTGATCAGAGGGGTCAGGCGACCGTCAAGCGCGGCCAGGGCCTTGGCTCCCAGGATGAGATACTGCGAGGCACGCGGCCCGGCTCCGTAGCTCAGGAAGTTGTTCACAAAGTCTGGTGCGTCGGCGCGGCCAGGCCGGGTTTTGCTGACGAGCCTCACAGCATACTCGATCACATTGTCGGCCACGGGGATCTGACGGACAAAATCTTGATAGATGAGCAACTCTTCGCCCGTCATCGCGATCTCGACCTTGTCCTCCCGCGCACTGGTCGTGTTGCGCACCACTTCGACTTCCTGGTTGAACGTCGGATAGTCGAGCCAGAGGTTGAGCATGAACCGGTCGAGCTGGGCTTCGGGAAGGGGATAGGTGCCTTCCTGCTCAATAGGGTTCTGCGTGGCGAGGACGAAGAACGGCTCGTCGAGAATGAACGTCTGGCCGGCGGCTGTGACGTGGTGCTCCTGCATGGCTTCGAGCAGGGCGGCCTGTGTCTTCGGCGGCGTCCGGTTGATCTCGTCGGCCAGGATGACATTGGCAAAGACAGGGCCGTGTACAAACTTGAACGAGCGTCGTCCTGTCTGATGGTCTTCTTCAATGATCTCTGTGCCCGTGATGTCGCTGGGCATGAGATCCGGGGTGAACTGGATGCGGCTGAATTGAAGGTCCAGCGCGTCGGAGAGCGTGCGAATCAGCAGGGTCTTTGCCAGGCCCGGAACACCAATAAGCAGCACATGCCCCCGTGCCAGCAGACTCACAACGACATTCTTGACAACGTCCTCCTGCCCGACGATGACTTTTCGAATCTCGGCACGCAGCTTCTTATGGGCGCGCTGCAAATCGTCGAGGGTAGCCGGGTTGGCTGGGGTCGTGTTAGTCTGCATAGCGCAGTTCTATGTTAAAAAGGTTTAAGGTTCGCAGTGCAAAGTTCAAGGTTCAATGGGCACCGATTCCAGGTAGATATCCTTGCCCACTGAACCTTGGAATCAAGCCTGATCAGTTGCGTCCGCTGGCGACGGACTCGGCACGACCCATGGCACCAACGGTCACGGAGGCCGCCTTGCCCCGATAGTCGATAAAGACGTCTGAGCGCAATCTGTCCAGCCAGATACGCATCAGGCGGGATTGTTTCTCTCGCAAAGCCAGTTGCTCGATGCGGACATAGTCGGTTTCGATATCGACCCGGTGGGACGGGACGCTCTTCGTGAGCTTCACGATGTGATAGGCTTGTTTCCCATCCAGCGTTTCCACCTCTCCCGGCTTGCTGATTTCGCCGACCTGGAGCGTGTCGAGCATAGACTGCCAAGTGGGGCCGAGCGCCTCTTTGAACAGATCACGCTCGCCCGAACGCGGATCGACGACACGCCCGCCTAACTCTTTCGAGATATCTTCCTCGGAGTTGCGCCGCGCCATGATTTCGAACGGAATATCCTCTGCCAGGATCGAGTCGCGCACCGCCGAGAGGTAGTTGATGGCCTCCGTGGGGTCGGCGGCCGATTCATCGACACTGATGAGCACATGGCTGAAATCTACAAGGTCGCCGCGTCGGTCGTTGACGCGGAGGATGTGATAGCCAAATTGCGACCGGAATGGCTGCGAGAGGGAGTCTACGGGTATACGCGAGGCCACCGTGGCGAATTCGGGCACGAGGTCGCCGAGGCTCATGCCTTCATAGCGTCCGCCCTCCGATGCCGATCCCTGGTCTTCCGAATACCGCCGCGCCATGTCCTCCAGCGTGCTCGTACCGGTCACGACCGAATCACGAATGGTAGCGATGATCTCCCGTGCGTCGTCTTCGGCTTCAGGAGAAGGTTTGGGATACTGGACGATGTGCGAGAGGCGCACAATGTCGGGCAACGTGGGCAGCGAATCGGTGGGAAACTGGTTGAACCACGTTTCGACTTCCGTCGGGGTAATTTTGATCGTTTGCAGCTTGCGTCCCTGAAACCGTTCTGCCAGCAACCGCTCGCGGAATTCGGAGCGCAGATCGGCTTTGATCTGGACCAGGCTTTTGCCGTAGATCTGCTCGATTTGCGAAAGGCTGCCCACCTGCCGCGTAAGCTGGTTGATGCGTTCGTCCAGGGCCTGCTCTACCTGGTCGTCGGTCACCTGGATGGTTGTATCCCGCCGGGCATGGATGGCGAGGACTTTTTGATCGACCAACTGGTTGAGCGCATCGGCCCAGAGGGCGTCGCTGTACTCAGAGGCTTGCTGTTGCTGGAGAACGTTCATCACCAGCCCGTCTACATCCGAGCGTAGCACGATCTGGTCGCCTACCACGGCTACAATTTCATCGACGACCTCCGGTTGCTGGGCAGTGGCAGGAGCAGCTACAAGAAGCATTAGCCACACTACAGCCAGCATTGGCCATCGGGTACATACACCAAAAAACGTCATGAAGAGATTTTTATCGTCAGGAAAAGGAATATCGAATGGGCTGAAAGAACGCCGGATGGTAGGGGGATATTGTGTGGACGCTCAGGCAGATTCAATGGGATGGCCCGCGTGAAGAGGAAGATCTAGCGTACATCCAAAGCATTGCGAGACAGGGCCTCCGTGCGCAAGCGTTGAACCTGACGCTCATACATCTGTTTCCGCGCGTCCAGCGCAAGCCGGCGGTGGATGTCGCTTTCGATCCAGGGCAGCTCGGGCAGGGTCCCTGCCGGGACGCGCTCTGCTACTTGCAGGACGTGCCAGACTTCATCGTCTTCGATCAAAGGAGCCGTCTGGCCGGGCTGGAGTCGCATGACCTGCTCGCGTAGCACAGGCTGGTCGGTAAACAGGCGGCTTTCAGGAAAGAAGTTGCTCGCCAGCGAGATGGCTCCTTCCACGTCGTCTCCATATTGCCGGGCCTTGTCTGGCCAGAGCGAGTCCGCGACTGCCTGAAAGGACGCCGACTGGATGTGTTGATGCACCTCTGCGGCATCGGCCTCACTAGGCGTGGTGAGATAGTACACGCGGACGAAAGGTTCGCGCAGCCGCAGCCGTTCCCGATACCGCTCGAAGTAGCTGCGAATCTCTCCTTTCATGATCGTAGGAGGCTCTTGCTCGTAGAGCCGCGAGATCAGCGCATCGACCAGCACAGAGCGTTCGCTTTCGAGGAGCCGCTGCTGTACGTCGGGGTCGGAGCGCAGATCAGAGCGCAGGGCTTCCTGGTAGAGCAATTCGTTCGTCACCCACTGATCGATGAACTGCTTGCGGGCCTCTGCCGAGTCCAGCCGCTCCGGGAGGTTTTCCAGCGAGGCGGTCAGTTCGGACTCGCTCAGCGTGGAGGGCCCCACCCGCGCCACATAGTCTTCCTCGGCCGGCGGCTGCCCGCAGTGTATGTTGAGCCCTCCGACCAGCATCAGCCAGGCGGCCCAGAGCCACCGGGACGCTATGTAGAGGCGTGCGCGTTGCATCATGACTGGCCGCCAAGCCTACGTCTATTCCATGGCGTCGGTAGCGTCGGAAGACATCGAAGTATCTTCCGAGAAGGCTCTTACCAGCCGCTGTGGGTAGGTTTGCACCTCATACTTATCGTGCAAACGAGACATCAACTGGTCTTCGAGCACTTGCTGGTAGTCGTTCGCAGCTTCGGTGCGGGCTTCCTCAAATGTTTTGGGGCGAGCCGGATCGACGCCAGCATGAATCAGGATTACCAGACCCCGGCGGTGTTCAAGCTTATCTGTCCGTTCGCCTTCCGACATCGACAGCACCTGATCGTAGATGGAATTGGTAGCTCCTTCCACCATAAGCGTGTCGATGGTGACATACTGGCTCGTGCGCTCGTCGAAGGAAGCAGTGATCGTAGCCAGGTCGGCACCGCTGTCCAACTGGGCGTCAATCGCGGTCAGCACGGAATCCAGCGGACTGAAGATTTCGATGATCCGTGTGCGGTCGCCAAATTGATACGCATCACGGTGGGCCTCGTAGTATGCCTCTACCGCCGCCGTATCTTGCGCCGCAGCCGTCCACACAGAGTCTTCCATCAGGCGGAACAAGATCAGGCCATCGCGAAACTCTTTCATGATCTGGCCGAATTCTGGGTCGCGCAGTTCGAGTTGCGCCGCCTCATAGTTGAGGGCAGCCTGATCGAGTAACGCATTCGTGGCAGCCCACAGTTGCGCATCCGCCGTCCGGCTGCGTGCAATGCGATTGCCCTTCACAAAGGTGGACAGGTCGCGTACGGTAAAGGTTGAATCGCCAAGGGTCGCGATGGGCTGGCTTAGCTGCGCTTCGGTGAGCGAAGACCCCGACAGGGTCCGCAGCACCGAATCAGGGCTTGCCGTCGTGAAGAGGGCTTGGAGCGCCGTCGAATCGATCGTGGCGTTGTACTGTTTGCGGGTTTCGGTAGCCAGTTGCTGCTCGGCCCGTTTGGTGCGTGGCAGGTTCGAGGCCGTCTTTTTGAGCGATTCGTATTCCTCTTCGAGGGTACCCAACTCATCCCGATCCGTAATCAGAATGATATGATAACCATAGGGTGTCTGGACGATGTCCGATGGGGTACCAACCTCTAGCGCAAAAGCGGCATCCTTGAAACTGGGAGCCACGCGGTAATCGTCGTAGCGCAACGTACCGACGGCACCGCCGTTGCGGGCACTGTTGGTGTCATCAGACAATTCGCCCGCCACCTCTGCAAAAGGCTCCCCTGCGGCAAGACGCGCCTGGGCTTCCTGAATCTTCGCCAGTGCGGCGGCCGAGTCCTCGGGGGTCTGCCCCTGGGCGCGGCTCATGATGTGCGAAACTTCAATATTCGGGACGGTAGGCTGGCGCTCGTTGACGTAGAGGATGTGGTAGCCAAACTGCGTACGGAACGGCTCTGATACCTCGCCCACAGGCGTGGTGTAGGCCTGATCCTCGAATTCTTCGACCATGCGGCCTGCGGTGAAGAAGCCCAGGTTGCCGCGGAAGCCCGGTCCACCGCCTTCGCGCTGCGCCGAAGGGTCTTCGGAGTTGCGGAACGCCAGATCGCCGAAGGGAATGCCTTGCTGCACGGAGTCGCGGAGCGCGGTGATTTTGTTGTAGGCGGCCAGCGTGTCGGCAGGGGGAGCGTCCTGGGGGACGCGAATCAGGATATGGCTGGCATCCACCATCTCCGAACTACGCTCATACAGATCTTTGATGATCGGGTTGATCACTTCTTTGTCGAGCAGGTAGGGCTTGGCGAAGGACGTCCGGTAGTTGTTGATTTCGGTGTGAATGTCCGGGTCTTTGTCATAGCCTGCCTCTTTGCCTTCGAGCACTTTGAGCCGGAAGTCAACGTACCGCTGCAAGAAATCCTGGTATTCCGCAAGCGAGTCGTCTTGGGCCATATCACGGGTACCAACGGTGCGGGCATACTGGTGCTCGAACTCAGTGAGGGTCAGCGTTTGTCCACCAAAGGTGGCGACGATATTTTCGGCGGGTGCGCTGCCAGGGCGGGTGGTTTCCTGGGTGCTGCTGCATCCAGCAGCCACAGCAAGAAAGGCCAGCAAGGCCAGGCCGGTCGCGGAGCAAAGGAGGTTGTGCTTCGTCATGGTACAACTAGCAGGATTTGAGGAGTCTTTGTGAGATCTAGAAGGGGGCCAGAGGCTCCAACACGCGAAAAAGAAACAGCCGCCCAATGTAGTCACTGGCGACCGTTATTGCAATAAAACGCATCGCCCATCGACGCATAGGCAACCGGGGAGTTCCTCCTTTTTGGATTCTTCGCGAACCTACAGAGCAACTTTTGCTTTCTTCGCGTGTCGTGAAAGATTTCCGGTGCTGTTGTGCACGTTACGAATGGCAGGTGAAATCGCGTTTTGTGCACATGAACCTCGCTGCCACCTTCATCCTTCCCACTCAGTTTCGTCGGACGCTAACGGCATGCATTCAGATGACAAGGCCTTGATTGAGGCATTTCAAGCAGGAGACGAGTTCGCCTTTGTCTCGCTCTACAACCGATACAAAGGAGCCGTCTATACGTATTGCCTGAAAATGCTCCTCGACCAGGATCAGGCGCAGGATATGATGCAGGAAACCTTTCTGCGGGTCTATGAAAACCGAGACCGCCTGCTCAACACCAGTTCATTTAAGGCCTGGGTCTTCACGATAGCTCGCAACCAGTGTCTCAACCAGTTTCGCCGCACCAACCGGCTCGTTCAACTGGATGAAACGCTGCCGACGCCTGCGCCCGAAGGGGCTGCGTTGCGGCCGATGGCTCAGTTGGAGAAAAGCGAGCAGGTGGCGATGGTCAACCATTTCCTGGGTCAACTCAAGCCCGATTACCGCGAGGTGTTGATTCTGCGGGAGTATCAGAACCTGACGTACGAGGAAATCGCGGCTGTTACGCGCAGCACGCTCAGTGCCGTTAAGTCACGGTTGTTCAAGGCGCGGCGCAAACTGGCGGCCTACCTGGAGCCCGTGATGCACCGGGAGCAGCAACGCCTGGAAGCAGGACGTTAGCGCCAGCCTGCCGTGACCTCAAGGCTTTCTACCTTTTCGAACTACCCTTTTATATCTAAATGAACAACACTTTTCATCATACCGAGCCGCCGGCTGCCCCCTGCGATCCGCAGCTAGAGGAAGCGCTTAGTTTGTATCTGGACGGCGAGTTGTCCTTCGAGGAACAGCCTGTGCTGTTTGCCCATCTTGCCGCCTGTGATCCGTGCCGCCGCACCCTGGCCGCCACGATGGACTTCCGGCGAATGAGTCGACAAGAGGTAGTATCGGTGCCTGCTGCAGTAGACGACACCTTTTTCCAGCGCCTGGATCAACTGAAGCACCGCACGGACCGCCTCGACCGTTCTGCGGACCGTAGCCCGTTGTGGAATTCGCGCACGCCGGTCTCGCTACGCACGGCCACCGCTGCGGCGCTTGTCCTGTTTCTGGTCGGATTCTTCTTTCCACAACAGGTTGCCGAATCGGGTGATGCGTCTATCAGCGTCGAAGGCGTCGAAGAGCGGGTCGAGTTTAGCCCGGCCTCCCAGTACCGCAGCGAAGCCGTCTACGTATTCTATCCCGGCCTCACCGTCGAAGCCCCCCGTGATGCTGCCAGCAGTGCGACAGAACCCTTGTAATGCTGGCAACAGGAAGGCGCGGGTTGTTAGGGCGTGTGGATATTTAGCCTGAGAAAGCGAATGCGCGGTCTATTTTGCGCAGATCAAGGCGTTTATCGCGTTCGATGCAGCGCATCGGGCGAGATCAACAACGACGAGAGGCACCAAACAGGACCGCAGGCACGACGCACGGTAATGGTATACTCGCCCTAGAGCAGCAGGGCTAGCAAGATCTGCACGAACAGAATCTTGGTGATGGTAGCGATGGGAAAAACCGTGGCATATCCAATGTTGGGCAGGTCGTTGCCGCTTTGCTCCAACGCGTAGCTCAGCACCGCCGGTTGCGTTTGGAGCCCCGCCAGAATGCCCGCTAGGAGGCTCATGGGAATCTTGAGCAGCCGGTATCCGATCCATAGCGTGATAACAGCGACACTACAGGTGATGATGGCTCCTGCGATCAATATCTCCATCCCGCCGCTCTGGGTGATCGTGTCGAAGAAGGCATGTCCGGAGCGGGTACCTACGCCGGCAAAAAACAAGACCAGTCCAAACTGGCGCAAGATCAAGTTGCCGCTGTAGGGTAGGTGCCAGACCAGCGGCCCTGTGCGTCCCAGCTTTCCGAGAACAAGGCCAGCGAGGAGGGGGCCTCCGGCCATGCCCAGTTTAAAGGTGATGCCGCCCGGTAGCGGTATCGGGATCATACCCAGCAAGAGACCAGCGGTGAGGCCGAGGCTGAACGTGAGCAGGTTGATTTCGCTGAGGGCACGGTAGGAATCGCCCAGGAAGCTGCTAACGGCAGGCATGACATCGCGGCGGGCGACCACCCGCACGCGGTCGCCGGGTTCAAGGACCGTGTCGCCGTGGGCCACCCACTCGACATCCCCACGCCGTACACGGGTCACCATCGCTCCGAAGCGTTCCAAAAGACCGAGTTCAGCGAGGCGCTTGCCCGCGACATCTTTGTGAGAGATGAAGATGCGGCGGTAATCGTATTCACTGCGATCGGCTTCGAGATGGTCGTCTGTTTCAACACCGAGGTAGGCCGTGACTTTGTTCAACTCTTCTGGCACACCAACCACGCTTACCAGATCGCCCACTTGTAAAAAGTCGTTTGCCTTGGCCAGTTGTACGTTTTCGCGCTGAATGCGGCCAAAGATAATGTCCCAGCCCTGCTGCTTCATCATGTCGCTGATGGAAGCCTGCGTAGCCTCAACATGCGTGATGCGCACTGTGCGATTTTCGAGGTGTTTGGTGGTGGAGGCCAGTTCGCGCAGGTGCTGGGCTTCGTTCTCATAATCGATCTTCCACCACCATTGCAGCACCGCCAGCGCCGTAATCATGCCGATCACGCCGACCGGGTAGGCGATGGAATATCCCACGACGGGCTCGTCAATGATGTGCGCGGCAACATCCGGTGGCAGATAGGTAGTCATGTATTCCAGCACACTGGCCAGCGCAGGGGTGTTGGTCAGGCTTCCGGCGAATAGACCCGCAGTAGTCGCAGGGGCCAGTTGAAGGATCCAGAACATCCCTAGGGTGAGCCCGGCTGCCAGCAGCAACATGCCGACGACGAGCAGATTGTCACGCAATCCTTTGCGACGAAAGGAAGCAAAGAAACCAGGCCCGCTGCTCAAACCGATGGTATAGACAAAGAGGACCAGGCCCAGCACAATAGTGAACTCTGGCAACGCGATGTCGGGATGCAAAGCACCTACAAAAAGGCCCGCGAACAACACAGCAGAAACGCCGAGGCTGCTTCCTTTGATTTTGATCTGCCCAAGCAGGTAGCCTAGTGTTGCTACCACCACGAGTTGCAGAATCGGACTTTGCACGAGGAGTTCCGTCATATCTTGAAAACCGAGACGCGTCGTCAGGTTAAGTTACACTGGATGGGTATGCGGAAGAAAATACACTGCATCATAAGAGCGAATCTCTAGCATCCCGCAATTCAGCATACGCTCAAGGGTAGGCATACGCGTCATAGGAAGAGCACGGCTTCAACAAATATGCAGAGATTTCGAGGTCATAAGATGCGCTGTCGTGTATTCTAACAGGAAAGCCGACATGCTCATTGGTACCCAATAAATAACTATGGAAACATCTTCTGGAGCACCTGTGCGGGTGCGCTTTGCTCCCAGCCCTACGGGCCTGCTACACATCGGCGGGTTGCGTACGGCCCTGTACAACTACCTGATGGCCAGCAAGCAGGGCGGTGCTTTTCTGCTCCGCATCGAAGACACCGACCGCGAGCGCTACGTGCCAGAAGCCGAGCCGGATATCCTGGATTCGTTGCAATGGGCAGGGCTGACGTATGACGAAGGGCCGCGGGTGGGCGGAGACAAAGGGCCCTACTACCAGTCGCAGCGCAAAGAACAGTACGAACAATATGCCCAGCACCTCCTGGATGCCGGGCACGCCTACTACGCCTTCGATACGCCCGAAGACCTGGACGCCATGCGCGAACAGGCCCAGGCCGATGGGGGCACGTTCCGCTACGGCACCACCACGCGGGATCGCATGACCAACGCCCTTACGCTTTCTCCCGATGAAGTCCAGCGACGTCTGGAGGCAGGGAAGGAGCATGTAGTACGACTCAACGTGCCTGCTGGGGAGACCGTTCAGTTTGAAGACCAGATTCGAGGTACGGTGTCGTTTGAGACGTCGGAGGTGGACGATCAGGTGCTCATCAAGTCAGATGGCATGCCGACGTACCATCTGGCTAATGTGGTTGATGATCACCTGATGGGCATCACGCACGTGATCCGGGGCGAAGAATGGTTGCCCTCGACGCCCAAGCACATCTTGCTCTATCGCTTCTTCGGATGGACACCGCCACAGATGGCACACTTGCCCCTGATTCTGAGCCCTACGGGTGGTAAGCTCTCGAAGCGCAACGCCGACAAAATGGGCATCCCTGTGTCCGTGAAGCAGTATCGCGAGGAAGGGTACGAGCCGGAAGCGCTGGTCAACTTCCTGGCGTTTCTCGGCTGGAACCCCGGCACCGAGCAGGAACTGTTTTCGCTGGACGAACTCGTGGAGGCATTTTCTATCGACCGCGTTGGCTCCGCAGGCGTCCAGTTTAACCTCGACAAGCTGCGCTGGTACAATGAACAGCATCTGCGGGCGCTTTCCATTGATGCTCTTTTAGAGCGGGCGCGGCCGTTCTTTCTCGAACATAGCTACGAGGCGGACGATGATTATCTACGTGAGGTCATCGCGCTCCTGCAAGAGCGAGTCACATTTGCCTCCGAATTGGCTTCGACGAGCGGCTACTTTTTCGAGGATCCTGCGGACTACGATGAGCAGGGCGTCAAGAAGCGCTGGAAAGATGATTCCGCAAAGCTGCTGACGGCTTATGCAGATCGATTGGAACAGGCCGAGACGTTCGACGAAGAGACGGTTGAAACGCTGTTGCGCGAACTGGCCACGGAGCACGACGCCGGAGCCGGACGCATCATTCACCCGACGCGGTTGGCCGTGAGCGGCGTCACCTTTGGTCCCAGCCTGTTCCACATGATGGTTGTGCTGGGTCGAGAGGCCTGCGTCCGTCGCATCCGCCGCGCCGTAGAGGTGCTGGGCTGATTCGAGATGCCAGAGCAACCAACGCTCGACCTGACGATCCTGCCGGGCGACTTAGCCATTTGTCGCCTGCCTGCCAGCGCTCCAGTGCCAAATTGGGCTATGCGGGGTGATTGTTATACCGTCACGCGCACGCAGGATGAGCTATCTATCGTCTGTGCACAGCAGTTCGTACCGGAGGGTGCGAAGCAGGAGGCAGGATGGGCTTGCCTGAAAGTGCAGGGGCCGCTGGATTTCGGCCTCACCGGGATTCTGGCATCGTTGGTCAATCCATTGGCAGAGGCAGGTATCAGTGTCTTTGCTATTTCGACGTTCGACACCGACTATCTGCTGGTGAAGCGCGCAACCTTGGCCCAGGCTCTTGATGCTTTGTCGGAGGCTGGGCACCGGATTCAG
>Ga0102947_1000326_pt1 | contig 17223 bp, 13 predicted proteins | sample SalPon2A_A_D2_MG_FD_78210 | JGI IMG/M metagenome (GOLD analysis project Ga0102947, IMG submission 78210) | Soil microbial communities from South San Francisco under conditions of wetland restoration - Salt Pond MetaG R2A_A_D2_MG | ecosystem: Environmental > Terrestrial > Soil > Wetlands | place... | reverse complement strand
TTTAATGATTAAGCAATTGGCTAATGATTACTATTAAAGAAGTAAAGACCAAAAAAGATTTAAAAGCTTACGTTAAATTTCCTTTTAAACTATATAAAGATTCAAAATATTGGGTACCTCCAATTATTAATCAAGAAATAGAATCCCTAAACAAAGATGTAAACCCTGTTTTTAAAAGTGCTGAAGCTACTTTTCTATTAGCTTATAGAAATAATGAAATTGTAGGAAGAGTAGCAGCAATCATTAACTGGAATGAAGTAAATGATCAAAATTTAAAAAAAATGCGCTTTGGATGGTTTGATGTAGTTGATGATATAAATGTAACAAAAGCCCTCATTGAGAAAGTAAATGAAATTGGCAAAGCAAACCAATTAGAATACCTAGAAGGACCTGTTGGGTTTTCAAATTTGGATAAAGTTGGAGTGCTAACCGAAGGGTTTGATAGTATAGGAACCATGATCACGTGGTACAACCATCCTTATTATGTTACACATTTAGAACAATTGGGCTTTAAGCCTGAAAAAGAGTTTATTGAAGCGGTGTTTTCTTTTAATGATGTTAAACCAGAAACATTCAAAAAGGCAAACGAGTTAATCAAAAGGCGTTATCAAGTAAAAGCACTTAATTTCAATAATACAAAAGACTTAATGCCTTATGTGGATTCTATGTTTGAACTTTTTAACGAAACTTATAAGAATCTGTCCTCATTTGTTGCTATAACTGATATTCAAAAGGAATATTTTAAAAAGAAATATATTAATTTTATTAATCCTGAATACATAAAGTTTGTTCTTGATAAAGATGACAAAATGATTGCTTTTGCCATTGTAATGCCTTCTTTCTCAAAAGCACTGCAGGAAATAAATGGAAAATTATTTCCTTTTGGGTTTTTAAAGCTTTTAAAAGCACGAAAAGAAAGTAAAGATGTTATTTTTTATTTAATTGGAATTGACAAAGAATACCAAAACAAAGGAATAACTGCAGTAATCTTTAACGAATATTATAAAGTCTTTAGCGAAAAAGGCATCGAGAATTGCATTAGAACACCTGAATTAAAAGAAAATTTTGCCATACATCAAATATGGAAACATTTCAATTCCAGAATCCATAAGCGTAGAAAAACATTCAGAAAAAACATAGAATAAAAAACCGATGTAATAATTTATCATCGGTTTTTCAATTATTTGTGAGTATTACAATTTCAATTACTCCATCGAAGCTATTACAGCTTCAGATAAGCGTTTGTAGGTACCATTTCGCAAACGGTTTCTAATAGCATCAAAAGCGTCCAAAGTTTCGTTTACGTCTTCTAAAGTATGTGTTGCTGTTGGTATCAGTCGTAATAAAATCATACCTTTTGGAATCACTGGATAAACAACAATAGAGCAAAAAACGCCATAATTTTCACGCAAATCACGAACTAATGCCATAGCTTCTGGAATACTTCCTTCTAAATACACAGGTGTTACACAACTTTGAGTTGTACCAATATCAAAACCTCTATTTTTTAAGCCATTTTGTAATGCATTGGTATTTTCCCATAATTTATTTTTCAATTCTGGCATTGTTTTAAGCATTTCTAAACGCTTAAGTGCTCCTATTACCAATTGCATTTGCAATGATTTTGCAAACATTTGAGAACGTAGGTTGTATTTTAAAAAATCTATAATTTCTTTATCTGCAGCTATAAATGCTCCAGTACTTGCCAAAGATTTTGCAAAGGTTGCAAAATAAACATCAATTTCGTCTTGAACACCTTGCTCTTCACCAGCTCCTGCACCAGTTTTTCCTAAAGTTCCGAACCCATGAGCGTCATCAACCAAAAATCTAAAATTATATTTTTTCTTAAGAGCTGCTATTTCCTTAAGTCTTCCTTGCTCGCCACGCATTCCAAAAACACCTTCAGAAATAACCAATATTCCTCCTCCAGTTTGTTCAGCCATTTTAGTAGCACGCTCAAGGTTTTTTTCTAAACTCTCAACATCATTGTGCTTATATGTAAAACGTTTGCCCATATGTAAACGAACTCCATCAATAATACAAGCATGTGCATCAACATCGTAAACTATTATATCATTTTTGGTAACTAAAGCATCAATAGTTGAAACCATACCTTGATAACCAAAATTTAAAAGGTATGCAGCTTCCTTATTAACAAATGAAGCTAATTCTTTCTGAAGTTTTTCGTGAAGATCTGTATGTCCGGACATCATTCGTGCTCCCATTGGGTAAGCAGAGCCATATTGTTTTGCCGCTTCAGCATCAACTTTTCTTATTTCTGGGTGATTGGCTAATCCTAAATAGTCATTAATACTCCAAGTGATTACATCTTTACCTTGAAATCTCATTCTATTTGCAATTTGTCCTTCCAATTTAGGGAAGACAAAGTATCCTTCGGCTTGAGAAGCCCATTTACCTAAAGGGCCTTTATCTCTATAAATTTTTTCAAATAAGTCTTTCATTTGAGCTATTAGTTCTTCGTTAGTGGGTGTAAAATTAGGGATTTATAATCTTTTTTTTCAATTTGTTCTAAAAAAAGATAGTTAACTCATTGAAAAGTTAACTATCATTAAGAATATTTTAAAAATTTTACTTGATATATTGAATCTTTTCTGCAGCTACTTCATTAATACTATCAAAGAAGCCTTGCTCACTCATCCATTTATCACTATAGATTTTGCTCATATATCGTGAACCATGGTCTGGAAAAATAACAACAACTATATCGTCATCATTAAATTTTTCTTCTTCGTTTAACTGCTTTACAGCTTGCATTGCTGCACCTGATGTATAACCAACAAATAAGCCTTCTGTTTTGGCAATTTGTCTAGCTGTATGGGCACTTTCTTCATCTGTTACTTTTACAAATTCATCTATTTGGTCAAAATCTGTAGCTGTTGGTATTAAGTTTTTTCCTAAACCTTCAATGCGATATGGGTAAATTTCTTTCTCATCAAACTCTCTTGTTTCATGATATTTCTTTATTACAGAACCAAAAGCATCTACACCAATTATTTTAATATTTGGATTTTGCTCTTTTAAGAATTTTGCTGTTCCAGATATTGTACCACCAGTACCACTACAAGCAACAAGATGTGTTATCTTCCCTTCTGTTTGTTTCCAAATTTCAGGGCCTGTACTGCAATAATGCGCATCAATATTTAACTCATTAAAGTACTGATTTATATAGACTGATCCTTTAATTTCTTCACGTAAACGTTTTGCAACCTGATAATATGATCTTGGATCGTCTGCACTTACATGAGCCGGACAAACATATACTTTAGCTCCCATAGTCTTAAGCATATCTATTTTGTCTGCCGAAGATTTTGAACTTACTGCAAGCACGCAATCATATCCTTTAATGATACTAACCATTGCAATACTAAAGCCAGTATTACCAGAAGTTGTTTCAATAATAGTATCACCTGGTTTTAAAATACCTTGTTTTTCTGCCTGTTCAATAATATAAAGTGCTATTCTGTCTTTTGAGGAATGTCCTGGATTAAAGGCTTCTACTTTTGCAAAATATCTGCCTTTATATTCGGAGGTCATATTATTTAATTTAATTAGCGGAGTGTTGCCAACCAAATCCAATACATTATCAAAAACTTGATTTTTATATTTCATAAATGACTTTTAAAAGTTACATTTTTATTGAAAATAAAAAGTAACCTAAACCTCGCAAAAATAAACATTTTTTTTAATTAATGGTCAATTCCTTCTAAATCGAATAAAAAAGCATACTCTAATGCAACCTCTTTTAGGCTTTCAAATCGTCCTGAAGCTCCACCATGCCCTGAATTCATGTCTGTATGAAAAAAGATTTTATTTTTGTCAGTTTTAAGATTTCTCAATTTTGCAACCCATTTTGCTGGCTCCCAATACTGCACTTGAGAATCATGTAGTCCAGTTGTAATTAGCATATTTGGGTAGTCTTTTGCTTCTACATTATCATAAGGTGAATATAATTTCATGAATTCATAATATTCTTTTTCATTTGGGTTTCCCCATTCATCATATTCTCCTGTAGTTAATGGAATGGCATCATCTAACATAGTAGTCACTACATCTACAAAAGGAACAGCTGCAATAATACCATTGTAAAGTTCTGGATTTAAATTTACTATAACTCCCATCAATAATCCGCCTGCAGAGCCTCCGTAAGCATATAAATGTTCTTTTGATGTATATTTTTGCTCTATTAAATATTTTGAACAATCTATAAAGTCATAGAAAGTATTTGCCTTTTTCAAAAGTTTACCGTTTTCATACCATTCTCTGCCTAAATATTCTCCACCGCGAACATGTGCTATCACATAAATAAAACCTCTGTCAAGTAGGCTCAATCTAACACTTGAAAAATACGGATCGACTGTTTGGCCATAAGAACCATATGCATATAGCAGTAATGGATTTTCACCATTTTTTTTTATTCCTCTTTTGTAAACAACTGACATTGGAATTTTAACTCCATCTCTTGATGTTGCCCAAATTCTTTTAGATTTGTAGTTGTTTTTATCAAATTTTCCTCCTAAAACCTCCTGCTCTTTTTTAACTTCTTTTTCTTTTGTGTAGAAGTTATAATCAATTACAGAACTAGGCGTGGTTAGTGAGTTATAGGAATAACGTAAAGCCTCACTGTCAAAGTCAGGATTATTTCCAATAGATACAGTATAGGTTTCATTATTAAAAGGCAGATAATAATCTTCATTCCCGTTCCAGCTAATGATTCGAAGGTTATTTAAACCATTTTGGCGTTCATTAACGACAAGATAATCTTTGAAAATTTCTATGTCTTCTATCAAAACATCTGGCCTGTGTGGCAAAACGTCTTTCCAATGTTCTTTTTCTGTATTTTTTTCATTTGTTTTTTGAAGCTTGAAATTTGTCGCTCCATCATTATTGGTTATAATATAAAAGCTATTTCCATAATGAAATATGGTATATTCCAACTCACGTTCACGGTTTTGAAATATTCTAAATTCATCATTTGGTGTGTCTGCATCTAAAATTCTGTATTCGGATGTTAAAGTACTAGTTGAACCAATTATGATATATTTTCTGGATTTAGATTTGTAAACAAAAGTGTTGAAAGTTTCATCTGCTTCTTCGTAGACTTCGGCATCATCATTTGGATGTGTAAACAATTGATGTTTAAAGATTTTGTGAGAACGAAGCGTTTCAACATCTTTTTGTGTATAGAAAAGTGTTTTATTATCATTACTCCATGCTGAACTTCCCGTAGTGTTTAATATACGTTCAGGATAAATTTCACCAGTAACCAAGTTTTTAATTTCTATAGTGTAAAGCCTCCTACTTAACGTATCCACTGAAAAGCTTGCTAAAGTGTTGTCAGGACTAATAGAAATACTTCCAAGCTTAAAATAAGCATGCCCTTTTGCCATTTCGTTACAATCAAAAAGAATTTCTTCTTTAGCATCTAGAGTTTCTTTTTTACGTGAATATATTGGATAATCTTTACCTTTTTCATAACGCGTTAAATACCAATAACCGTTTAACTTGTAAGGAACCGTTGTATCATCTTCTTTAATTCTGCCTTTCATCTCTTTGAATAAAGTTTTTTGAAACTCTTCGGTATGAGACATCTGGTTTTTAAGATACTCGTTTTCTTTCTTCAAGTAGTCTATGACTTCTGGATTCTCTCGCTGATTTAACCAATAAAAATCATCAACTCTTACATCGTCATGTTTAACAAGATTAGTTGGGATTTGTTTTGCTTTGGGAGGAGAAATTGAATATTTCAAACGAAAGTATATTTATTCTTGAGTTTTAAGGTTTCAAAAATAGAAAAATTAAATAATTTTGTGATGAATAAAAACTTATAAAGTTATGTTTGGAGATATGATGAATATGATGGGTAAGCTTAAAGAAGCCCAAAAGAAAATTGAGGATACAAAAAAACGTCTCGATACGGTTTTAATTGATGAAAAAAGCAACGACCATTTATTACAAGTAACGTTAACAGCAAACAGGCAAATTAAATCCATTACCATTGATGATAAATTGTTATCTGATAAAGAACAACTTGAAGATTACCTTATTTTAACACTTAATAATGCAATTGAAAAAGCTACAAAAGTGAATGAAACAGAATTGGCTGCAGTAGCAAAAGAAGGTATGCCAAATATTCCTGGATTGGATATGTTTAAGTAGATTTTTAGATTTTTAGATTTTTAAGGGTTTCTAATAGTTTGTCATGCATAGTATTCGTGTAATCTAAATGCGTGACAATTCTCAATTTATTACTTCCCATTCCAATAATTTTAATCTGCTGATCTTCTAGTTTTTTTAAAAACTCTTTTTCATTAATGGAGTTGTCCAATTCAAAAATGACAATATTGGTTTCAACAGGTTCTACTTTTTTAATTATTGGCAAACTTGATAAAAGATTTCCTATTTCTTTTGTTTTCCTATGGTCTTCGGCCAGTCTTTCAATATTGTTATCTAAAGCATATAATCCTGCCGCTGCTAAATAACCTACTTGACGCATATTACCTCCAAAAATTTTTCTGATTCTAATAGCATCTTGCATTATTTGTTCATCTCCAATTAACACAGAACCAATAGGACAACCAAGACCTTTACTTAAACACACAGAGATTGTATCAAAAATTTCACCATATTGTTTTGTGGTTTCTTTTTTGGCAACAAGGGCATTCCAAATACGTGCTCCATCCAAATGATAACGTAAATTATGTTCTTGACATACAGTCTTTATCTTAACCAATTCATTAAAATCCCAACAGGCGCCTCCTCCTTTGTTAGTAGTGTTCTCCACTTCAACCAAAGTGGTTTTTGCATAATAGAAAGCATCAGGATTTATAGATTCTACAACTTGCTGTGCTGTAAACATACCTCTTTCACCATCAATCAAATTACAAGATATGCCACTATTAAATGATGCTCCTCCAGCCTCGTAATTATAGATATGAGAAAACTTATCACAAATAACCTGATCTCCAGGGTTTGTGTGAAGCTTTAATGCTGCTTGATTTGCCATACTGCCACTTGGAAAAAACAAGGCTTGTTTTTTGCCAAACATTTCAGCTATACGTTCCTCCAACATATTTACAGTAGGGTCTTCCTTAAAAACATCATCACCAACTTCTGCTTGCAGCATTGTTTCCAACATACTCTTTGATGGTTTGGTAACAGTATCACTTCTTAAATCAATAACCATATTATTCTAAAATCTTTAAATATTTATTTTTAATGCTTAACAATGTGGCAATTTAGCACAATATTATTTTTTATTTTAATAAAACATAGGTCTTATTAATTAATTTTTTTCAATTGAAATACCATATAAATTGTGTATTTTGTTAAAAATTCATCTTATGAAATTAAATGATTCAAATCCCATTTTTTCTTCTTACCAAAATAATACTGCCTTATATGATGAAATCTTTGATGAGAATAAAAATGTAAGACGTACTTATGAGAAAATTATAGAATTATATAGTGATCATTCAATTAAGGATTTTGTTAGCCTCAATGAAAAAGCCAAAGCTTCTTTTTTCAACCAAGGAATTACGTTTCAAGTTTACAGCGATGAAAAAGCCCAAGAAAAGATATTCCCTTTTGATTTGTTTCCTAGAATTTTAGAAGCTAAAGAATGGAACACCATTGAAAAAGGTGTTATTCAACGAAGTAAAGCCTTGAATGAATTTTTATGGGATTTATATCATGAAAAAAATATTATTAAAGATGGCATTGTACCATTAGACCTTATAAGTTCTTCGGCCAATTACTTAAGGCAAATGATCGATTTAGATCCTCCTGGTGGCGTTTATAACCATATTTCTGGCACAGATTTGATAAAGCATTCAGACGGCAAATACTACGTCCTAGAAGACAATATTCGTTGTCCTTCTGGTGTTAGCTATGTGATCTGCAACAGGAATGCCCTTAAAAGAGCTCTTTTTGGAGTTTTTAATCATTACAAAATTCATGCGGTAACTAATTATGCAGAAAATTTGCTTGACATTATGGAATCTGTTAAGCCAAAAGGCGTTGATGTTCCAAATTGTGTAGTAATTACTCCAGGCATTTATAATTCTGCTTATTATGAACACTCTTATCTTGCAAAAACATTAGGAATAGAACTTGTTGAGGGCAGAGATTTATTTGTAGAAAAAGATTTTGTTTACATGAAAACAATTTCTGGTCCTGAAAAAGTAGATGTTATTTATAGAAGAATTGACGATACTTTTTTAGATCCATTAGAATTTAGAGAAGACTCTGCGATTGGTATACCTGGTTTGTTTGCTGCATACAAAAGAGGAAATGTTAGCATCGTTAATGCACCTGGTACTGGTGTTGCTGATGACAAGGCTATTTATACCTATATGCCTGAAATCATCAAATATTATTTAAATGAAAAGCCTATACTAAATAATGTGCCTACATTCCATTGCAGTAGAAAGGACGACTTAAAGTATGTGCTTGAAAATATAGACAAACTAGTGGTAAAGCCAGTAGATGAGGCTGGCGGTTATGGGATTTCTATTGGCAACAGACTCACTAAAGATGAAATAGAAAATGTAAAAAAGGTCATTTTGGAAAATCCAAGAAAATACATAGCGCAGCCTATTATGTCTTTATCTGTTCATGCAACTTATATTGATGAAAGTCAATCCTTTGAACAGCGTCATGTAGACCTTCGGACCTTTACATTGTTAGGTGCAGAAAAAGCATTTGTACTTAAAGGAGGCTTGACAAGAGTGGCTTTAAAAAAAGGAAATTTAATTGTTAATTCATCTCAAGGTGGCGGATCTAAAGACACTTGGGTTTTAAAAAAATAATCGAATATGCTAGCAAGAGTAGCAAATAATCTTTTTTGGATGGGACGATATATTGAGCGTGCTGAACATACTGCTCGTTTTATGAATGTCAATTATTTTTCTTCGTTGGATGCTCCAAACCAGTTATCACAGTCAAGACAATTTGTATTACATTCTATCATGTCAATGGTAGGAGATGATGTTAAGGACAAAACCAAAATAAAAGAAGAAGATGTTTTTTATAACGTTGGTCTTAACCCAGAAAAGCATTATTCTATAAATCAATGTGTGAAATTTGCAAGAGAAAATGCAAACAGCTCAAGGGATATGATTTCTACAGAATTTTATGAGTCAATCAATAAATTCTACCATTATGTAATGAATTACCCTAAAGAGATTTTTGTAAGAAGTGGTCTTCATGATTTTACCACCAATGTTACTGAACATACAGCAATTTTGAGAGGAAAAATAAGAGGAACCTTACTTCATGATGAGGTTTATGCACTAATAATGCTAGGCATTAACATTGAGCGAGCAACTCAAATCATTAGAATTGTTAAAACCAAATTTGAAGATGCCCAAAAAGCAACAGGAGGTTACACAAATCCAATCGAAAATAGTTATGAATGGACTACCCTGCTTAAATGTTGCGAATCGTATGATATGAATCGCAGATTCTATAAAAAACCACCAACTCAATTAACGGTTTTGGAATTCTTGGTATTAAATCCTAATTGTCCAAGATCTGTAATAAACAGTCTTAATCAAATATTTTATCATATCACTATTCTTGATAATCTAGAATTAAGGGACAAGACTTCAGCAGCATTTCTTATTGGTAAAATGCGTTCTCAATATCAATTTAAGACGGTTGAAGAAATTCAGAAAAGTGTTGACAAATTCATTGAAAAAACACTTGATACATTAGTGGAAATAAGTGAAAAGCTTGAAAGAGAATATTTTTATCATTAATTAATAATTCCAACAATATTATACCTATTTTAGACCATTCACTTTTTGATAAATGGCATTTGAATATACAATAAAGTACATTTCAGAAAACTTCTACGATTCACAAGTCCATAAGGCAGTTTGGCAGTTTATTATTATTCCAGAAACCAACGATTCACAAGAATTAATTAAAATGGATATTATAGCTTCCATCAATTCAAAAATTGAAAAATCTATTAATGGATTTGGTTTTCAGGCAATAAGAGTATATTCTGAAAAATCCTTTGAAAATTTTAAAGTTGAAGCCCATTTTAAAGTAATAAAGCAAGAAATAAATCCGTTTGGTTTTTTACCATCTGAAAGTATTGAAGATGATTATGAAATTGTTGAATCATTAGGTTTTAAGGCAGATTACGAATCTTATCTTACAAACACCAGCCTTACACGACTTTCAAAAAAATATCTGAAACTATATTTATTTGATAAAGGCAAATCAATTATGGACAATTTAATTGATTTAAATACGTGGGTATATAATTATATTCATTTTAAGACAGCAGTCACAGATGTGAAGACTTTACTTGATGATATTATTGTAAACCGCCAAGGCGTTTGCCAGGATTTTTCGCATTTATTTATTGCTCTTGCGCGTTTAAATAAAATCCCAACACGATATGTTTCAGGTTATTTACACCAAGGCGATGGTTTTTTTGGTGATTCACAAATGCATGCTTGGGTAGAAGCTTACATTCCAAATATTGGATGGATTGGATTTGATCCAACAAACAATTTACTTGCAAACCATAATCATATCAAAGTTTCTCACGGAAAAGATTATAATGATTGCCCGCCTTTAAAAGGAATTATCTATTCTCCTGGAAGTAATGAAACAAAGCACTCTGTAGAAGTTACCTATCAGCAATAATTACCCAACTCTTTAATCCAAAATATAATTACAAACATCATTCCCAATTGGAGAACCATCTGGTATTTTTGGTGATGCTACCGCTTTAAAACCAGAAGGGTTACCCAAATACGAATCTATTTGCTTTACCATGAGCATGGCAATAGGATCAATATGTCTTATTTGCAACACTACCTTAAGTTTCATGAGTTCAAAATTAATGATTGCTTGAACTTGCGGCAACAAGTTATTGGTTGAAGACATTGCCATGATGTTTTTTAATACTGAAAAATTAATCATTTGCTGTACTTCTCCCAAATACCCTTTTTCTGGTTTCTTTTTGAGAGATTCAGAAAAAACAGTTCCAAAAATTTCATTGACAGTTAATTGCGATTTATCAAAAATACTTTGTTCATAAACCCTATTCATTCGTTCAGCATTAAATAAAGTACTTAAAGCCATATCACTTGCAGTTTCAACAGCAGATAAAGCATCAAAAGCCACTCCAGTTTTACTTTTAAAAGACTCTCTAGTACGTGAAGAACCATATACACGTGGAGGAAATAATTTCAATTTACTTTCTGGTATTGCTAGTGTTTTAGCCGAAATTGTTTTTAGTAAAGACTTAAGAGCTTCTCTCTGCACTTCAGGTTCAACAGTTTCAACAATGAGTTCATCATCTCCTTTTACTGCATAGTTGTAATCCAATCCTCCAATTATTTTACTAACAGCTTCCGTCTGATAACGATGAAAGAAATATAAAGGCACAAACACATCTTCTAGTGTTGAATATGTTTCGCCTTCTCTGATGTTATCTTCAGAAAAATTTGAAATCGCTGTCTCTCTAATCTTTAAGACATTTTCTAATTCCTTTGAAGCATTTGTTCCATTATCCCAAAGGTGAGCATATACATGTGCACCACTTTTTGCTCTGGCATCTCTATCAGCAATAAATCTTAAACTATCAATTTGTGCGTTCTTTAGTATGGAATTTAATGCCTGTTTTTCATTTTCAGTGTCCTTAAATTCTGAATAACTGTAAGCTACTGTCACCTTGTCCCAATCTCCAATACCTTTACCATAAGCATCGCTTAAATCTATGTCTCCATTGATTAATTTTATTTTTGGATGAGGATAATCCATAACAGAAGCTCTATTGTTTGTACTTGCTGCAAAATTGTGTGTAAAACCAAGAGTATGACCAACCTCGTGGGCAGATAATTGTCTTATTCGCGCGAGTGCCAGATCTAGCATAGGTTGGTAATTATTGTCATCGTTTGCAAAAGGTTTATTCAAAAGGGCTTGAGCAATCATAAAATCCTGACGGATTCTTAAACTTCCCAAACTAACATGGCCTTTAATAATTTCGCCAGTTCTAGGGTCAATAACACTGTTACCATAACTCCATCCTCTTGTAGAACGATGCACCCATTGAATAACATTGTATCTACAATCCATTGGATCAGCATTTTCTGGCAGCATTTCTACCTTAAAAGCATTTTTAAATCCAATGTCTTCAAAAGCTTCATTCCACCAACTTGCACCTTCTAATAATGCTGAACGCACAGGTTCAGGAGTGCCTGGATCTAAATAATAAACAATAGGCTCAAGGGCTTCACTTATGGAATCGTTCGGGTGTGTTTTTTCCAATCGATGACGAATAATATATTTCTTTTGTATTGGATCTTGAATAGCTGTAGAATAATCTAAATATGAAATAAAAATTGCGCCGCTTCTTGGGTCAAACTTTCTTTTTTTATAATTATCGTCTGGCAATTCTATAAAAGAATGATGTTGAATAACACTTACCAAAGATGGCGTAGGTGAAACACTTTTTATGTTTTTGCCTTTTGGGTCTCCTTTAAAAGTTAAAAGTGCTTCAAATTCTACATTTTTAGGGAATGCCTTAGTACGTTCTAATGACAATGCGCTTTTGCTTAAATCTAAAGTATAATTGCCTTCATTTTTACTTGATAAACTATCAATAACACCATGAGCATCCTGCAATAAAAATGGAGAGAAATCTATAATAAATTTACCTCCTGTACGGTTTTCTATTTTAAAGCCAAACAAAACGGATTGTGCAAAAGCTTGTTCTACACTTCTCTTTTCAAGTTCATTATCGGTCACTGCTCTATAATCCTGATTAGGTTGAATTAGAAGTAATTTATCACCTCGTTTTAAAAACTTTACAATGCGTTGGTTGCCAATTTGCCCTCTGTCAAAACCAATGTCATTTGAACCTATTCCTGTTACAAGTGAGTTAACATATAGAAATTCTTTGTCAAGCGCATCAACTTCAAGATAAATTTTGTCTTGTGCTTCTTCATAATAAAAATTAAAAAAGCCTTTATAACTTTCTAGGCTTTTCCCTTTTAAAACTTGTGAAAATAATTGACTTGATACTAGTAAAACAGTAAAAAATAGATAGTGACTTTTCATTCTAAAAATTTGAAAAGCAAAAGTACTTAATTTACTTTAAAAAAATAAAAGCCTAAAAGTTTCTACAATGTTTGTTAAATTTTAAATTTGTGAAAATTTTAAATTTTATGACTACATCCGATCAAGTAAAAGATCTTGTAGAACGCCTTGGAGCGTTGAGGAGGTATCTTTGACATAGATGCCAAGCTTATTGAAATACAAAACGAAGAAGAAAAAACGTTTGACCCAAATTTCTGGAATGATTCCAAAGAGGCAGAAGCCATAATGAAAGTCTTACGTGAAAAGAAAAAATGGGTTGAAGATTACAATAAAGCAAAATCTTTTGTAGAAGATCTTGAAGTTCTTTTTGAGTTTTATAAAGCAGAAGAAGTTTCAGCTTCAGAACTTGAAAATCAATACAATAAAGCATTAAATATTATTGAGCATTTAGAGTTTAAAAACATGCTCTCTGAAGAAGGAGACAGCTTAAGTGCTGTACTACAAATTACTGCTGGAGCTGGTGGTACAGAGAGTTGTGATTGGGCCAATATGCTTATGCGTATGTACCTTATGTTTTCTGAAAAAAGTGGATACAAAGTAAAAGAACTAAACCTTCAAGAAGGTGATGTTGCTGGTATAAAAACAGTGACTTTAGAGATCGAAGGCGATTATGCCTTTGGCTGGTTAAAAGGAGAAAATGGTGTTCATAGACTGGTACGTATTTCACCTTTTGATAGTAATGCCAAACGCCATACTAGTTTTGCTTCTGTATATGTATATCCATTGGTAGATGATACTATTGAAATAGACATAAATCCAGCTGATATAGAAATTACAACAGCACGCTCCAGTGGCGCTGGTGGTCAGAATGTGAACAAAGTAGAAACCAAGGTACAGTTAACACATAAGCCTACTGGTATTCAGATATCGTGTTCAGAAACACGCTCGCAACATGATAACAGAGCCAGAGCATTACAAATGCTTAAATCGCAATTGTATGAAATTGAATTAAGCAAACAATTGTCACAACGAGATGATATTGAAGCCAGTAAAATGAAAATTGAATGGGGAAGCCAAATACGTAATTACGTAATGCATCCATACAAATTAGTAAAAGATGTAAGAACAGGATTTGAAACTGGCAATGTAGATGCTGTTATGGATGGTGATTTAGAACCATTTTTAAAATCTTATTTAATGATGATGGGGCAAAAAGAAGAAAATAATACAGAACTATGACAAAAATTGATACCATAATATTTGACCTTGGTGGTGTATTAATTGACTGGAATCCTGAATATGTTTTTTTAGATGTTTTCAAAGGAAACAGAGAAGAAATGAATTGGTTTTTTGATAACATATGCACACATGATTGGAACGAAAATCAAGATGCAGGGTATCCAATTGAAAAAGCAACTGAAGAACGTGTTGCTAGATTTCCAGAGTTTGAAGAATTAATTCGTATGTATTATGGGCGTTGGGTTGAAATGCTTGGTGGTCCAATTACAGAAACTGTAGATGTTCTTGATAAGTTAATAAAATCCGAAAATTATAAGGTTGTAGCACTTACAAACTGGAGTCATGAAACTTTCCCAATTGCTTTAGAACGGTTTGAATTTTTACATTGGTTTGAAGGTATCGTAGTTTCTGGTGAAGAAAAAACAAGAAAACCCTTCAAGGAAATATATGATATCACATTAAACAGGTTCAATATCAATGCAGAAAATTCCATTTTTATTGATGATAATTTAAGAAATGTAGAAGCCGCAAATCAACTTGGTATAAATGGTATACATTTTAAGAATCCAAAAACTCTTGTTCAACAATTAAAGTCATATAATATCAATTTATAACAATGATTAAAATATATCATAATCCCAGATGTACAAAATCCAGACAAGGCCTGGAGATACTTGAAAACTCTGGGAAAGAATTCGAAGTAATAAAATATTTGGAGAATATTCCAACTAAAGAAGAGCTAAAGCACATTATCAAACTTCTTGATATCAAGCCTATATATCTAATTAGAAAAAACGAAAAAATTTGGAAAGAATCTTTTAAAGGCAAAAATCTATCTGATTCTGAAATTATTAACGCCATGATTAAATATCCAAAACTTATTGAGCGTCCAATTATCATCAATAATAACAAGGCAGTAATTGGAAGACCAACAGAAGAAATCCAAACTATCATTTAGCTCCAAGTAATAAGCAGATTTCTTTAACACAATTTTAACCTATGTTGGTTAAACTATAACATCCTTCAAGTGTCTAATGACCTAAAGCCATAGCATGACCAAAACCTTACTGACCATATTAATTACAATTTTTTGCTTTTATTCTTTAAACGCCCAACCACCTGCCATAAAAGAAGTTACAATCTCTGGAAAAGTTATAGACAAAGAAACCAACCAGCCTCTAGAATATGCAACCATTGTATTTTTTAGCATCAAAGAAAATAAAATTACAACTGGAGGAATAACAGATGCCAATGGTAATTTTAGTATTTCTGTACAAACAGGGCTTTACAATATCACGATAGAATATATTTCATACGGCAAACAAACCATATCAAACAAGAGGATTGATTTGGATGAAAATCTGGGAACTTTTTCTCTGGAAACTGATACAGAATCATTAGAAGAGGTTGAAATTATTGCCGAAAGAACTACAGTAGAACTCAAACTAGATAAAAAAATCTATAACGTTGGCAAAGATCTTACTGTAAGCGGTGGAACAGTCACAGATGTTTTAGACAATATTCCATCAGTGTCTATAAATTCAGATGGAAATGTTGCTTTAAGAGGAAACGAAAGTGTTAAAATTCTTATTGATGGCAAGCCTTCTGCTCTAGTTGGTCTAAATTCCAATGATGCCCTAAAACAACTTCCGGCAGAATCTATTGAAAAAGTTGAAGTAATCACATCGCCTTCTGCTCGTTATGAATCTGAAGGTACAGCAGGTATTATTAATATTATTTTGCGTCGTAGTAAACTACAAGGTTTAAATGGAGCCATAAGTGCGAATGTTGGTTATCCTGAACAGGCTGGAGTATCGGGAAACATTAATTACAGAACTGGCGATGTCAATTTTTTCAATACTAGTGGTTACAGTTATAGAGAAACACCAGGATACTCATATAACAATACCTATTTTTACAATACTGGAAATACACTTGACGACAAACGTGATTGGACAAATATTAATAAAGGATTGACCACTAATTTTGGTTTAGAATGGTATATAACCAATTCCTCGTCAATTACAACTTCAATTGTTTATAGAGATAATAATAATAAAAATGAGTCCATCAGTAGATTATTTCAATATGATTCAAACTTAATGCTCATAGACGAAACCATACGAACAAACCCACAAATTAATGATAATAAAACGGTTCAGTATTCATTCAACTATTCCAAAAATTTTAAAACCAGTGGTCATAAACTCACTTTCGATTTTCAATATGAAGATAATAGTTCTGACAATAATTCAATAGCTAATGAAAACGGTATTGATACAGAAAAAATTAATATTCTGGAAGAAGACACTAATATCCTATTAAGAACGGATTATGTATTACCAATTGGAGAAAACAGTCAGTTTGAAATGGGTTATCGTGGCGATTTTAATAACGAAGTTACGGATTACGAAGTTAGAATATTTGATGACAATACTGACGATTTTGAAACAGACACCAATCTTTCCAATCTATTCAACTTCAAAAATTACATCAATGCAGCTTATGTCCAATATGGTAGCAAAATAAATAAGATAAGTTACCTCCTTGGTTTACGAATGGAAAACACTCAAACCACTTTAGACCAGCCAACTAGTGGAGATTTTGAAAAGAAAAATTATACGGGCTTATTTCCAACCCTTAATTTAAATTACGAATTTTCAGAAGATGAAAACCTGACTTTTGGATACAACAGACGATTAAGAAGACCTTGGTCATTCTTTTTAAATCCATTTCCTTCACGTTCTAGTTTAACCAACGTTTTTCAGGGAAATCCAGATTTAGATCCAACCTATTCAGACAAAGTTGAATTGGGCTATTTAAATCGTTTTGATAAAGTTACATTGAGCACAGCCGTATATTATCAACATTCAGATGATTTAATGAGATTTGTCAGTAGAG
>Ga0102947_1000325_pt1 | contig 17281 bp, 13 predicted proteins | sample SalPon2A_A_D2_MG_FD_78210 | JGI IMG/M metagenome (GOLD analysis project Ga0102947, IMG submission 78210) | Soil microbial communities from South San Francisco under conditions of wetland restoration - Salt Pond MetaG R2A_A_D2_MG | ecosystem: Environmental > Terrestrial > Soil > Wetlands | place... | reverse complement strand
ACGTGGCGGATGTGCTCCCAGTCCATCAGGCAGGCCACCAGGTCCACCAGCTCGTCCTGGTTGACGGTGAAGAGATCGGTGGTCATGAACTGCTCGATGCGGCCGTAGTGTTTTACCCAGCCGCCGGCTTCCTCCAGCCGCGCCAGCTCCCAGGTGTGGACCGGCTGGCCGTCCTTCTGCCGGTTGATGGTGGCCGCGGTGAGAGCCCCCATGCGCTCCCCCTTGGTGCCTTGAGCCTGCAGCGAGTGGAGGGAGTCGAGCATCCACTGGGATCCGGTACGGCCGGTCTTGACCCGCTCCTCGATGACCCCCATGTAGTGATCCACGTCGCCGGCGTCGATGTGCAGGGCGGCCAGGCCCTCCCGCGCCAGCGGCACCAACTCCTCGGCGATCAGGGTGCGGGCGGAGATCGGCTTGCGGTGCAGCCAGACCATCTCCGCCGCCAGCCCCTGCCGGGCGGCGGCCAGGAAGTTCTCCTTGGCGTGGTCGAAGTCCATGCTCTGGGTGACGTCCCCCAGTTCCTCGTCCATCCCCTTCATCAGCCCGAACCAGAAGGCGGCGTTGGCCATCTCGTCGGTGGGGGTGGGGCCGGAGGGGAGCACCCGGTTCTCGATGCGCAGGTGGGGCTTGCCGTTGAGGATGCCGTAGCAGGGGCGGTTCCAGCGGTAGATGGTGGAGTTGTGGAGGCGCAGGGCCCCCAGCTTCGGCGCCCGCCCCTCGTCCAGGGCGGCGAAGGGATCCTCCTCCTCGCCGCCGCCCACCAGCACCCGGAAGCGGGCGATGTCGTCCTGGAAGATCTCCAGCACCGACTCCTTCACCCAGTCCATGCCGAAGTGGACCCGGGGCAGGTTCTGGCGCAGGTGGGGGCCGGCGGAGCGGGTGTCGATGGACTGCTGGAAGAGGGCGATGCGAGTTTCCCGCCACAGCCGGCTGCCGAACAGCAGCGGCGAGTTGGTGGCCGCCGCCAGCACCGGCGCGGTCACCGCTTGGGCGATGTTGTAGAGGCGGGCGAACTCGTCGGCGCCGACCTGGAAATGGACCTGGAAGCTGGTGTTGCAGGCTTCCAACATGACGTTGTCATGGGTCAGTTGCAGGTCGTCGGTGCCCTTGACCCGGAGCTCGAACTTGCCCCCCCGCAGCCGCGCCACCGCCTCGTTGAGCGCCCTGTAGCGATCCCGGGGCGTCATGCTGGCCAGGGTCAGGTCGCTCTTGTCCAGGGTCGGCAGGATGCCGCAGAGGACGATCTGGGCGTCGTGCTTGGCGGCGGCCTCCCGGGCGTTGCCGAGGATCTCTTCAAGTTGAGCCTGCATCCGCGCCAGGCAGTCGCCCCCCAGCTCCTGGGGGTCGAGGTTGAACTCCATGTTGAACAGGCCGAGTTCGGTGGTGGCGTGGGAGTCGTTCAACTCCGCCAGCACCTCCTCGGCCAGCGTCGCCGCCTGGTAGTCCGAGCCCACCAGGAAGACCTCCTGCTCGGCGCCGATGCGGCGCACGCCGGTCTCGAAGTCGCCCCCCTCCAACATTCGCTCCAAGGCCCGCAGGTCGGCGAGGAGTCGTTGCATGAAGCGGCGCAGATCCTCCGCTTCCCCTTGGCTGACGTTCTGCTCACCCATCCTGCCGATCCCTTCTATCGATTGCCGGGGCGGTGGCCCGCCGGTTTGTCAGGCCGCTGCCGCCTGCTTGAGTTCCGTCACCAGGCCTTGCAGCACCTCCTTGGCGTCGCCGAAGACCATGATGTTGTTCTCGTTCTCAAACAGCGAGTTCTTGATGCCGGCGAAGCCGGGGGACAGGGACCGCTTGATCACCATGGTCGTCCCCGCGTCCCACACCTTGAGCACCGGCATGCCGGCGATGGGGCTGCCGGGCACGTTCTCCGCCGCCGGGTTGACCACGTCGTTGGCGCCGACGATGATGACCACGTCGGTCTCCTTGAAATCGGGGTTGATCTCGTCCATCTCGCGCAGTTGCTCGTAGGGCACGTCGGCCTCGGCCAGCAGGACGTTCATGTGGCCGGGCATGCGGCCCGCCACCGGGTGGATGCCGTAGGAGACCTTCACGCCCCGGGACTCCAGCAGGTCGGCCAGCTCGCGGCAGACGTGCTGCGCCTGGGCGACCGCCAGGCCGTAGCCGGGGACGAAGACCACGCTCTCCGCCGACTCCAGCAGCATGGCCGATTCCTCCGGCCCGTAGGAGCGCACCGTGCCGTAGTCCGAGGCCGGCCCGCTGGCCGTCTCCTGCTCCTGCATGCCGAAGCCGCCAAAAAGGACGTTGGCCAGGGTGCGGTTCATGGCGACGCACATGATCTGGGTGAGGATCAGGCCGGAGGCACCCACCAGGGCGCCAGAGATGATCAGCACGTTCTCGTTCAAGACGAAGCCGGTGGCCGAGGCGGCCAGCCCGGAGTAGGAGTTCAAGAGCGAGATCACCACCGGCATGTCGGCGCCGCCGATGGGGATCACCAGCATGACGCCCAGGACCGTCGCCAGCAGCGCCACCACCACCGCCACGGTGGCAATCAGCGACGCCTCGGCGACGAAGAAGGCGAACCAGACGCCGAGCCCCAGGGCGCCCAGGAAGAGCGCCAGGTTGAGGACGTGGCGCCCCGGCACCATGATCGGCTGGCCGGAGATCTTGCCGCGCAGCTTCAGGTAGGCCACCACCGAGCCGGAGAGGGTGATGGCGCCGATGAGGATCGACAGCACCACCGACAGCGCCGAGTCGGGGCCGAGGAGCGCCGACGGTGTCATGCCGTCGCCGGCGCCGCTCTCCACCACCTCCTGCCAGAGGTAGGCGATGGCCACCAGCACCGAGGCGCCGCCACCGCAGCCGTTGAACAGCGCCACCATCTCCGGCATCTCGGTCATCTCCACCTTGACCGCGGCGATGGCGCCGATGGCGCCGCCCACCACCAGGCCGCCGAGGATCCAGCGGTAGTCCACCAGCCCCATGTCGAGCAGCGTGGTGACCACCGCCACCAGCATGGCCAGCGCCGCCAGGCCGTTGCCCCGGCGCGCCGTGCGCACCCGGGTCAGCCCCTTGATGCCGAAGATGAAGGTGACCGCGGAGATGAGGTAGAGGAGCGGTACGAGGGTCTGTTGCACGAAGCCTGCGTCGTTCATCGTCGCCCCCTCAGCGCTTCTTCTTCTGACCGAACATGCTGAGCATGCGGTCGGTGACCAGGAAGCCGCCCACCACGTTGATGGTGGCGAGCACGATGGCGCCGGCGCCGACGATGTTCGACACCGTCGGGTCGGCGGTGCGGGCCACCAGCAGGGCGCCGACGATGGTGATGCCGGAGATGGCGTTGGCGCCGGACATCAGCGGCGTGTGCAGCGTCGGCGGCACCTTGGTGATGACCTCCCGGCCGACGAACATGGCGAGGACGAAGACGTAGATGCTGATCAGCAGTGGGCCCATCATGAGGTGGTGACCTCCTGGCCGGGTTGGGGTTCGGGTGTACTGGGTTCAGGGGTGGGCGTGCCTGCGGGGGGCTCGTCCGGCGGCGCGGCGATGGCCGGTGCCGGCCGCCCCAGCGCCTCGGCGGTGGGCGCGTGGCGCACGTTGCCGTCGTGGGTCAGGAGCGCCCCGTCGATCACCTCGTCGTCCAGGTCCAGGGTCAGCTCGCCGTCCTCGACGGCGCCTTCGAGCAGCGCCAGGACGTTGCGGGCGTAGAGGGTGGAGGCGTCCCGGGGCATCTCGGCGGCCAGGTTCGACGGGCCGAGGATCAGGACGCCGCCGGAGACCACGTCCTGGTCGGGCTCGGACAGCGGGCAGTTGCCGCCTTGGGTAACCGCCAGATCGACGATGAGGGCGCCGTCCTTCATGCCCGCCACCATCTCTTCGCTGACCAGGGTGGGGGCCTTCTTGCCGGGCACCAGGGCGGTGCAGATCACCACGTCGGCGCCGGTCAGCCGCTGGGCGACGATCTCGCGCTGGCGGCGCAGGAAGTCCTCGGTCATCTCCTTGGCGTAGCCGCCCTCGCCGCTGCCCGACTCCTCCATGGGCAGGTCGATGAACTTGCCACCCAGCGACTCCACCTGCTCCTGCACCTCCGGGCGGATGTCAGAGACCTCCACCTGGGCGCCCAGGCGCCGCGCCGTGGCCACCGCCTGGAGGCCGGCGACGCCGGCGCCCATGACCACCACCTTGGCCGGCGGGATGGTGCCGGCGGCGGTCATCAGCAGGGGGAAATAGCGGGGCAGCCGGTGGGCCGCCAGCAGCACCGCCTTGTAGCCGGCGATGGAGGCCTGGGAAGAGAGGGCGTCCATGGACTGGGCGCGGCTGATCCGCGGCACCAGCTCCATGGCGATGGAGGAGATCCCGCCATCGGCCAGAGTGTTCACCAGGTCGCCGTTGTGGTGCGGCGCCAGGAGGCCCAGGAGCAGCGCTCCCCGCTTCATCCGCGCCGCCTGTTCCGGCTCCGGCGCGGTGACGGTCAGGACCAGGTCGGCTTCGGCCCAGCCGGCGGCGTCGGCGCCGTCGATGATCGTCGCGCCGGCGTTCCGGTAGGTGTCGTCAGAAAAGAACGAGGAGGCTCCGGCGCCGCTCTCCACGGCCACCTCCAGCCCCCGCTTGGCGAGCTTCTTCACGGTCTCCGGAGTCACCGCGACACGGGTCTCCCCGGGGCGCCGTTCCTTCGGTACGAAGACTTTCATCACGTAGACCTTCCATGAGGACGGATGAGTGGATTTTGATTCGGTCGAACCGCGGCGATCCTACCTGCCGCACCGGAGGGGGCGCAACATCCATTGGGGTAGGTCTAGCCCGCATTACTCACCAGCCTTCTGCTACGAGTCCTAATATGCCCGCGTCTGCTGCGTTGCAAGCCGGTCGGTGTCCTCGACGTGCTTACAGCACGCCTGCGGGGCCGACTCGCCTTGCGCCTTCTGAAATACCTCTAATTAGGATATTATGAAAATGTACGAATTGGCACTGACGGAGAATGGAGACTTCGAGATGAGGAAGAAAAACTGGGGAGCCATTATTCTTGTCACCGCACTGTTCGCGGCTCTAGCCGTCCCGAGCTTTGTCGCTGGGCAGGGGGGCTACGGTTGCTACATCTGCGAGACCGACTACGACAGTTGCCTGCTTCTTACTGGCCCCTGCGATAAGCGCTGCAAAAACGTATACAACGGCGAAGGGGACGGTATTCTGTGCAATGAGACCTACTTCTGGGGCGGGATCCTCTGCGAGCCCAGCGGGGGCGCCTGCTCGAGTGTCACCGTGTGTGGTGACTGTCCGCCGGAGGGTCCGGAAGGTGGGCCATGACACCGCGACTGCTCGGCGCTCTGCTGGTTTGTTTGTGCTTTATCCCGGCTTCTAGCGCCGCTGGCGCCCAAGGCGCGGAAGGGGAGGTGACTCTCACGGTTCGGGTGGAGACGATTCCCGAGGGCACCCGCGAGGAGCCTTGGACCGCCACTCTGAGTCAGGTCGATGGAGAGCGATCCTTCGAGGTGCAGGGAACAGGTCCGTTGCTTCATCCGGTCAGGCCCGGCTCCGAGTGGGAGGTCTGTGTCAAAGCTGCCGGCTGGTGGGCGCCGTGCCGAGTGGTCACTGCTGACCGCGGAGGCACCGAGTCGCCCGCAACCATCCACCTTGTTCCCAGTGGCCAGTTACGGGGCCAAGTCCTGCTTCAGGATCGATCCCTTGAGCGGCCCTCCCTGTTGCAGGCGTCTTTCCGGCCCGCTGCGAAGTCCCAGCCGCACGCAGAAAGGATGAAGGGTACTTCTCAATGTCCCGTTGAAGAGGACGGAACCTGGTCCTGTGTGTTCCCTGCCGGGAAGCTCGATCTTGCGGTACGTTCCGACGGCTTCGTGACCCACCATATCTGGGATCTGAGTGTTAAGCCTGGTCAAGTCCGTGAGGTCAGGAGTCTCGTGATGAGCCCCGGGGGACGGTTGACAGGAAGCCTGGAGATCAGCGACAGCTCGGCCTCTCCAGGGTCGGCCCACGTCACTGCGAGGCGCATGCAGGCCCGCGGGGCCCATGGGGCTCTCGCCCGCCGCATGCAGATCGAGGAGGAAGCGGAGGTAGCTGGCGATGGCGCCTTCCATTTCCAGGGACTCGCCCCGGGCGAGTACTTGGTGGAGGCCTCCCTGCCGGGCTTCCCCACCGCTCGTGCCTTCCCGATAGCCGTATGGGAACAATCGACAACCCAGGTGCATCAACCCCTGGTGCTTCAGCCGCCGGTCGATCTGGAGTTGGTGGTCGATCCTCCCCGCGATTGGAAGGATCGACACTGGAGAGTGCGGATTCACCCGATCTCCAGCTTCAGCGGGGGAAAGGATCAAGAGGCGGTATTCGTAGGTTCTCCAGGGCCCGCTGGGTTTATTCGTGTCGAAGACCAAGCTCCAGGAACCTACCTTATTCATGTGACAGACCTTGAGGGCCAAGGTTTTTTCTACGACCCTGCTTGGGAGGTCACAGCAGGCGAGCCGCCGCGATCCGTGGCGATCAACTTCGTCACCCTAGAGGGAGTGGTTACATTGGGAGATGATCCGGTGGTGGGGGAGGTGATCTTTGGCGGACCCAGCGCCGCCGTTCGTAGCCAGGCCCACAGCGATGAAGAAGGAGATTTCTTCACGGTACTTCCCCGCGAGGGTCGATGGTTCGTGGATATACAGGCGACCTCCCCGCGCCTGGCGACGAAGACGATGGTCGAGGTGAAGGCGGATCGCAGTGGTGAGGCGTTCTTGAGGATAGAGCTACCCGACACGGACCTGTTCGGGCAGGTTGTCGATGAGACCGGCCAGCCGGTTGCAGGTGCGGAGGTCGCCTTCAGCGCAGGGGGCCAGACCCAGCAGCAGGCCACGAACAGGGCAGGAGATTTCTCATTCCGAGGCTTCCCTGAAGGCTCGGTCGTGATCAGCGCCAAAGATCGGAATGGCCACAGCATCCGCAAGAGCAGCGCTACCATGCTAAGCATCTGGGAAGGCGCACCGGTGGGTCCCGTCCGCGTGGAGATAAGGGAGACGGTTGAGATCACCGGTCGAGTACTGGGCGCTACGGGACCGATCCCAGGGACCGTGGTCCAAGCATCGACCCACGAACCCCGCTTGGCCGGCTTCCGGGATAGCTCGCGGACGGATTTGAACGGGCATTTCGGTGTTCAGGCCCATCGGCAAGCAACGCATCTACAGGTGGTGTTCAGCCCCCCGGGCCATGCGTTGGCCACCAGGGTTTTTCCCGTAGACGGGCCAATTGACTGGGTGGCTAGCCGGAATGGGGGATCTGTGGTCATCCATGGTTGGCAGCCGCAAGAGGACGATATTCATCTGGCGCTCTTCCTGTTCCAGGACGGGCTTCCTATCAGCCACGGAACCCTCTTTCAGTGGGCCAGGAGCCATGGCGAAATATGGCGGCCGACGGGAGATCACATCACGATTCCCCAGATGGCTGCCGGGCGCTACCGTGTCTGTCTCGGACTCCGCGGTCAGATGACCCGGGCTACCTTTGAGACCGGGGACTGGACGGATGCTCTGGACCATTGCGTAGAGGGTCAGCTCTTAGCGGGTGGCGAATTGCGCCTTGATTTGGGAAGGGCGGCTCAGGATCTCGATTGACTCTCCGAGTGGCGGTCAGGGCCGTTGCGAATGGCCGTCCTCCGCTTTGTAGCCACCAGTCCCCTCTGGGTACCCCTCACTCCTCACACTCACTTCCCCTTATGCAGCCAGGAGGCGACCACCGCGGCGCCCAGGAGGAGCACCACGCCGCCCAGGGAGACCTCGATGGGGACGTGGACCAGGTCGTGGATCAGCATCTTGACGCCGATGAAAAGCAGTACCGCGCCCAGGCCATAGGAGAGGTACACGAGCCGGCCCATGAGGTCCGCCAGCAGGAAGTAGAGGGCGCGCAGGCCGAGGATGGCGAAGATGTTCGAGGTGAAGACGATGAACGGGTCGGTGGTGATGCCGAAGATGGCGGGGATCGAATCGACGGCGAAGACCACGTCGGTGGCCTCGATGACCATCAGCACCAGGAGCAGCGGCGTGGCCAGCAGCGCCCCGTCCCGGCGCACCGTGAAGCTCTTGCCCTCGTAGTCGTTGGTCATCGGCACGAAGCGGCGGAAGAACAGCACCACCGGGTTGTTCTCCGGGTGCACCTCGGTGCCCTTGTCGCGGATGATCTTGTAGCCGGTGTAGAGCAAGAAGACGCCGAAGATGTAGAGGATCCAGTCGAATCTCTCCACCAACACGGCGCCGATGCCGATGAACAGGCCGCGCATCACCAGCGCCCCCAGGATGCCCCAGAAAAGAACCCTGTGGTGCAGCCTCTTCGGCACCTGGAAGTAGCTGAAGATGACGATGAAGACGAAGATGTTGTCGATGGACAACGACTTCTCGATCAGGTAGCCGGTGAAAAACTCCAGCCCCGCTTGGCTGCCGTCCTGGTACCAGATCCAGGCGTTGAAGAGCAGCGACAGCCCGATCCACACCGCCGTCCAGATCGCCGCCTCCTTGGTCTTGACCTCGTGCTCCTCGCGGTGGAACACACCCAGGTCCAGGGCCAGCATGACGGCGATGATGACGAAGAAGACGCCCCACTGGAGCGGTGTTGCGACGGAGCCTTCGGCAGCCTGGGGGGAGGCGGCGGCGGCCAAGGTGGAGACGCTGGCGAGGAGGAGTTGGGGCAAAGGCGGGCCTCGGGTTGGCGGGGTTAGGGGGAGTCGGGCGGTGTATCACCGACGTGTCATTGAGGAGTATGCCAGCCGCCTGCCAGGCCGGGGTCTCAGCCGGCTTCCTCGGCCAACGGGTTGATCACCCGCACCGTGTCGGAGCCCTGCCCGTGGCTCAGGTCCTCGGAGTAAAGGGTGGCTGGGGCTCTACGGTGCCGGGTTCCTTTTATACTCGCCAGCATGACCGACCGTAGCGACCTCCACCGCCCCGCCTCCAGCTCCCCTCGCCCCGAGCCCCATCCCGCCGACCGGCTGGATTCCCCGCAGCCGATCCACCGGGTCATCGACATGGTGGACCCGGACACGCAGCAGTTCTTCCGCGGCGACGCCGACCGCGCCCGGGAGATCCTGCTGGCCGCCGCCCGGGGGGCCGACCCCGGGGAGCTGGCCGAGCTCGATGGCTCCTTCGCCCTCGTCGCCCGGGACGGGGAGAAGGTCGTCCTGGCGCGCAGCCTGGACCGGCCGCTGCGCTACTTCCTGGCCAAGGTGGAGGCCGGGCCGTTGCTGGTGGTGGCCGAGCGCATGGACGAGATCCGCGACTGCCTGGAGGCGGAAGGGCTCCACGGCCAGTTCCACCCGACCTACACCCGCATGGTGCCGGCCCACCACACGGTGACCCTGCGCCTGGTGGGCTGCCCCGACCCGAACCCCGTCTACACGCGGTTTTTCACCCCAGCCCGGGCCGACGGCCCGGCGGACGTGGCGGCGCTGGGGGAGCGCTACGTCGGTGCCCTGCACGATGAGTTGGGCCGCTGGCTCGACCACCTGGCCGAGGGCGGCCAGGGCGGGGCGCCCCTCGGCGTCGCCTTCTCCGGCGGCATCGACTCCGGCGCCGTGCTGCTGTGCCTCTACCGGGCGCTGCTCGACCGGGGGGAGAGCCCGTCGCGGCTCAAGGCGTTCACCCTGGCGGTGGGCGAGGGCGGCGCCGACGCCGCCCAGGCGCGGGAGTTCCTGCAGCGGGTGGACCTGGAGATGCTGGGCGAGGAGATTACCGTCGCGCCGGAGGAGGTGGACCCCTTCGCCGCCGTCGAGCTGATCGAGGACTACAAGCCGCTGGACGTCGAGTGCGCCGCCATGGGCCGGGCGCTGCTGGCCGGGGTGCGGCGGCGCTACCCGGAGTGGCGCCACGTCGTCGATGGTGACGGCGGCGACGAGAACCTGAAGGACTACCCCATCGAGGAGAACCCGGAGCTGACCATCCGCAGCGTGGTCAACAACTCCATGCTCTACCAGGAGGGCTGGGGGGTCCACGCCATCAAGCACTCCCTGACCTACTCGGGCGGCCTGTCGCGCTCCTGCGTGCGCACCTGGGCGCCGGCCCGGGAGCTGGGCTTCGCGCCGTTCTCGCCCTTCACCCGGCCGGCGGTGGTGGCCGCCGCCGAGTCCATCCCCTTCGCCGAACTGACCGGCGGCAGCCACGACAAGCTCTACGCCTTGAAGGGCGAGCTGGTGGCCGCCGGCGTCGCCGCCGTCACCGGCCTGGAGATGCCGATCTTCCCGAAGCGCCGCTTCCAGCACGGCGCCGGGCCGGCGAGCTGGTTCGAGGAGCGCTTCGGCGTCGAGCCGGCGCGCTACCGCCAGCATCTGCTGGACCATCACGGCGTCGGTGACCGCTGAGGCCGCCGCGCCGGAGAGGCGCCGCCCGGGCCGGCCCCGGGAGGAGCACGACCCATGGCGGCCCCAGGGCGTCACGGTGGAGGACGAGCGCGCCGGCGACGGCTCCGTCCCCCCCTGGCTGACCGTTTTCCTGACCGGCGCCGAGTGCCCCTTCGGCTGCGTCTTCTGCGATCTATGGCAACACACCCTGGCCGGCCCGACGCCGCCCGGGGCGCTGCCGGCCCAGGTGGCGGCGGCCCTGGAGACCCCCGAGGTGGCCGCCGCCGGCGGCGCCGCCGCCCTCCACGGCATCAAGCTCTACAACGCCAGCAACCTGTTTGAGCCGCGGGCGGTGCCGCCGGAGGACGACGCGGCCCTGGCCCGGGCGGTGGCGGGCTTCGCCCGCGTCGTCGCCGAGTGCCACCCGAAGCTGGTGGGGGATCGCTGCCTCGCCTTTGCCCACCGGCTGGCCAGCCAAGGCGGCCGGCTGGAGGTGGCCATGGGGCTCGAGACCATCCACCCCGAGGCCCTGCCCCGCCTCGGCAAGGCCATGGACCTCGACCTCTTCGCCGCCGCCTGCGACCGCCTCCTGGCCGCCGGCTGCGCCGTCCGCGCCTTCGTCCTGGTGGGGGCGCCCTACGTGCCGGTGGAGGAGTCGGTGGAGTGGGTGGTGCGCTCGGCCGAATGGGCCTTTGCCCGGGGAGTCACCCACGTCTCGCTGATCCCGGTGCGCGGCGACACGCCGGAGATGGCGGCGTTGCGGGAAGCGGGGGAGTGGAGCCCGCCGGGGTTGGTTGACCTGGAGGCGGCGCTGGACCGGGCGCAGGCCGTGGAACCGGCGGGCGCCGTGGTCGCCGCCGACCTCTGGGACCTGGAGCGCTTCGCCGGCTGCGACGCCTGCTTCCCCCGCCGTCGGGACGTCCTGCGCTCGGCCAACCTCAGCGGCCGGCCCGCGGCGCCGGTGGCCTGCGACGCCTGCGGAGGAAGCGCCTGCACTGGCGGCACTGGCGGCAGCGGTGGGGGCGGCGGCAGCGGTGGGGGCGGGACGGCGTGACACGGAAGGTCGAGTACGACGTCGCCATCGTCGGCTCCGGCTTCGCCGGCTCCATCCTCGCCCGCCTGCTGGCCGCCGCCGGCCGTTCGGTGCTGCTGGTGGAGCGCGGGCGCCATCCCCGCTTCGCCCTCGGAGAGTCCTCGACGCCGCTGGCCGCCATCGCCCTGGAGCGCCTGGCCCGGCGCCTGGAGGGCCTGGGGGCCGACGGCGCGGACCTCCGCGCCCTGGCCGCTGCCGGCCGCTGGCGCCGCCACCTCGACCCGCCGGCCGGCGAGCGCCGCCTGGGCCGCGGTCTCAAGCGCGGCTTCACCTTTTACCGCCACCACCCGGGCGTGCCCTACGCCAACTCGTCGGACAACGACGCCCGCCTGCTGGTGGCCGCCAGCCCGGACGACGAGATCGCCGACAACCACTGGCTGCGCGCCGACGTCGACCACCACCTGGCGCGGCGGGCGGTGGCGGCGGGAGCGGTGCTGTGGGAGGGATGCGAGCTGGACGGCATCAAGATCCCCGGCGATGGTTATGGCAGTGACGGCAACGGCAGTGACGGCAACGGCAGTGACGGCAACGGCAGTGACGTCAACCGCCCGGTGCGGCTGACCGGTCGCCGCCATGGCGACACCGTCGAAGTCGAGGCCGGTTTCGTCGTCGACGCCTCCGGCCCCGGCGGATTCCTCGCCCGCCACCTGCCGCTGGCCGCCGTCGACCCGGGCACCCCCGACACCGCCCTCCTGCACGGCCATTTCCGGGGCGTCCGCCTTTTCGCCGCCGCCGCTCGCCGGGCCGGCGCGGCGCTGCCCGACGGCCCTTATCCGGACGACCGAGCGGCGGTCCACCACGTCCTCGCCGAGGGCTGGATGTACGTCCTGCGCTTCGACCCGGAGGGGGACGACGGCGGTGCTCTGGCCAGCGCTGGGCTGGTGCTGCGGCGGCAGGCGGCGGACGAGCTGTCTCACCTCGACCCCGCTGCCGCCTTCCGGGCCGTCCTCGACCGCTACCCGACCTTGGCCGCCACCTTCGCCGGGGCGCAAGCGGTGCGCCCTGTCGCCCGGGTCGAGCGCGTCCCCCACCGACTGGCCTCTGGCCACGGCCGCCGCTGGTTGCTGCTGCCCCACGCCTACGCCTTCTTCGACCCGCTGTTTTCCACCGGAATGGCCTGGAGCCTCCTGGGCGTCGAGCGCGCCGCCGACCTGCTGGCAGGCGGCACCTGGCCCCCCGACCTTCGGGGCGCGGAACACTACGGCCGCCTCCTCGCCGCCGAGGCCGACCACGTCGCCCACCTGGTGGCCGGCGCCTGGCGGGCGATGCCCGACTTCCGGGTCACCGCCGCCCACGCCCAGCTCTACTTCGCTGCCGCGAGCTTCACCGAGGCGCGCCAATGGCTGACCGGGAGCGGGGTGCCGGGGGGCCACCCCTGGGACGGCTTCCTGGGCGCCACCGACCCGGTCCTCGCGGGGGCGGCGGAGGAGGCCCATCACCGCCTGGTGGCGTTACGGCAAGCCGCCGGCGCCGACCTCGTCGCCGATCCGGGGGTCGCCGCCTTCGAATCCTGGGTGGCCGAGGCCATCGCCCCCCGCAACCTGGCCGGTCTCGCCGACCCGGCGCGCCACAACCTCTACCCGGTGGACCTCGAAGCGCTGGTCTCCGCCGCCCACCTCCTGGGCTTCAGCCGCGCCGAGATGCGCGCCGCCTTGCCGCGGCTGCGCGGCGAGTCAGCGCAGCAGGTCCAGGAGTTGGGGAAACGACCAGAGGGTAGGCCGGCGTCCTTTTCCGGTTCTTCGGACGGCTAGGACCTGGGCGTCCTCCAATTGCTTCAGTAACCTGGAGGCGCTGGCGACAGGGATTCCCGAAGTCTTCACGAACTGTGGGGTGGAGAACAACGGGTGGGTGAACAAGGAGTCGAGGGCTGGCAGGGCGTACTTGGACCTGGTCTCATCAACAACGACCTGTTTCATGCGCTCATGGAGGTGGAGAATGTCTTTGACCCGAGCTGTGTCTTCGTTCGCCTGGATGGTCACGGCGGTGAGGAAGAACTGGACCCACCCTTGGTGGTCGCCGTTCTTGGAAATCTCAGACAGGCGGGCGTAGTACTCTTCTCGGTGGGATTCAAGGTAGGCACTCATGTAAAAAGCTGGCCGGCTGATGACGCCGCGTGCGTACAGGAAGAGAGGTATGAGGATGCGGCCGACGCGTCCATTGCCGTCGAGGAACGGGTGGATCTGTTCGAAGCGGGCATGGCCCACGGCGATCTGCACGATGGGGTCAGGGGCGTCTTCGTGGAGGTAGTGCTCCAAGTCACTCAACAGAGGCACGACCTGCTGGGCGGGCGGAGGTACGTAGATCGCTTGGTCGATGCCTGCCCCAGGAGACCCAATGTAGTTCTGCATCTTGCGAAACTCACCCGGTGCGCGCTGAGAGCCCCGGACTCCCGACATGAGTACACCGTGCACCCTGCGCAACAGATTGAGCGAGAGTGGCCGTGTCTCCAGCTCCATGACGGCTTTTTGGATCGCCCGTCGGTAGTTGAGGACCTCTTGGATGTCCGAGCGTTTTCCAGGCGTTCCAGCTCCGGGGTCCGCTTCCTCCTCCAAGACCTCTACGAGGGTCGCTTGAGTCCCCTCGATCCGAGAAGACAGGACAGCTTCTCGCGTGCGTAGGGGGGCGAGGAGGAGATCCTCGTGAGTCAGTCCCTGGATCAGGCCGTCGTAGCGAGCCAGTGCGGCGTTCGCCCTGCCGATCCCTGGAACCAGGGCGACCCAATCGAGCTTAGGGGGCAGGGATTCAGGCTCAAAGGGCAGGGGCGCCATGGGTCGTCGTACGTCTGTTTCTCATCCATGATGTATTGCGGGTTTTGTTTTGCATAACCGGGATTATATGAGAAGCAAGCCGATCGCCCGGCGGTGATCCGCGAGGCCGGGTGTTATCTTTGCCCCCCATGGCCCCTACCTTCATCACCTTCGAAGGCCTCGACGGCAGTGGCAAGTCGACCCACCTGCGGGCCGTTGCCGCCGAGCTGGCGCGGCGCGACGTCGCCCACGTCATCACCCACGAGCCCGGCGGCACCCCTATGGCGGACGCCCTGCGGGCCGTCTTCCTGGACCCCCGGTGGGGCCAGGTGGACGGGCGGGTGGAACTGCTGATGGTCTTCGCCAGCCGCCGCCAGCACCTGCTGGAGCGGGTCGATCCGGCGCTCGAAGCCGGCCAGGTCGTCCTCTGTGACCGATTCACCGACTCGACCTACGCCTACCAGGGCCACGGCCGGGGCGTGCCGCTGGACCTCATCGACCAGGTGGACGAGTTCGCCACCGACAGGCGGCGGCCGGACCGCACCCTGCTCTTCGACCTGCCGGCGGAGGAGGCGCGGCTGCGGGGCCACTCTCCGGTGCGCCAGCGCGACGGCGACGCTGACCGCCTGGACGCCGAGGACCTGGCCTTCTACCGCCGGGTGCGCCAGGGGTTCCTCGCCCTCGCCGACGCCGAGCCCGGGCGCTTCCGGCGCATCGACTCCTCCGGCCCCCGGGAGGCCACCGCCCGCCAGGTGCGGGCCGCCCTGGCCGACCTCTGGGATTTCGACCCTGCGGACGACACCGGGGACGACACCGGGGGCGACCCATGAACGTCGACGCGACCCACGACCTGGCTCGCCGCGGCGCCCTCTACCCCTCGGTCATCCTCCACGGCGGCACCCTGGAGACGCGGCGCGACGCCGTCCTCCACCTGGCCCGCATCCTGCTCTGCGAGGCGGAGCCGGAAGCGCGCCCCTGTGGCCGCTGCCGCCACTGCCGGCGGATGGTCTGGCCCGGCGGCGACGACGAGGCGTTCCACCCGGACTTCCGCGTCCTGGAACGGGATCTCAAGACCTCCACCTCGGTGGACGCCACCCGCACCCTGCTCCGCGCCGCCCAGGTGACCCCCTTCGAGGCCCGGGGCCAGGTCTTCGTCATCGCCAGCGCCGAGAGCCTGTCCGGCGAGGCCGGCGACGCCCTGCTCAAAGCGCTGGAGGAGCCGGGGGCCGGGGCGCCGCGCAACTTCTTCCTCCTCGCCCCGTCCCAGTACGACCTGTTGCCGACCCTGCGCAGCCGCTCCCTGGCGGTCTACATGGGGGCGGCGGCGGCCCTCGACCCGGCGGCGGTGGCGCCGGTGGAGGAGGCGGTGGCGGCGGCGGTCGCGGCCTGGGCCGGGGGCGGTGGCCCGGCCTTCCTCCTCGCCGTCGCCGAAGCGCTCCTCGGCGCCGCCGACGCCGCCGGCGAAAGTTGGAGCGACCCCCGGGCCGCCCGCGCCTGGAGCCTGGGCGCCGCCGCCCTGGTGCGGGCGGCCAATGGCGGCGACTCCGGGGCGCCGCCGCCGGCGGTGCGCCGGGCGCTCCTGGAGCTCGCCGCCGCCCTCCTCGAAGCGCCCCCCTGGCGCCTCCGGGGCGTCCCGGCGGAGCGCCTGATGGAGGGCCTGGTCTTCCGTCACCTCCAGGGCACCCCGCTGCCGGCGCCACGCCGGCGGTAGACGGTACAGCGTTGTCGCAAGTCGCGGGGTCATTGAATTCTTCGGGAATAGACGGTGACGTATAGTCGTTCTCGGTTGCGCAAGCTGAACCTGAAAGTACGGCGCCCTCCCCGGGCGCTTTAGGAATACAGACTCCGCATCTCGAACAGCATCCACGCCCGGCTTTCCGGGACCCAATTACAAAGGAGCTTCCCATGAACACATTGCAGACATTTCTGCGTGGCCGCGCGGCTTTCCTCGCGCCCCTCGCCGTCGCCTTCTTCCTCATCGCCATGCCCGCCTGCGCCCAGGACGGTGGCGAGGCCTCCGCCCAGGGCGACGCCTCCGCCGACACCGAGGTCGCCGCCGTCGTCGATGGTGAGACCATCACCATCTCCGAGCTCGAGGCCGAGGCCGGGGAGGGCTTGGAGCAGGTCGAAGCGCAGCTCGCCCAGTGCGAGCGCCAGGCGCAGCAGGGCCGCTACGACGCCCTGAACGCCGCCCTCGAACAGATGGTGCGCGAGGAGCTGGTGGAGAAGGAGGCCGCGAAGGCCGGCCAGACCGCCGAGGAGTACCGCGCCGCTGAGCTGGATAGCCGCATCGCCGAGGTCACCGACGAGGACGTGCAGGCGTTCTTCGACGAGAACCGGGCGCGCATCGGCAACCGCACCCTGGAGCAGATCGGCCCCCAGATCCGCCAGTACCTGGAGGGTCAGCGCCGGCAGGAGGCCGAGGCCACTTTCTACGAGAACCTCGAAGCCAACTACGACGTCGCCTACCAGTTGGAGCCGCCCCGCGTCGAGGTGGCCGCCGTCGGCCCCTCCAAGGGCCCCGCGGACGCGCCGGTGACCATCGTCGAGTTCTCCGATTTCGAGTGCCCCTACTGCAACCGGGTGGTCCCCACCCTGGAGCAGGTCATGGAGAACTACGGCGACCAGGTTCGCCTGGTCTTCCGCCAGTTCCCCCTTGCCATGCACGCCAACGCCCAGAAGGCCGCCGAGGCCTCCTTGTGCGCCGAGGACCAGGGCAAGTTCTGGGAGCTCCACGACTGGATGTTCGAAAACCAGAACAGCCTGGGCGTCGATTCCTTGAAGGAGCAGGCGGCCAGCATGGAGGGCCTGGACGCCGAGCAGTTCAACCAGTGCCTGGATTCCGGCAAGTACGCCGACCAGGTGGCCCAGGACATGCGTGAGGGCAGCGAGGCCGGTGTCTCCGGTACCCCCGCCATGTTCATCAATGGCCAGATGGTGTCCGGCGCCGTGCCCTACGAGCAGGTCGCCCCGATCATCGACGCCGAGCTGAAGCGGAAGGGCGTCAAGCCCGCCGCCTCCGGTTCCGACAGCGCCGAGTGACACGCGGTTCCTGACCGTGCGTCGCTGACGCCGGCGGGCCCCCCACAGCCCGCCGTAAACGCCCGCCCGCTCCCCGGAGCGCGGCGGGCGTTTCTGCGTTTAGGCGACACTGCGTTTAGGCGACACTGCGTT
>Ga0102947_1000324_pt1 | contig 17295 bp, 16 predicted proteins | sample SalPon2A_A_D2_MG_FD_78210 | JGI IMG/M metagenome (GOLD analysis project Ga0102947, IMG submission 78210) | Soil microbial communities from South San Francisco under conditions of wetland restoration - Salt Pond MetaG R2A_A_D2_MG | ecosystem: Environmental > Terrestrial > Soil > Wetlands | place... | reverse complement strand
TATTTCTCCCAAATGGGTGTATTTAAACCCCTTGTCATACTTCAATCCATAACCCAGGGCCCTGTCCAGGGCCGAATGAGAAAATAATATCACTCCTGTCAACTGGATCATTGGGGAAGTAAGATACGCACCCAGAAGATAAATTGCAATCGCGAGCCCTTTATGATGGAATAAATTATAGGTAAAGGCACCAGCGGTAGCGCCGGCCAGGTAACCCAACATGCCAATATCGGGGGTTAACAGGAGTACCAAAAACCACCACCATGCATAAGGTAGCAGAGAAAACAAATAGACCCCCAATACTAACATCAAAATTTCTTCCAGTTTAAGCAGTGATCTCACTTTGTGTGGATTTGTGGTTTTGATTATTACTTCATTCTTCTTGCAGGATACCGTACAATACAGGTCTGCTGGGGCAGGCATCGTTTTCGAACGAAGCCATCTGCAGGTTTAAAAAATAAGTGCCGTCAGAAATTTTGTTGTCTACATATATCAGTTCAGTAATGGTGGCCGTTTCCCTGATCTCACCATCAAATCTCCAAAATGCCTTGTGCGCAAGCAGTGATCCGGAGTCTTTTTCTCTATCCACCGAAGGCAGATCTACCAGTAAATGAGCAACTTCCCGGGCAGCAAGAAATTGGGCGGCTTCTTCTAGGAGGTAGGGCGGGTTGGTATAGGAATAATGTCTTGTTCGTTTTTCTCCGGTATTCGGCAGGGTTCGGATGATAACGGCATCCCTTTTTTTATTTCCCAGGGCATATTGCAATTGCTTCCTGGAAATCACAAAGTCATCCTGATACTTTTCAGGAGCGATAGTCACCAGCTCGGACAGCCAAAAGTAGGAAGTCAGGGCTTCATTAACGGAATGGAAGGCATCGGTGATATGACCCACACATTCGGTATGTGTTCCATGAGCATGAGGATTAAAGGATATATCGTTGAAATTCACAGAGGCCCCGGCAGAAACCTTTCCGACAAATTCCCCTTCTGTATGCGGTTCAATCCTGGGGGCATCCAGGGACCAGGCAATTACATTGGAAGAATGACCCCTTAGGGTAATGGAAATATCCAGGGGCCTGGACAAATCGATTTTATAGTTCTTGTTGTTATGGCTTATTAAAGCATGCAAAATTATTCCAAACTTTCTTTCAAATTTAACAGAAAAAGGTCGGCCGCAATCCCATCGATCAGAAACTTTCCCTTTTTTGTGGCTAAAAGCGTCCCATTGTCAATATGGAGCAAACCCTGTTGAAGGTACTTTTCTGCCTGAAGGAGGAGGTATTTATGGTACATCTCCCCGAATTCCGACGCAATGCTGTCAAGAGGCAATCCCCAAATCGTCCGGAGACCCATCATTACATATTCATTATATCGATCCTTTTTTGACAGTTCCTCCACCTCCATCGGAATTTTGCCCTCCCCTATCGCCTTAAGGTATTTTAAGTTGTTCCTTACATTCCATCCCCGCCGCCGGCCATCATAGGAATGCGCCGAAGGACCGATACCCACATATTTCTTACCCTGCCAATAGGCGGTATTATTCCGGGAAAAATACCCCGGTTTCCCGAAATTTGAAATTTCGTAATGAACAAAACCTTCCCTTTCCAGGCGCGCTGTCATCCAATGAAACTGCTCACCGGCCGCCTTATCATCTACTCCAGGTACAATCCCTTCATCCATATACTTTTTCAAGGCTGTTTTGGGCTCCACGGTGAGCGCATAAGCCGATATATGGGGAATATTAAAAGACAAAGCCTCTTCTATATTTTGCTGCCATCGCGTAGAGTCCATTCCCGGCACACCGTAAATAAGATCGATGGAAATGTTGTCGAAATGCCCGGTGGCCATTTCAATACACGCCCTGGCTTCCAGGGCATTATGCGCCCTGTTCATCAATCTCAGGTCACTATCAAAAAAAGATTGTACCCCAATGCTCAACCGGTTGACAGGGCCTTCCGCCAGTTTCGTAATTTGTTCGGGGGTCAGATCATCGGGGTTTGCTTCCAGGGTGACCTCCGGGGTTTGGACCACTTTATAGTTCGCACGGACCGAACCCAGGAGCTGATCACTCTCCCCAATAGTCAATAAAGAGGGTGTTCCCCCCCCGAAGTAAATGGTATGTATCGCCTCTCCTTTGCACTCATGGCTTCGCATCACCAGCTCCTTTTTGATGGCCCTTACCATCGCTTCCTTTTTTTTCAGGTTCGTGGAAAAATGAAAGTCACAATAGTGGCAGGCCTGCTTGCAGAAAGGGATATGGATGTAAATACCGCTCATCGAGTAAGACGTGAGCAGTAAACAGTGAACAAAATCATTGCCTTTGGTTTCATTTTGAGCCAAATTTATCGGGATGGTTGAGCATAAAATAAATTAATGCACCCGTCTGCCGGTTTAGTTCCATGAGTTCTCCAACTATATCCTTATCGATATATGTACATGCCAGTGCAAATTCCAGCCAGGGTTGAGTCTTTAAATTATCAGAATCACAATCAGTCAGTTTGTTCAAAAAGTGTTTAGGATATTTCCGTTTTCCATAACATTCGGCTCTATTGGCACACACACTTCCTGAACATCTTCTTCTCTGGCCGGTTAATGAAAATTTCCCTTCCATTGGAAAACGCTTCGATATTCCACAAATACGCATAGCCAGAGCAAAAGATTTCTGATAAGCAAGTGCATCCTGAAATTTCATAGTTCGCCCCGGGGTCACAGGACATTCAAAATACGGCAATTTACTGCAACTAACTTACCATGAACGGCGAACTTTTCGCAACCCCCTGTTCACCTATCACTGTTTACGATTTATTGTTCACTGTTTACTGATTCCTTTTCACCATTCGCTGTTTACTCTCCTATGCGATCCTCGTTCTGTTTCACGTATGCCTCCCAGCCGGTATAGCTTTTTCCGACTTCTAATTTACCCTCATTGTAAAAATGACAAACTGCGGCAGCCAGGCCGTCTGTGCTGTCCAGGTTTTTGGGAAGGGATTTCAATCCCAGGGTGCTTTGCAGCATTTTGGCCACCTGCTCCTTACTGGCATTGCCATTACCGGTAATGGCCATCTTTATTTTTTTTGGGAGGTATTCCGTAATCGGGATCTGCCTGGATAATCCTGCTGCCACGGCAACGCCCTGGGCCCGACCCAGCTTTAGCATGGATTGGACGTTTTTACCATAGAACGGAGCTTCAATGGCAATCTCATCAGGGTGGTAGGTATCTATGAGTTCCAGCGTTCTTTCAAAGATGAGTTTTAATTTGGTGAACGGGTCCTTGTACTTTTTCAACATTAGTTCATTCATCTGGATGAATTCCATCTTTTTCAGGCGTACCCTGATGACCCCATAGCCCATGATCGCTGTACCCGGGTCTATTCCTAATATAATTTTTTCGTTTGGCAAAACAAGGCGTTTAATGGGTGTTCAACACTAAGGGGATTCTAAATTTTGCATTTACGGGAATCCCCCTTTTTAGAGCGGGTTCAACCCGCGGGAGACTCTTAAAACTCTGGGTAATTATACCGTTGAATTCAGGGATCTGCTCTCTGATCGCGCTGTGCTCTTCGATGTCCAATACGGTCATGGTTCCCTCCTTATCAACCAGGAAATCCACATAAATGCTGTCTTCAAGATCCTCACTAAGTACAAATTCAAAGTCCTGAAGGGTCATTGAAAAATGGAGGAGTAACGTATTTTCAAAACACTCCTTTTGCGCGGTTTTAAGGGCTGTTTCGTCGCAATCGTCAAAAAGCGGGTACTGATCAACATCGTTCCAATCAATCCCCCGGAGCTCTTTTTCCACCAGTATTTGGGTCTTGGCTTCCCTGGAAGTAAACCAGTCACAGGAGGCCAACAGGCATAATAAGCACAAAATTCCCGACTTCCGCATAGTGGCTGTATTCTTCGCGGGAAATTACGATTTTTTTAGTGAAACCTGGTTTTGAAAAACGGTCGGATCCTGGGAAATTAAAAGGGCATCCCGAATTTCAAAGGACCCCTTGACGAACACCACAACCCTGGTAAAATGGATTTCCCGCCTAATTGAGCCGGAAGGTTATAGGTATGGAAAAAGGAACCTTCACAACTTTTCCGTCATAGATACCCGGTTTCATAGTTGGCAGTCTTTCAATAATCCTGCCGGCCTCGTCCTCCAGTAACTTATCGGGCCCGCGCAATCTAAGGTTATTGATAGTACCATCTTCAGCAATGGTAAACATAAGATTTACCCTGCCCTGGATCCCTTTTTCTATGGCCTCCTTTGGATAGTTGAAATGTTTTCTGATATGGCTTTGCATAGCTTCATTAAAACACGCCCTTTTATCAACGGCATTTTCACATCCGGGGAAGATGGGCACCTCATCTACCCAACCAAAAGGCACGGCCCCTTCATTCATTTCAATGATTTGTTGTTTTATGCTGAATAACTGAAGGTCAAGGTTTTGAATTATTGGACTCTCCTCCCCTGTATTTTGAAGGAGTCTGTTCCGTTCCGCCAGTAATTGATTGTACTTTTGGTTAGGATGCAATGACGCACCTTTTGATTTTAGTTGATCCGCTATGTCTTCTAAACCGGATGTCAGCTTGGAATCGATGGCCAGCCTGGCCGCAATCTTTTTGTTGTTTGGTCCGGTTATGAACGAACCATCATCTGATCTCACAAACTTCATGGTAGAGTTCTTATCTTTTACATACAATTGCCAGTCCCCTGCAGCTGAGGAGAGTTCCCGGAGCCTGCCAAATATCTTTGCTTCTTCTGCCGATGTCAGATTTTCAATGTCCGCTACCCGGATGGTATCAAAATTTTCAACTGGTATTCCGTCCTGACAAGACGTATAAAAGAGCATTGCCGTGATCATAGGAATGAGAAACAGGTATTTTAATTTCCAGATTTTTTTTGACTGCGCTTTTTTTAACATGACGATTCGTTTTTTGATTAATGAAGATTTAAAAAATTGATTGATAAAGGAGATGTTTTGTGATTGAAATACCTGGGACAGAAGCATTTGAAAGTGTTCTTGTTTCTGGGTCTTTACCACCTTTGCATCTGCAATAAACTCGTGGACCTCTGAAACCCGGCTTTGATAAACATAGACCAGGGGATTGAACCATCCCAAAATGCGCATAACCTCGAAATACAGCAGGTCCAGGGAATGCCTTTGTTCTATGTGAACCAGTTCATGCTCAATAATATTTTCGTGGTTTTTCGTGTCGATCTTGTCGCCGAGGAAAATCGACCTGAAAAATGAAAAAGCAAGAAGGCTGTCAGATACAACCACCTTTGTATACTTCCTGAAATAAAAGAGCTGCCCCTGTGCCTTAAGTCGATATAATGTAAGCAGTTTATATCCAAACAAAAATGCTGCGAGGAACATGCCTGAATACAAAACAACCAGCTCTGCGGGAAATTCATAGGAGACCGATCCGGAGGCAGAAGCCAGGACTCCTCCCGCGTCCTCCATCCCCCAGAGGAACTCCGGATAATTATTAAAAAGATCGGGGAAAACGGCTTTAAAAGCTTCTATTTTAATCCAGGGTAATATAAGAGACGCGGTATAGGTCCCGATTAAATAAACCCGATTCCATTGGAAAAAAGTTTCCCGCTTCAGAAAAAAATCATAGATGGCCAAAAACACCAGCTGGAAGGCAATGCATTCCAAAATATACTGTATCATTTTTCCTCTTTTTTTATCTCCTCCAATATGGATTCCAATTCGGAAAGGCTCAGGTCGTTCTTTTTCATGAAAAAAGACACCATACTTTTGAAGGAGCCCTGAAAGTAAGCATCCACCAGTTTATTGATCGACTGGTTGCTATAATCTGATTTTTTGAGTAAGGGGAAGTACAGGTACCCTTTTCCTTCCTGCTCGTGATCCACAAATCCCTTACTTTCCAGGATCCGTACAATGGTAGACACCGTATTGTAAGCAGGTTTTGGATCGGGCAGTTCGGCAATAATCGCAGCCACATTACACTTTTGAAGTTGCCATAAAATCTGCATTACCTCCTCCTCTGCCTTTGTGAGTTGTTTCATGTCTTATTATAAAATTTATATCAAATATAACTAATTATTTAGTTTTAACTAATTTTTTAGTTGAAAATATTACTTTAGTTTCCTCAGATTGTTATTTGACAGGGTTTGCCGATGCTACATCCCGGCGGGTCTTTATTTCATCTGTAACAATTCATGCGTATCTTCGTCAAACCACAAACCCACAGCGGGTGCATTTTTGTGAACATGGATATTTTACTTTTATTGCTGGGATTTATTTTTATGCTTGTGGGTATACTGGGTAGTTTTTTACCCGTACTGCCCGGTCCTCCCCTGAGTTGGGTGGGGCTATTGTTGTTAACCCTGACCACGGCGGTCCCGGATGACTGGTGGTTTCTGGGCATCACCGGTGCAGTCGCCCTTGTTGTGTTTGCCATGGACTATATCATTCCTGCCATGGGGACCAAAAAGTTTGGGGGCAGCAAGGCGGGTATGATAGGGACTACCATCGGGTTAGTGGTGGCCATTATTTTTCCGATCCTCGGAATTTTCGGGATCATCATCTGGCCTTTCGTGGGCGCCCTTATCGGAGAATTAATCAACAAAGCCGATCAGAAAACCGCTTTGAAGGCGGCATTTGGCTCCTTTATAGGGTTTCTGACAGGGACTTTTTTAAAATTTGTAGTCTCCGTTATTTTCCTCGGCCTATTTATTTCCAAAGTGTGGGACTTTAAATCGACCTTGTTTCCCTTTTTTAATTAAGCTCTATTCTGACCAGACGACCTTGTCCTCAATGGGCGTCCTTCCGGATGGCGGAATGGCCTCGTCATAATATCCCATATAGAAAAAACCAAGACATTTTTCACCTTCTCTCAGCTCAAAAAACTCATCCATATAACGTATCAGGCCCGGGGAGCTCCAGTAACAACCAATTCCCATTTCGGTGCAGCATAACCACATATTCTGGACTGCCATGGCAGTGGCGGCCACTTCTTCCCATTCGGGAAGGCTTTCCCTGGGATCGCGCTGCATACAGATGGCAATGACCGCCCCTGCCCGTTTGGGGTTCTCCATAAGTTTTTTTACCTTCATCTGCTTTGGCTTTTCTTCAACATCCATGTATTTATAGGAGAGGAATAAGCCCAACTTCTCCTTCGATTCTCCGAGAAGTACTTTAAAACGCCATGGTTCTGTCTTTTTATGCGTGGGAGCCCAATTGGCAGCTCCCAGAATTTTTACAATGGTCTCCCGGGCAATGGGCTTGTCATTGTATTGCGCAGGAAACACAGAACGTCTTTTCTCTATAAGGTCAAAAATCATATTGCTCTATTAACATACCTTCAAATGTAGGATTTACAATCCATTATGCTTTGTTCAAGAGCAAATCTATGCAGTTTTCCAAGGCCGGATTTCGATGGTCTGGCTTCCAGACCACAGAAAGAGTTGCCCGTTGCGGAATTTTTCTCAATTCAATAAACTTTACCCGCAACTTAAAACCATATTGCAAAGATGTTGGAATAATGGCAATCCCCAGGTTATTTTCCACCAATTTAAAGATGGTCTGGGCATGAACCGACTTATGAGAAACTTTAGGCGTAAAGCCTTCATTCTCGCAGATGCTCATAACAGTGTCGAAATACAAGGGACTGTACTCCTGGGAAAAAAGTATAAAATTATCGTTTGAAAACTGATGAACCCCTTTAAATTCCTTTTCCCCGATCCGATGGTCAACCGGAAGCACCATGGAAAATGTGTCTTTAAATACCGGCTTAATCGAAATGCCCTTTGGCGCTCTGGCCAGTCGCACAAACCCGATATCGAGCCTGTCCTTCAGGATTGCATTTATCTGTGCGGTATTTGAGAGTTCTTCCAAACTCGTTTTTATCCCCGGATACCGGGCATTGAGATCCAGCAACAAATCCGGAATCACCTGTTGCATAGCAGAACCCAAAAAACCAATGCGCAACTCTCCGGAACTTCCCTCTCCAATTAACCTAAGCTGCTTTTTTGTGAGTTCCAGGTGGTTTAAAACAAATTCTATTTCCGCTTTTAAATAGGCCCCGGCGGGAGTCAGCGACACCTTCCTTTTGTTCCGGATCAATAATTCGGTGTCTAAAATGTCTTCCATTTGTCTGACCTGCCGGCTTAATCCTGGCTGTGAGATAAAGAGTTTTTCAGCGGCTTTCCTGAAATGAAGCTCCTCGGCCACCGCCAGGAAATACTTAAAATGACGCAATTCTAGTTGATAACTCATAGTTATTAATTATTGCCATAAATAGTATTGGTAATTATCAAACTTAATCAATAATTTTATGCTATACAAAAACAAGGTCATGGCAGAAAACAAAGGGAAATTTCATTTTGGCGAAGATTGGTTAACCGCCGGCAAAGCAATGAAGATGGCTGCGGGCGACTTGGCGGGTATCATTTCGGAAAAGTCCAGGGAACGGATACGGGAAAGTCAGGCTGTCGTAAGTCGCATCGTAGCTAAAGGGCATCCGGTTTATGGCATCAATACCGGTTTCGGGCCGTTGTGCACTACCAAAAATTCCAGGGAAGAAACTAAAATTCTCCAGACCAATATTTTGCAAAGTCACAGTGTTGGGGTTGGGGATCCTATCCCAACTGAAATTGCCAGGCTGATGCTCATCCTTAAACTGCATGCCCTGGCAAAGGGATATTCCGGCATTGCCGAATCCACCTTGGATCGCATCTTGTGGCATATAGAGAACGATGCTGTACCAGTGGTCCCTTCCCAGGGTTCCGTGGGGGCATCCGGAGATCTGGCTCCCTTATCGCACCTGTTTCTTCCCCTAATAGGCCTGGGTATAGTACAGTATGAGGGGCGCACCATCAAGACCCGGGAATTGTTTCGGAAAGTTGGCCTCAAACCGTTGGCCTTAGCTGCCAAGGAAGGTTTGGCATTGATCAACGGAACCCAATTTATTGCCGCCCATGCCGTAAAAGTCGTGGAAAGATTCCACAGTTGTCTGTCGCAGGCAGATATCATCGGGGCTATGATGATTGAAGGACTGCAAGGCTCTGTAAAACCTTTTTTTGAAGAATTACACCAATTGAGACCATTTAAAGGAAATGTCCATGTAGCGGGCAGAATAAAATCCTTACTGGAAGGATCGGAGATCATGGAAGACCATATTGATTGTGAACGTGTCCAGGACCCTTATTCGCTCCGTTGTATGCCGCAGGTGCACGGAGCATCCAGGAATGCCTGGTTACATTTAAAAGAACTGCTGGAAACAGAACTTAACTCCGTGACGGATAATCCTGTTATCATAGGTGAGGATCTGACGATCAGCGGCGGCGGATTCCACGGACAGCCGTTGGCTATGGCCCTGGACTATGCCTGTTTGGCAGCTTCGGAAATCGGAAATATTTCAGACAGAAGAATTTACCTTGCGTTGGAGGGGAACAGTCCCGGAGTCCCTAAATTACTGATGAACGATACGGGGATCAACTCGGGATATATGATCCTGCAATATACAACGGCAGCCCTTGCCAGTGAAAACAAGGGACTGTGTTTTCCGTCAAGTGCAGACAGTATCCCCACTTCCCTTGGACAGGAAGACCACGTAAGCATGGGTTCCATCGCCGGAAGAAAGGCCCTGCAGGTGATTAATAATGTAGAAAAGATTCTGGCTATTGAGTTGTTAACTGCTGCTCAAGCCTTTGAGTTCAGGAAGCCCATGAAATCAGGGATCTTGTTGGATGAGGTCCATAAGGAAGTCCGCAGAAAAGTGGCCTTTGCCTCCAAAGACCGCGTCTTTGCCGATGACATTGAAGAAGGGATTGGCCTGGTGAGAGAAAAAAGCATTATCCGGATCATTGAAAAGGTAAGGCGACGGGAAGGGCTGTCACTGGAAACACCATATTCCAGTGAATTTGAAGTATATTGAAGGTAAGTAATCATTCATTTAAAATAAAGTGTTGAAAGAGACAAAACTCATAGGGCCGTTTTCGCAGGTACTTCCCATGACGGGTTTATCCCTGAAAGGCGGTATGGCAGACAGTGACCTCCAGGTAATAGAAGAGGCCGGAATTTTTATTGAAGATGGCAGGGTCCTTGCTATCGGCCTGTTCGCTGATATGTTGCCGAAGGCCACAGACACTACGGAAATCCTCCGCTTAGACGGAAAACATGTATGCCTTCCCGGGTTTATCGATTCCCACACCCATATTTGTTTTGCAGGCAGCAGGGCCAGGGACTATGCCATGCGCAATGCGGGCAAAACCTACCTGGAGATTGCCAAAACCGGTGGCGGTATATGGGATACCGTCACCCAAACCAGAAAGGCTACAAGGGCTGAACTTGTAAAGGGCATTCTTAAAAGAGCCAACCGCCATCTGAGGAATGGTGTTACGACGCTTGAAGTGAAAAGTGGCTATGGTTTGTCCGTTCCGGACGAAATTAAAATGCTATATGCCATAAAGGAGGCCAACGAACAACTTGCCGTTGATTTAATCCCAACCTGTTTGGCTGCTCATATGCTACCCAGGGATTATACCGGTGACGCCGCGGCATATCTGTCGGAAATATCTGAAAATCTGCTTCCAAAACTAAAAGTAGAAGCTTTGACCAACAGGGTAGTTGCATTTATTGAAGAAGGGGCTTTTACCCGCCAATCCATAGGCCCGTATTTTACAAAAGCAAAGGCCCTGGGATTTGATATTACCGTACATGCCGATCAGTTCTCAACCGGGGGCAGTGAAGTCGCGGTGGCATTTGGTGCTATCAGCGCAGATCATCTTGAGGCCAGTACCGAAAAAGAAATATCCCTGCTGGCAAAGAGTACTGTTATTGCCACCGCACTGCCTGGTGCATCCCTGGGCCTGCGCTGCAATTTTACCCCCGCCCGTAAAATTTTGGATGCGGGGGGGGCACTGGCCATTGCCAGCGATCACAATCCGGGCTCTGCGCCCATGGGTGATCTGCTGACCCAGGCCGCTATTTTAGGCGCCTTTGAAAAACTCACAAACGCTGAGGTCCTTTCAGGCATCACCTTCAGGGCAGCAGCGGCTTTGGGATTAAAGGAAAGAGGCCGGCTGGCCCCGGGTTTTTTAGCCGACCTGTGCATATTTCACACAAACGACTACCGGGAGATCCTATACCACCAAGGCAATCTAAAACCTTGCATCGTATATAAGGAAGGGATAAAGGTAGTTGATAAACATAAGGACTGAACAGCATGGACTTTAAATCACAAATACTTCTGGGCATTCCAGGGGAATTGCCGCCCCCGCGGGACTATGATCCGGTCACCCATCATGCGCCCAGGCGTAAAGAAATTCTTTCGACAGCGGAAAAAAAACTGGCCATCAGGAATGCCTTGAGGTATTTTCCGGCATCCTGGCACCATGAACTTTCGAGGGAATTTGCAGCCGAACTGCAAGCGTATGGCCGGATCTATATGTATCGGTTCAAACCGGGTTACCGCATGTATGCACGGCCAATATCGGCCTATCCTTCAAGATCACAACAGGCTGCGGCAATCATGTTGATGATCCAAAACAACCTGGACCCGGCCGTTGCACAACATCCGGAAGAACTGATTACCTACGGAGGCAATGGTGCAGTATTCCAAAATTGGGCGCAGTACGTGCTGACCATGAAATACCTGGCCGAAATGACAGCGGAACAAACGCTGCATATTTATTCAGGTCATCCCATGGGTCTGTTCCCGTCTTCCAAGGGGGCTCCCAGGGTAGTGGTCACCAATGGGATGATGATCCCAAACTATTCCAGCCAGGACGATTGGGAAAAGTACAATGCGCTTGGAGTGACCCAGTACGGTCAAATGACAGCAGGTTCTTATATGTATATAGGGCCACAGGGAATTGTTCACGGCACGGCTATCACCGTTATGAATGCATTTCGGAAAGTACTGGCAAAAAATGAAACGCCGGAAGGAAAGATATTCCTCACCGCCGGCCTGGGCGGTATGAGCGGGGCACAACCCAAGGCCGGGAATATAGCAGGTTGTATCACGGTATGTGCCGAAGTGAACGAGGACGCAGCAAGGAAGAGGCATGCCCAGGGTTGGGTAGATGAACTTATAGACTCCATGGACAGCCTTATTGGCAGAACAAAAAAGGCTGTTTCCGGGAAGGAAGTTGTTTCACTTGCCTATATCGGAAACGCGGTGGACGTCTGGGAGCAATTTTATAAAGCAGATATTTTCATCCATCTGGGCTCGGACCAAACCTCTTTACACAATCCCTGGGCCGGCGGATATTACCCGGCCGGGCTCAGTTTCGGGGAATCGAACAAGTTAATGAGCAGCAAGCCGGAACTTTTTAGAAAAAAAGTCCAGGAGTCCCTGCGAAGACAGGTAAAGGCTATTAACCTACATGCTGAAAGAGGCACCTATTTCTTCGACTATGGGAATGCTTTTTTACTGGAAGCCTCCCGGGCAGGTGCTGAGGTAATGGCAGAAAATCATATCGATTTCAGATATCCCTCTTATGTTCAGGACATACTCGGACCCATGTGTTTTGACTATGGATTCGGACCTTTCAGATGGGTATGCACCTCGGGGGAACCCCGAGACCTGCAAAAAACGGATGCCATTGCACTGGCAGTGATGAAAAAAATAAAAGATGAGGCCCCCCGGGAGATCCAACAGCAAATGCAGGATAATATCAAGTGGATTTCGGAAGCGGAAGACAATAAATTAGTGGTGGGATCACAGGCGCGAATCCTGTATGCGGATGCCGAGGGACGGATTAAAATCGCAGAGGCATTCAACCAGGCCGTCAAAGCAGGAGAAATATCGGCTCCCATCGTCCTTGGGAGAGATCATCACGATGTCAGTGGCACCGATTCACCCTTCCGGGAAACAAGCAACATTTATGACGGCAGTAAGTTTACAGCGGACATGGCCATTCACAATGTCATTGGGGACAGTTTCAGGGGAGCTACCTGGGTTTCTATTCACAATGGCGGGGGTGTTGGCTGGGGGGAAGTGATCAACGGCGGCTTTGGAATGGTGCTCGACGGTTCTGAAGAGGCATCAGAACGTTTACGGAATATGCTTTTTTATGATGTGAACAATGGTATTTCCAGAAGGGGCTGGGCCAGGAATAAAGAGGCGTTATTTGCACTTGAACGCGAAATGTCCAGAACTCCTCAATTGAGGGTTACGCTTCCAAATCTGGTTGAAGATAAGCTCTTGGAGGAACTGTTTCCTTCGTCCGCCTCTGGATAATTCATGCGGAAATTATGGATGAGCATACATTAAAAACGATCAAATTATCAGAAGGTATGAAAACATTTACTCCCCCGAAAGTTGAGCTCTGGACTGGCCGACCTTCAGGCCAAGAGGCTTATCTGCACGAAAAAGTAAAGTGCATTGACCTCTATGCTGATCAATCTGAGGGCAAGGGTCATGGGTTTGCCATTCTTGGGTATGCCTGTGATGAAGGAGTACGAAGAAATCAGGGAAGGCCCGGGGCTGCACAGGGACCGGATGCCATCAGGGTGCAGTTGGCCAAATTGCCAAACCATCTGGATCAGAAAACTCACTTATGGGATACCGGGACCATTGGCTGTACGGAGGGCGATATGGAAATGGCTCAGGCCCAACTTGCTACACGGGTGACCTCACTTCTGCAGCGAGGTGTTTTCCCTGTTCTTATTGGCGGCGGGCACGATATGGCTTACGGGCATTTCCAGGGTATTAAGAGATGCCTCGCGAAAAATAAAACCATTGGTATTATTAATTTTGATGCACATTTCGACCTAAGGGCCAATGACAACGGCAATACCTCGGGCACGCCTTTTTATCAGGTTGCCCGCGAATTGATGGCCGATCATCAATCCTTCAAATATTTATGTCTTGGAATCAGGGAAGATGCCAACGATAAGATCCTTTTTAAAAGAGCTGCCGAATTAGGGGTTGAATACATGAGGTCTGATCAATTTACGATGTACCGGCTTGAACAGGTTAAGAAAGAAATCAGGCTCTTTACTGAAAAGGTTGATCACCTTTATGTGACGATTGATCTGGACGGATTTTCCTCGGCATATGCCCCCGGTGTAAGCGCTGCCTCACCCATGGGATTCAGCCCTGATATTGTACAGGAATCGCTTAACGTGATGATCGAATCTAAAAAACTGATCAGTGTTGATGTGGCCGAAATGAGTCCGGCGTATGACAAGGATGGACAGACAGCGAAACTGGCCGCGAGCATGCTGCATTATATTATTCACAAGGTTGCCTACTCCAGCCAGGATTTATAGTACGTTCCATCATCTATGTCCAGAGCTGTCCGGGTAAGTTGCAGGGGTTTAAAAGTATCGATCATCACTGCCAATTCCTCGGTTTTTGATTTCCCGATACTTCCTTCATAGGTCCCGGGATGCGGGCCATGGGGAATCCCGGCAGGATGCAGGGAGATATATCCTTTATCGATATTAGTACGACTCATAAAGTCCCCGTCCACATAATATAAAACCTCATCCGAATCTATGTTGGAATGATTATAGGGTGCCGGTATGGAATCCGGGTGGTAATCGTACAGCCTTGGGCAAAAGGAACAGACCACAAAAGCACTGGTTTCGAAGGTTTGGTGTACCGGTGGGGGTTGATGCACCCTCCCTGTTATCGGTTCAAAGTCGTGGATAGAAAATCCATAGGGATAATTATATCCGTCCCAACCCACAACATCAAAGGGATGCGTGGCATATACCATATGGTGTAATTGTCCCTGCTTCTTAACTTTCATAATAAATTCTCCTTTCTCATCATGTGTTTTAAGATTTCGGGGCAACTTAAAATCCCGCTCGCAGAAAGGCGAGTGTTCCAGGTGCTGACCAAACCAGTTACGGTATCGTTTAGGGGTATAAATCGGGTGATAGGATTCTGCGATCAGTAACCGGTTGTCCTCATGGTCAAATACAATTTGATAAATCATCCCCCTGGGGATCAGAATATAATCACCATATTCAAAAGGGATCTCCCCCAGCAGGGTTTTCAGGGTACCGGTTCCCCTGTGCACAAAAAGCAATTCATCAGCATCGGCATTCTTATAGAAATAGCCGGACATCGACTTTCGGGGTGCCGCCAGGCTAATATGAACATCATTATTAAAAAGTATTGTTTTCCTGCTCTCCAGATAATCATCTTCCGGATTCACCAAAAAACCCTTGAATAAACGGGATTTTATATTGTATTGTACCGCTGCTTCGGGACTTACATCAACTGCCTTATCCACTTCCTTTACCTGCGTCGGTCTGTGGAGGTGATACATTAAGGAAGACATCCCGTCAAAACCAATGGTACCAAATAATTGCTCGTAATGAAGCGAACCGTCTTTCTTCCTGAAGACAGTATGTCTCTTATGAGGAATTTTTCCCAGTGAATGATATAATGGCATTAGAAATTGACTTTAAATTCTTGCCCTAAATTACGACAAATTGGAGGCATAGTGAAATGTAGCGCTATAAACTTGGGGGTACATGCGAAGGGAAAATAGTGATGATTCCGGGATGCAGGCATACGAAACCAGGATTAGGAAAAAATTGACAGCACCGGCATTTTTTAATTCAAACAGCCGAATTCAATTATAAAAAAAAGCCTTCCAAAAGGAAAGCCTTTCATTGGTAGTTACCAAAACGAGTTTGGCCACTACACCTGCATCCTCCTGAATTCGCGGAATGCTTCCGGATCAGGATCAATGCACAACACAACCTTGCAAATATACTAAAGGTTTTTCATTTAAGGGGTTTTATGTTCCCCTTTTCCCTTTTTGGCAGATAAGGCCTTACGATCAATCTGGCGGCCTTGTCATAATTGATATAATTATACGCCCAATTAAAAAAAACCACCACCCTGTTTCTAAACCCGACAAGGGACATCAAATGAACGAACATCCAGATAAACCAGGCAAAAAAACCTGCAAAACTTAGTTTGGGTAGGTCCACCACAGCTCTGTTACGGCCAATGGTTGCCATTTCCCCTTTGTTGTGGTATTTAAATCGCTGCATGGGTTCTTTGTTCAGGATCCGCCTTAAATTTTGTGACAGTAATTCCCCCTGTTGTATCGCCGGCTGTGCCATTTGTGGATGCCCATTGGGATAGGCGGTGGTCTCCATGTATGCGATATCGCCGATCGCAAAAATTTGTTCATACCCCAGCACCTGATTGAATTCATTTACCCTGTACCTGTTTCGTTGCCCCATAAGAGCTTCCGGCGCCAACCCATCCAGGGCAGCACCTGTAACACCCGCTGTCCAGATAAAATTTTTGGTTCGCATGGAACTGCCATCTTTCATTGTAAGGTAACTTCCGTCATAATCACTTACATGTGTGTTCAGGTGAATATATACTCCAAAATCCTCCAGGAACTGCTTTGCCCTTTTTGAAGCCTGAACACTCATAGAGGGCAGGACCCTCTCCCCTCCTTCAAAGAGGTGAATCTCCATTTCGTCTATATTGAGATGCCTGTAGTCTTTTGGAAAAACATGCTTCTTTAATTCAGCAATAGCCCCGGCAAGTTCCACTCCGGTTGGTCCACCTCCGATAATCGCAAAATTTAACAGGGCCATTCGCTCGGCAAGATCCTCACAGTCATCGGCCTTTTCAAAATTTTGCAACATATAACTACGGATATTGAGTGATTGCGGAACATTCTTCATCGGCATGGCATATGTTTCAATAGCGGAATTGCCAAAGAAATTTGTTCTTGTACCTGTAGCTATTACGAGGTAATCATAGCGAATCTTGCCAATATCAGTATATAATTCCGATGATTCCGGGTCCACTCTTTCAACAGTGGCCCATCGAAAATGAAAATTCCTCAGTCTCTTTAATATCTTTCGTATGGGGTAGGCAATGGAATCAGGTTCGAGGCCGCCTGTGGAAACCTGGTATAATAGCGGTTGAAATGTATGATAGTTGTGCTTATCAATCATCACTACCTGGGCATCGAGCTTTTTAAGTTTTTTAGCCAAAGAAATGCCCGCAAAGCCTCCTCCTATTATGACGATGCGTTTTTTATCCGTTTTCGGTAGATTCATGAATTATTTTACCACAAAATTAATCATTCCGCATCCGCTGGCCACCTTTTTACCCCAATGAATTCCTGAAAAGCCCCATGAATAAATATGAAAAACCAGCTTGAGCCTTCCATTTTTATACGGACTTAATACATATCAATATACGTACATACAAATGGGGTATGCATCTTACGCTATTTCCGGACCAGTTGAGGTAATACTGGAAGTTTTCGGAGGTCACCACATCTATTGGCAATAACTTTCGCGCCGGGATATTTTTTCCAAATAGAAAGCC
>Ga0102947_1000323_pt1 | contig 17342 bp, 18 predicted proteins | sample SalPon2A_A_D2_MG_FD_78210 | JGI IMG/M metagenome (GOLD analysis project Ga0102947, IMG submission 78210) | Soil microbial communities from South San Francisco under conditions of wetland restoration - Salt Pond MetaG R2A_A_D2_MG | ecosystem: Environmental > Terrestrial > Soil > Wetlands | place... | reverse complement strand
GCTACCCACCTACGACTCCTCCGGCCTCCTGCACTGCCTGCAACGCCAGGTCCCCACCGGCACCACCGACTACCACGTCTTCTACCTCGCGGGGCGGCCGGTGGGCCAGGTGGCCCTGGAGAGCGGCCAACCGGAGCGCTGGTGGTACTTCACCACCGACCACCTGGGCACACCGGTGGTCACCACCGACGGCAATCAGGATGAGTTGTGGGTGAACCACTTCGATCCCTTCGGTGAGGACCCACTGGCGGGCACGACCCAAGGGGCCTCCGAGCAGGAAGTCTTCCTGCGGTTCCCTGGTCAGTGGGATGATCCGGTCTGGCGAACAGCCATGATGGGGGCGGAGGGGTATCAGAATGTGTGGCGCTGGTATCAACCAGCCACAGGACGGTACTCCAGGCCGGACCCGTTAACCACTGGCACGGGTTTGGCGGAGATGGTTGGTCCCGTCTCTTATCCAGTGGGCATCAACCCCTACTGGTACGCCGATGCGATTCCAACGACACAGATTGACCCCCTCGGTCTTGCTGCAATCAACCCCCTGTGCGCAGTCCGGTGGTTTATCACGGGAGCTGCAGGAGGCGGACTGGCAGGTGCCGCGGCTGGATGTGCCGCGGGAGCGCTACTGGCGTCACCCACGGGACCCGGCGCCCTGGTGGGCTGTGCAATTGGTGCTGCTGCGGGTGGCAGTGCAGGCGCTCAAGCCGGGGCGATTGCGGGAGGCTTGTACGGAGTCCTGAACTGTCGCTGCGAACCGGCCAGGAGAGACGACGAGGATGACCGTGGACCCTGTGAGATTGCTCGAGATCAGTGCCTTGAGAACCCGTGGCAACCTCCATCGAAGCGACCCATCTTCGGCAACAAGAAAGACTGCGGTGCGTGCTACCGCGAGTGCCGTGCGGCTGGAGTGTGGCCCACGTACAAGTGCCCGGCGTCATGAGCTCCGATCAAGCCTGGCTTCAGTGGATTGAGATTCAAAAACGAGCCCTTCGCCGGGCCAGGGAGGACGACCCTGCTGGAGCAATGCAAGAGGTCGATACCTACCTGGAGCAGGACATCCCCTCAGACCTGCGCGGCGACGCCCTGGCTTTTCGATCCTCGCTTCATGAAGACGCTGGCGACTGGGATGCAGCGGTCGCAGACCTGACCGCTGCACTTCCTTTGGCGGACTCCGCCTATCAGCGATACAGCATCGAACTCACGCTCGGCCGTCTCTACGAGGAAGCAGGCGAGACTCTGGAAGCGTCGAAGTGGTATCTGACGGCCCTAGAGACCACCAATGAGAGCGGCACAACATCAGCCGGAACGGCTCTTCTCAGGCTATTGAACGTGAAGGCTGAGGAGGCGCTCTCGACCGTGGAAAGAGCGCTTGCCACCCAGGGGGTCACACATTCCTGGGAGCTGCTACAGATCGAAGGCGATCCGGAATTGACCGACCTGAAGAAGGCGGCCGAACTCTTGGTGGACGCACAGAGTCGTCCCATGCCGAGCTGAGGCTAAGAGGATAGGACACCAGGATCTGGCGCCCTGGGTCAGTCGCTGTTACCCCGGGCACCGCACTGGCGGCAGGTGATGTCCCACGGGCCTGCGCCAACTGCCCGGCCTGAGATTTGTAGCTCCTTCACGCGCAGTATGCCTCCGCAGTCCGGGCATCGCGGGAATCCCCCGCTTTTCTTCTTCTGCACGATGTCGCTGACCTCTCGCTGCGTAAAAAATCGAACTTCTTGCGGCATCTCTGCTCCTGTCTGCTTGCTCAGGATCGAGCCTGTGCCGGCGCGGCCTCCAGTAACTCGCGCATGCGGTGCTTGGTGAGCATGGAGTCGATGACCTGGATGAGGGCCTGCTGGTCGGACTCTTCGAGGGAGTCGATGAGTCGGATGCGCTCGGCGAGGGGCTTGTTTTGGATGCGGACCTCGGCGGCCTCCTCGGCCTCCTCGCTGAGCAGGTAGTCGGCGGAGACCTCCAGCGCCTCGGCGAGGCGCCTGAGCACGTCGATGCCCGGCTGGTACTTGCCCGTCTCCAGGCGGCTCAGGTGGGTGGGATTGATCTCGACCTGCTCGGCCAAGTCCCCCTGTGAGAGGCCGTGCCGCTTGCGCAGGACTTTGATCTTCTCGCCAAGCTCCATGATCGCTCCTTGTTTTCTGTCGAACCTCTCAACACCTGCGTCTAATTCTAGACGCCCGCATCGCTTTCGGCAAGGACTCTCGCGGTAGGCGACAAGCGGACCTTGACATTATTGATGCATCTATCTAGAATGATGGTGATGAATGCATCACGGCTAGCTTGACGCAGGCATCGCAAGCGCGGGAGCATCGCGGCTCCCTCCTGATGAGGACGAAAACAGATCGGGGGAACCCATGGAAGCAACGAAGCGGACGATCTCGACGGTGGAGGCAGACGGCGGCCAACCGGCGACGAAGGCTCCCCGCCTGGAGCTGACGGGCGCGTGGCTGGCCGAGGCCGGCTTCCCGGTAGGCGCCCAGGTGGAGGTAACGGTGGTCGAACCGGGCCGCTTGGTGGTGACGCGGCTGGACCTGGAAGGACCGCTGCCGAACCTGCTGCCTCTGGTGTGGGTGCCGGTCGAGAAGCTGGCGGCCCTGGAGAGGGGAGCTGCCCATGGCTGAGCAACGACAACTCACCGTCTCCCGGCTCCTGCGCTCCTCGCAGGCAAAGAGCTACCCGAGGCCGCCGGAACGGCAGGTGCCTTTCGTGCGGATGGAGGGGAACTGGCTGGAGAAAGCTGGCTTCCGGATCGGTGGGAAGATCTGCGTCCAGGTGGAGCCTGGGCGTTTGGTGCTGACGCCGCGAGAGGGGTGAGGCATGGCCCACAACACGACGAGGGAAGCGAAGCCGGAGCACAAGCTGACGGTTTCAGGACTGCACCGGCCAGGGTGGCACGCCTTCCCGGAGGATGAGTGCCTGCCGCACCTGCCGCTGATGGGCCGCTGGCTGTGGGAGGCCGGCTTCGGGGTGGGTACGCGGGTGCGGGTGGACGTCGTGGCCGAGGGCGAGCTGGTGGTCCGGCGGGTGGAGGGCTGAGGTGGCACGGGTGCCGAAAGCGGAGCTGGAGCGGCTGAAACGGGAGGTGAGCGTCCAACGCCTGGCCGAGGCTCGGGGGGTGAAGCTCCAGAAGAAAGGGGCCGATCTCCTGGGCCTCTGTCCCTTCCACGACGACACCGAGCCGTCGCTGGTGATCTCGCCGGGCAAAAACCTGTGGAACTGTCTCGGGGCCTGCGGCGAGGGTGGGTCGGTGATCGACTGGGTGATGAAGGCCGAAGGCGTCTCCTTCCGCCACGCCGTCGAGCTGCTGCGCTCGGACCGGCCGGCGACGTCCGGCGACGCCCCGCCGGTCGAGAGGTCCAGGGTCCCGAAGCTGCCGCCGCCGGTGTCGTTTGACGCCGAGGACGCCGAGCTGATGGAGCAAGTGGTGGACTACTACCACCGGACGCTGCTCGACAGCCCGAAGGCGATGGAGTACCTGGAGGGCCGGGGCCTGGCCGACTCGGAGGCCGTCGAGCGCTTCCGCCTCGGCTACGCCAACCGCACCTTGGGCTACGGCCTGCCAGCGAAAAGCCGGAAGGTGGGGGCTGAAGTCCGCGGCCGGCTGCAGAAGCTCGGCATCTACCGCGACACCGGCCATGAGCACTTCAACGGCTGCTTGGTCGTGCCGATCTACGATGAGGCCGGCCAGGTGGTGGAGGTCTACGGCCGGAAGATCACGGCAAGCCTCAAGCCGAACATCCCGCGCCACCTCTACCTGCCGGGGCCGCACCGTGGGGTCTGGAACGAGGCCGGCCTGGCCGGCTCGGAGGAGGTGATCCTGTGCGAGGCGCTGCTGGATGCCTTGACCTTCTGGACCGCTGGCTACCGCCACGTCACGGCGGCCTACGGCACGAACGGCTTCACCGACGACCACCTGGCCGCCTTCGAGCGTCATGGGGTGGAGCGCGTCTTGGTCGCCTTCGACCGGGACGACGCCGGCGACAAAGCCGCGGCGAAGGTGGCCGAGCGGCTGGCCGCCGCCGGCGTCGGCGCGTACCGGGTGCTGTTTCCGCGAGGGCTCGACGTCAACGAGTACGCGCAGAAGGTGGGGCCGGCGCAGCAGAGCCTCGGCCTGGCGCTCCGAAACGCCGCTTGGATAGGCGACGGTGAGCCGCCGGCGAGGGCCGCTGAACCGGAGCAGCCGCCGGCGGCTAAGAAGAAGAAGTCGGAGGGCGAGGAGCCGGCCGCCGAGCCTCCCTCCGCTCCTCCTTTAGCCGCTGATCCTCGGCCGGCAGAGCCACCGCCGGCCACTCCCGCGCCGCCGGCGCCGGCGACTCCGACCGTGCCGGCGGAGGTGAGCGAGCAGGAGGTGGTGATCCGCCTGGGGGACCGCCGCTACCGCGTCCGAGGGCTCGCCAAGAACATGACCTACGACGTGCTGCGGATCAACCTCCTGGCCGCCCGGGGCGACGGCTTCCACGTCGACACGCTGGACCTCTACTCGGCGCGGCAGCGCTCCGCCTACGTCAAGCCGGCCGCCGAGGAAATGAAGGTGGACGAGCGGGTGGTCAAGGCGGACCTCGGCCGGGTGCTCCTGAAGCTCGAGGAGCTGCAAGAAGAACAAATTCGCCGCGAGCTGGAGCCGGAGGAGGAGCGGAAGGTGCTGACGGCGGAGGAGCGCTCGGCGGCGCTGGAGCTCCTGGCCGACCCACGGCTCTTGGAGCGGATCCTGGAGGATTTCTCGCGGTGCGGCCTGGTGGGCGAGGAGGTGAACAAGCTCACCGGCTACCTGGCCGCCGTCTCGCGGAAGCTCGAGGAGCCGCTGGCGGTGCTGATCCAGTCGTCGTCGGCGGCCGGCAAGTCGTCGCTCATGGATGCGGTGCTGGCGATGATCCCGCCGGAAGAAAGGGTCCAGTACTCCGCGATGACGGGGCAGAGTCTTTTCTACATGGGCGAGAGCGACCTGGCGCACAAGATTCTCGCCATCGTCGAGGAGGAGGGCGCGGAGCGAGCCAGCTACGCCTTGAAGCTCTTGCAGTCGGAGGGCGAGCTGACCATCGCCTCGACGGGGAAAGACCCTTCGACGGGCCGGCTGGTGACGCACGAGTACCGGGTCGAGGGGCCGGTGATGATCTTTCTCACCACCACCGCCATCGACGTCGACGAGGAGCTGCTGAACCGCTGCCTCGTCCTCACCGTGGACGAGAATCAGGCGCAGACGCGGGCGATCCATGAGCGCCAGCGCGAGGCGCAGACGCTGGAAGGGCTGCTGGCCAGGCAGGACCGGGAGCACGTCTTGGCGGTCCACAGGAACGCCCAACGGCTCCTCCGACCGCTGCTGGTCGCCAACCCCTACGCTCGGGAGCTGACCTTCCTCGACGCGAAGACCCGCACCCGCCGCGATCATGTGAAGTACCTGACGCTGATCCGCTCCATCGCCTTGCTGCACCAGTACCAGCGGCCGGTCCAGACGGTGGAGCACGACGGCCGGAAGCTCGACTACATCGAGGTGACGGTGGAGGACATTGCCACCGCGAACCGGCTGGCCGGCGAGGTCCTGGGACGGTCGCTGGACGAGCTGCCGCCACAGACGCGGCGGCTCCTGGGGCGGCTGGTCGAGCTGGTGGCCACCGAGTGTGAGGAACAGGGCCTCGACCGCAGCCAGGTGCGCTTCTCCCGCCGCGACGTCCGGGAGGCGACCGGGTGGGGAGACACCCAACTCAAGGTCCATTTGAAGCGGCTGGAGGAGCTGGAGTACGTGGTGGTCCACCGGGACGGACCCCGCTACCTCTACGAGCTGATCTACGCCGGCCAGGGAGACGACGGCGAGCCATTTCTGCCGGGGCTGCTGGATCCGCAGGCGCTCGAATCTGCGACTACGACGGCGAACCGGTCGGGGTCTGAGAACCACCGGTCGGGGCAAAACGCGGAACGGTCGGGGGCCGGTCGGCCCCCGGTCGGCCCCCGGTCGGGGGGTGGTCGGGGGGGCGATTCGACGCGAAAGCCCAACGGGGACAGGGGCATCCGCGCCACGGCTCCTGCTGAGGCTGAAAACGCACGTTTCGGGGACACCAAGAAATCGCCGAGTCGTAGTCGTACCCGTAGCCGGCTCCCCAGTCCTTCTTTAGCCGCTCGGGGTGACGGGTGAGCCCGAAGCGGAAGCGGCGCTTCGCCCACAGCCGGCGCAAGTCAAGGCCGCCCATCGAAGCCGACGACGACTCCGGCTCGCTCGTCTCGCTGGCGGTGACGTATCTGGACCAGCTCCGGGCGCGGCACTACTCCGAGACGACGCTGGAGGCGAAGGGCCGCTACCTCCGCTACTTTGCCGCCTGGTGCGAGGACCGGAGCATCCGCCGGCCGGCCGAGGTGACGCTGCCGCTCGTGGAGCGCTACCAGCGGTGGCTTTTTCACTACCGGAAGGCGACGACCGGCGAGCCGCTGTCGGTCCACAGCCAGCGCTCCTACCTGGCGGCGCTCCGGCCGTATTTCAAGTGGCTGGTGCAGCAACGCTACATCCTGGCGAACCCCGCCTCCGAGCTGGTGATCCCGCGGCGGATCAAGCACCTGCCGAGGGACATTCTGACGGCCGACGAGGCGGAGCGGGTGCTGTCCGAGCCGGACCTGACCGATCCCCTGGGCGTGCGCGACCGAGTGATCCTGGAGACCTTCTACGCGACGGCGGTACGGCGGGTCGAGCTGGTGCGGCTTCGCCTGCCGGACCTCGACCTCGGCCGAGGTGCGGCGATCATCCAGGAGGGCAAGGGTGGGCAGCAGCGCGCCGTCCCCCTGGGCGAGAGGTGCCAGGCGTGGCTGGAGAAGTACCTGCGGGAGGTGCGGCCACAGCTGGCGGTGGAGCCGGACGACGGGACGCTTTTCCTGAACAACCTGGGCGAGCCTTTCAGCCTGAACGGCATGACCCACCTGGTGCGCGACTACGTGCTGGACTCGGGCGTCGGGAAGAAGGGAGCCTGCCACCTCTTTCGGCACACCGCCGCGACGCTGATGCTCGAGGGCGGCGCGAACGTCCGCTACATCCAAGAACTCCTCGGCCACGCCGACCTCGAGACGACGGAGATTTACACCCACGTCACCATCGACAAGCTCCAGGCGGTCCACCGCTTGACGCACCCGGGAGCGCAGCTCCGCCGTCGTGGCGGAGACGGCGACGTCGCCGGCGAGGCGACCGTGGACGAGCTGCTGCTGGAGGAGATGTACCGCAGCTTCGCCGACGAGGCCGCCGAGGACGACGACGAGGCCACCGGCTGAGCGAGCGCGAGCCGACGGGGACCGCACCGCCGGTGCCTTGCAGCCCGGTCGTCACGCCCCGTGCAACCCGCCCGGCCCCCGCACGGGTCGCGCCGTCCTCCGAGGGTAGAAGGTCGAACCGTCCCCCCGCCCCCGGGCCCGGACCGGGCTCGCTTCGAGCGGGCCGGCTCACTCCGGGGGATGCACCGCCGGCCCGGGGTGGGGCTTTTCTCAGGTGAAAGGAAGTGCCGCTTGGACGCCCGCCCCAAGCGGCGGCGGGGGTGTCCGTCCCTTCGGGCACGGGGCAGCCGCTCCGGGCAAGGGTCGCGCCGCCCCCCGGCGTCACGCCCCTTGCGTCGTCGCTGTCCGATAAGGCGCCTTATCCGACCTGCCCCTCGGACACCCCCGCCGCTCGGCCTGGCGGCTTTCCATAACGTGAATTATGGAAACTTGGGGCGGGCTCGGGCAGCGGTGGCCAGCGGCTCGTGCCTCCGGCCACCACGCCCCACCCCGGGCCTCCGAGCCGCAGCAGCGCCGACGTCGCCTTCCCCGTCCGGTCCCTCCCAACTGCCAGGCACCCTGGCCTCTCCTCCCTGCCCCCCGCCCGGCCAGCGTGCCTTCCCCCGCCCGGCCGCCCCCACCCCGGCGCCGGGTCTTCCCGCGCCTGCGCGCGGCGCCGCTGCGCGTCGCCGTGCTCGGGCTCTAGCCCCGGCGCCCCCGAACACCTCCCCCCGCCGAAGGCTGCGCCCTCGGCTTCACCGCCCTCCCGACGACGGGCAGCTTGGCCGGCGGCTACGCCGCCGGGCCAAACTGCCGAATACGACATGTGGGTGCTTGAGTAGATCGCCAACGCAAGATATAGTGATTCGCCTAAAAACCAAGGAGCCGCAAGGAGCCGAAGAATGATCTACCGCGACCGGTACAGCCTGACTCGATCCATAGATGAAATCACTAGGGCTACGAGGTCATCGAGGCCCGTGATCGCATCTTCTAGCAGCCAACTCGCAGCGGCTACTAGATCATCGAGATCCTTGGTCACATCAGCGTCCGATCAGCTCGCAGCGGCTACACGGTCTTCGAGGTCACTAGCGTCTGCTGTCAACCCATGCAAGGAACTCTTTGCTGCGACGAGTGCCTACAAAGATCTGACCGCCGCGACGAGGCTAGACGATGAAATTGCGGCTGTCACAAGGTCTTCGAGGGAGCTTGACTCCATTGCTCGACTCGACAGGGAGATCAAAGCTGCGACCAGGCCGTTTCGTGAGATCGAGGCGGCGACCAGGGTAGATCGGGAGATCGAGGCCGCAACCAGGCCCTATCGTGAGATCGAGGCGGCGACTAAGGACTTGACTTCTCCAGTCGCTGCAGCGAAGGAGCTGGCATTACCTCATGAACTCAGCCTGCTGTCTCGCGTAGATCGAGAGGTCCAAGGCGCACTTGCTGAACTCAGATGGACGCGCCTTGCCAACGAAGTCGTCCCCACGGCTGAAGCCCTGGCCACCAGCTACAGAAATCTGAGCCTTCCACCGCTGGAAGCTAGATCGCTATTCGCCCTAGACTCTTTGCCGACGCTGGAGCTCTTTGCCCACACCTCTCTCCTCAACGAACTGGGTTTTCTCGAAGCTGCCGCACCGGCGGTGGTCGATCCAGAAGAGGCGGACGAAGCCGCCATTCAAGAGGAGCTCGACCGACGAAGCCAGGCCACCCTTGAGAGTCTCTTAGCCAGCTACGATCCAGCGCTCCTTCCTGTCTGGCATGGAGCAAATGAAGGTCTCACCAACCAGAACGATTCCATCCGACATTTCTGCGTTTCGCAGCGAGCCCTGCTCCAGAAGCTCTTGGAGAAAGCGGCGCCCAACAAGGCCGTGATGGAGTGGAGCGACAACCCAGATTACATCGGTCAGCGCGACACAAATGTGCCCACCATGTCTGGCCGCCTTGCCTACCTCTGCGACCGAGCCAAGCTGAGCCGCTTCACGCACTTCGCCATTACGGACGCTAAGGCTGCCTACAAGGTCTGGAATCAGCTCACCAAGGGAGTCAAGCAGATGCCTGGCGGCATGGATGAGCGCTCGCTGACAGCTCTCAGAGTCAGGAGCAATTGCCTAATCGTCATGGCGCTCCAACTGATCCGCGAGGGCCTCCCCAACTAGGGCGGCTCACCGTCGGAGGTAGACTCCAACCGTGCCGACCCCAGCAGCTAAGGGAAAAAACCTCACCCCCCGGCGACCGCCCGGCCGCCCAGGGCGCCGCCCGCGCCGGCGCGTGCCGGGCCGAAAACTCGCGTCAGGGGGTATCAACCCAGCTCGCCGCCTCGCGTCGGGGTCGAGCGGCTGTAAGTCGCAGAAGGCACTAGGGATGCGGCGCGGGGTACGGCAGACTCGCATCGGATGTGCGTTTCGGCGCTGGTACGCACCTGGGACGGGGAGGTACACGAAACTGGACCCTGCCTTCCGGCCGCTGAGTAGCTGGCCGTACCTCTACGGCAAGAGCAATCCGCTCTTCCACTACGACCCGCTGGGCCTCCATGAGACGAGCTTCCCGCACGGCGGGCCGAATCACTACATGACGCCGCCGGGCAACGACTTCGAGTGCGTGGCGAAGATTCGGGACCAGGTGCGGCGAGAGGCCGACGGCCAGACCCGCTACCAGCACTGCTTGGCGAACTGCCTGATCACCAAGCGCTGCCCAGGCGGCAAGACCATCGCGATGATCGCCAGCTTCGTCAAGGAGGCGGGCGACCTCGGCCGGTGCCTCGTCCAACGGCGAGAAGGAAACTGCAAGAGCGCCTTCCAACCCGCAGACTTCACCGACAACAAGCGGGGAAGACAGTGCGAGCCGGAGATCCCCTGCCACGAACAGTGTGGGCCACTACGCATCGAAGCGGAGCCTCCGCCTGGTCCATTTGGTGCCCTCAGCCCTGGCGGCGATAGTAGCGATGGCTCATCCGGCTCCAGCTAAGGTCCGGGCGGCTGCCCTGTCGCTTCTCTTGCTCGGGGTGCTGGCTTGCACTGGCGACTGGGTGACGGTCGACGCCGCCGCTCCTCTGGACCGCATCGTCCTGAGTCCTCTTGGCGAGGCCTTCGTGCATGCACAGCCTGGAGTGGAACTCGACGAATTGGTTTCGACTGCTCCATTTCGAGAGAAGAATCTGCGGCCTGGGATGACCGCGGACGAAGTAGCAGCAGTCCTCGGCGAGCCGGATTACCTGGGCCGGGAACGTGGCGGCAGCGATGAGGTCTTCGGCTTCCACGCCGAGTCAGGCGATTTCGAGGTCATCAAGCAACATGTGTCGAGTGAAGGCACAGAGGTGGATCGCTGGTTTGTGCGCTACCGTCCGCGTGACTGTGCTCCGCTTGTCGATCCGCGCCTTCTAAGGCAGATCGAGAGTCTTGATTCCTTCCCAAGCAAGGTGACTGTGCTTGCTGGATCGGATGGCGAGGATGCGGCCTCTCTGCGATTCGACGAGCAGCACTCCTGCTCGGCGATATGGTGGCTATCCGCCGCGCCTCAAAGCTCGTAAGCGCAAGCTACGCAAAGAGATAGCTGTACATTTAAAGCGGAAACACACCGCTTTTGCTATCCGTACCCCGAGGTGAGGTCGCCGGGGTGACGCGGGACGTGTCGTACTCCTGGGAGCCGCCGGCGACGGCGACCACCGGAAAGGAGTATCGACGATGGCCGACTCGACGAAGACCCAGGGGACGGAAGCTCAGCCGCAGCATGCGACGGAAGAACTACGGCCGGCGAGCTACCTTCCTTCCGGCCCCATGTCCACCCTGACCTGCGGGTATTCGGAGACAGGTTACGTTTAAAAAAATAACCTGTCCCCGAATTAGCGACGACGGGCAGCTTGGCCGGCGGCTATGCCGCCGAGGCCAAACTGCCAAGAACGAATCAGAAGCAACCTGTTGACACCAAGGGGGGCGTCCGGCATCTTGAATAGGTGTTATCCCAACAACGGGATCCATTTTTCACGACTCCAAGGGAGTACCGTCATGCAGTACGACAAGCCCGTAATCGATTTCGAGGAGAACACCGGTGGCTCTTGAACTCCACGACCTGAACGACGAAACCCGCCAGTACATGCTTGAAGAGCAGCAGCGCGATGAGGAACGAGGAACGCTCTACTCGGGGATGTATCTCAGCACGAATGGAGAGCACGACTATCCGGACCTCCTCCGTCAAGCGATGCAACAGCACGATGACACTTGGCTAGCTGACCAGCTCCGGCAGGATGGCCGCGTCAAGACACACACCGAGAAGCTGAATAAGGACGGAAGCTTCAGGAAGGTCCCACATACGGCACCCGAGATGCTGGCAGAGGGTGAATTCAATCGTTTCTACGCTCGTGGGCTCTCCCGACGGGCGATCAACGAGGGGATCGAAAACCTCGTCATCTATAGAGCAAAGCCAGCTCAAAGGCCGCGTCCTGAGTCGGAAGCCAAGATCGGCCAGGAAGTAAATGCCAAGGCGCTTCTCACGGACCTCAGAGAGAACCCAGGTCTGGAAACCGCTCTGGGAGTCCCCGGGGGACCGAACTCCGGCCTCAGCGTCAGGCTACCGTAGGGCTCCTACCCCAGGTCCAGGAACTCACCCACCGACAGGCGGGCGGATTTGAGGATGTGGGAGAGGGTCGAGCGCTTGACCGGCCGGTGGGCGGGAACCGTGATCTTCAGCGTCTCGTCGGGGAGGTGCTTCTGCATGCGGATGTGGCTGCCGCAGGTATACACCCGCAACCGGGAGGTACGTGAAACCGGACCCAGTGGGGCTAGATGCCTACCGGCGAGTGAAGTTCGATGGGCTCCCTCCAAATCGACTCTACGCCTACGCTGACAACCATCCCATTAACCGGTTCGACCCACTGGGTCTGAAGGTGGAGATCTGCGAGCGTCCGGCTGAGCTTCCGGGCAACGACAAACTCGGATTGCCTCACCAGTGGGTAAAGACCGACACAGGGGCAGGGGGAATGGGACCGAAGGGTGGAGGGGTGCCTGGCCAGGGAGGATGTGATTGTCCAGGAAGGCCAACTGTGGTCGTAGATCACAGCGGTGAGACTGGACCGGATGTGACCTGCACGGTGGTCGAGGACGTAGACTAAGGATGTGTCAACAAGCTCATTCAGTCGGGACGCCGAACGGGTCCACTGGATTCCCACGGTGAATGATTGCTGGACTTTCGTCGAAAACGTGATCACTGAGTGCCGGAATCAGAAACCGCCGTTCAATCCCGGCCGGCCAGGGTATCGGCAGAGTCCCCTCTAATGGACAGGCGCCGCCAAGGACTGTGGGTCGCCGTGGCCTTAGCCTTCGGAGGATTTCTCTACAGTCTCGCCGGTGCTCTCCAGGCTGCGTGGCTGAGTGCCACTCCGGACTATCCAGTAGAGCGTGCCACGAAGAACTTCTACTGGTGGGGGGCGGGCAGCTTTGTAATGCTCTGCTTCTTGGTCCTGCTGGCCGTCGTGCTCTTCAAGACCAGAACGCGCAGAGCGTAGCTCTGGCGGTGGCCTCCTGCCGCTCAGCTGGCGAGCCGCTGAATCTGCTTCTTGGTGAGGAAGGCGTCGAGGAGCTTCTTGACGACGACCTTGTCCCCGTCCTCCAGCATCTCGACCTCCTGGAATTGCCTTAGTCGTTCGCGGTCCTCGAAGCGGGCGTGGGCCGCAGCTTCGACCGTGCCCTGCATCAGGTAGTTAGCGGAGATGCCCAGGGCGTCCGCGGGGCGCTGTAGCGCGTCAGTCAATGCCTCACCCCAGGAACAACAAAGCCACCCCCGCCACCGCCAGCACCGCCCCCGCCACGCCCCCCAGCCCCACCCGCTCCTTGCCGCCCAGCACCACCACCGGGATGATCAGCACCGGGGTGGTGGCCATCAGGCTGGCGGCGATGCCGGTGGGGATGAGTTGCACCGAAACCAGGGAGAGGGAGACGCCGAGGAAGGGGCCGAAGAAGGCGCCGATGGTGGTGAAGCGCATGGCCCGGCGGTCGGCCAGAGCCGCCGGTACCCGGCGCCACCAGCCGACGGCGGTGAACAGCAGCATGTAGCCGGCGAGGCCGGCGATGACCCGGATCTGGGTGGAGGCGAAAGGGTCGTAGTCGGCCATGCCGTACTTCGAGAGCACCAGGCCGCCGGCCTGCCCCACCGCGCCGCCGATCCCCAACAACACCCCCCAGCGGCGAGACGTGGAGCCGCCGAGGCGGGCGGCGCGGCCGGCGGCGGTGGGCCGGGTGCCGGGCGCTGGCTGCGCCGCGACCGCCTCGGGCACCGTGGCCGCGGCGCTCGCCGTCGCTCCAACCTCCGGGCGCCGCTTCTCCCGGTCCATCACCGCCCAGGCGATGCCGCCGAGGATCATCGCCATCCCCAGAAGATCCCGCCCTCCCAGCCTCTCGCCGAGCACCAGCCAGCCGATGAGGGCGGTGATGGGGGGCGCCAGCGACATCATCAGCGTCGACAGCCGGGAGCCGAGGACCACGAACGCCCGGAAGATGCAGAGGTCGCCGAAGGTGAAGCCCACCAGCCCGGAGATTGAGAGCCACAACCAGGCGTGGGCCGAGGCGTCGGTGGGGAAGGGGAGGCCGCGCATCGCCCAGCCGGCCAACGCCAGCAGCCCCACGGCCATCACCAGGCGGACCAGGTTGACGGTCAGCGAGCCGATGCGCCGGCCCGCCGCCTCGAAGGCCAGGGCGGTGGCCACCCAGCAGCCGGCGGTGGCGAGGGCGGCGAGCTCTCCGGCGTAGGGCATCGCCGGAGAGTATCGCGCCAGGATGCCGCTCCGGGATTCCGTTCCGGTGTGCCGCGGCGCCGTGCCATGAAAAAACCCCCGAGGCGGTCAGCCCCGGGGGTCTTGGTGCGTCTCTACGTCACGGCCCGCCTCAGGGGCAGGTCTCGAACGCAGCGGTGTCCAGGATGGGGACGGCCGGCGTCAGGTTCTCGTTGACGTAGGTCACGGTGACGTCCTCCTGGGTGTCGGTCACCTCGATTTCGTAGCCCACGTTGGTGGTGGCACTGGAGAAGACCCAGAAGTGGCCGTTGACGCCACAGCCGTCCAGCACCTTGATCAGGACCTCCAGGTTGGAGGGGCGGAAGAACCAGAACATGCCGGAGTCGTCGGTCTCACGCACGGCGACGCCCTGGCCGCTCTCGCTCCCGGTGTTGAAGTTCACGGTCACCCGGAAGCGGTCGTCGTTGAGGCAGAGGGAGTTGGGCCCGGTAAGGCAACTGTCGAGCTGGCCCCGCAACTCACCATCGGGGTTGTCGTCGGAGAGGATCTGGATGTAGGCCTCGCCCTCGAGGAAGTCTTGGACCTGGTCGCTGTCATCCAGGGTGAGCTCGGCTTCGATGGGCGCCGTGCCGTCACCGAGGTCGATGATCACGGTGCCTTCCTCGCCCTCCGCGCCGCCGAGGACCAACTCGGCGCCGGTGACGTCGTCCGCGTCGTGAGTGCAGCGGATGTCCAGGTTGATCTCCTGGATGGGGACAAACTTCGTCTCGACCGGCTCAACCCCGATGTAGCAGGCGCCGCTGGCGGCGGTGGTCACCGCCGGCACCACCGCGTCACCGGTGAGGGCGACGGAGAGGGTCTCCCCGGCCAGCGGCTGGCTGGGCTTGAGCTGGCCGCGGACGTGGCCTGCGGGGTGGGCCGCCGTGTGGACGTTGACGTAGAGACCACCGGCGAGCAGGCGGACGACCTCCTCGTCGTCCAACAGCCACTGGATCTGGATCGGGCTGGCGGGGTTGCCCAGGTCCTGGACGACGGGCCCGTTCTCGTTGCCGAATCCGGCGTGGATGTGGCTGGCGGTGGGGTCGGCCACGGTGTGCTCGCAGGACAGGGTGAGCACCGTCTCATTCTCGTCCAGGACGCCGGTGCAGGTGCCGTAGTCGTCGGTCTGCACCGGCGGGATCTCGGCCTGGCCGAAGAGGTTGCTCTGGAAGACCGTCTGGGCGTCGGCCCCGAACGCGGGAAGCAGGGTGAGCACGGCGGCGAGGCCGAGCGTGATCAGGATGGATCGTTGATTCATGGTGCGTCTCCTAAGGTGTGAATTCCAGGGTGAGGTACTGAAGCGGCGGCAAGGTTTGTCCCTACCGGTTGCTGCTCATAGAGATCAAAGCAATCAATGAGCCAGCTTGCCGACGTCGCAGTCTGATGTCGCGGTCTATAGTGGTGAGCGTGGTGAATGACTCCCCGGCCGCCGGCCTCTACGTCCACGTCCCGTTCTGTTCTGCGGTGTGCCCCTACTGCGATTTCGCGGTCATGGTGGGGGGCGGGAAGTCGCGCTCCCGCTACCGCGACGCCCTGCTGCGGGAGGCAGAACTGTGGGCGGTGCGGCGAGCCCGGTCGGGCTCCCCGTTCGCCGCCCCCTTCGACACCTTCTATTTCGGCGGCGGTACCCCGTCGGCGCTGGCGGCGGAGGCGTTGGAATCCTGCTTCGCCGCGCTGCGCCGCGCCTTTGGCGACCCCGCCTGGATCCACTTCGAGGCCAACCCCGAGGACGTCACCGCGGAGCGGGCCGCCCTCTGGCGCGACCTCGGGATCGGCACCCTGTCGCTGGGTGTGCAGAGCTTCCAGGCCCCGGCGCTGCGCTTCCTCGGCCGGCGCCATGACCCGGCGGCGGCGCGGCGGGCGGTGGAGCTGGCGCGGGAAGCGGGCCTGCCGGCGGTGTCGGTGGATCTCATGTACGGCCTGCCGGGGCAGAGTGAGGCGGAATGGCGCCGGGACCTCGAGGCCGCCGTCGCGCTGGCCCCGGAGCACGTCTCCTGCTACCAGTTGACCGTCGAGCCCGGCACCCCGTTCGGGCGCAGGCGGGAGCTGGGCGAGCTCCGCGAGATGCCCGAGCCGGGACAGGCCGCCCTCTTCCGCCTCACCCACCGCTTCCTCGCCGACGCCGGCTACGACGCCTACGAGGTCTCGAACTTCGCCCGCGCCCCGGAGCACCGCTCGCGCCACAACCGGAAGTATTGGGACCACTCCCCCTACCTGGGGCTGGGGCCCTCGGCCCACTCCTTCGACGGCAGCCGGCGCCGCTGGTGGAACCACCGCCGGCTGTCCTTCTGGGCCGCGGCCCTGGACCGCGCCGACGGCGACGGCGCCGCGCCGCCGGTAGGGGGGGAGGAGGTGCTCGCCCGCCACGACCTCGCCCTGGAGCGGCTGATGCTCGGCCTGCGCACCACCGACGGCATTGACCTGGCCCGCTTCCGGCGGCGCTACGGCATCGACCTGGTGGCCAGCGACGGGCGGCTGATGGCGGAGCTGGAGGGCGCCGGCCTGGCCCGGGTGGGGGATGGCCGCTTCGCCCTCACCCTGGACGGCCTGGCGGTGGCCGACGGGCTGGCGGCGCGCTTCGACCTCACTGCCGCGGGTTGTCCTCCCAGGAGCCGTACATCGGGTTGGGCAGGATAAAGAAGTCGTAGCCGAAGCGGGTCAGGGTGCGGCGCATGTCGGGGTCGGTGCCCTCCGGCCCGGCGGCCAGCGCCTGGCTGCCGCCGGGGAAGTCCTCGATGTTGTCGCCCACCCACATGACGATCTCCAGCGGCGGCAGCGAGCGGCTGGCCGTGCCCTTCTCCACCGCCTGCCAGCGCAGCGCCTTGCCCGACGGCCCCTCCAGCGGCTTGCAGAGCACGATGTCGAAGGCCAGGCGCAGCTTGCGCAGGTTGGACTCGGTGGGACCGCACACCGCCTCGCTGCGGTTGGTCACCACCGCCACCTTGCCGCCGAGGCCGCGCACCGCCTCCAGGAACTCCCGGGCGCCGGGCAGCGCCGTCGCTTCCTCCCGGCGCACCCACTCGTGCCAACTGTCGTAGGTGAAACCGAGCCCCTGGAGGGCGCGCTCCTTCTGGTACTGGCTGTTGTCGATCAGCGTCTCGTCGGCGTCGATGACCACCGCCCAGGTGAACGGCGTGCGGTCGGCAGCCAGATCCACCAGCGCCTCGCCGGCCTCCTGGTAGGTCTGGAGGTAGACGGCCCGCACCTCGGCCGAGTTGCGCGCCCAGTGGAGGCCCGGCGGCATCTCGGCGGTGGCCTCGCCGGCGGCGGCACCGGCGGCGGGCGGGACGGGCGTCGGCGCCGGAGCTGGCGCCGGGGCGACGGTGGCGCAACCCGCCACGAGGAGGCTGGCCAGCAG
>Ga0102947_1000322_pt1 | contig 17354 bp, 15 predicted proteins | sample SalPon2A_A_D2_MG_FD_78210 | JGI IMG/M metagenome (GOLD analysis project Ga0102947, IMG submission 78210) | Soil microbial communities from South San Francisco under conditions of wetland restoration - Salt Pond MetaG R2A_A_D2_MG | ecosystem: Environmental > Terrestrial > Soil > Wetlands | place... | reverse complement strand
CAGAGGGGAAGAGGAGCCATGGGGCGCGGTCAACTCGGAAAACGGCTTTTGGCGGCGACTATCGCTGGCTTCTTGTTCAGCGGTCCTGCCGGCGCGGCGGAATCGCTCGATGCGGGCGAGGACTTCGCCCTGGAGATCCACAAGCCGGATGGGCCGGGGCCCTATCCGACGGTGTTGCTGCTGCACGGCTGTGCCGGTTTGACCCCGGCCGTGCATCAGGGCCTGCGCGATCATGCGGCGTTTTTGGCGGCGGCCGGCTACCTGGCGGCGATCCTGGATAGCTTCGGCCGTCGCGGCAGGGACGGCGGCCGGGTCTGCCGGAGCCTGGAGGAACTCGGCTATGCGCGCCATTACCGGGTGCAAGACGTCGCCCGCAGTCGGGACATTCTGGCGGCCTTGCCCGAGGTGGACGCGCGCAATTTCTTCGTCATCGGTCAAAGCAACGGCGGATCCGTGGCTTTGGCGCTGGCCGCCGGCGCGGGAGAGGCGAACGGGACAGGTCAAGACGACGCGGCAGGGGCGCCGGCCTTCCAAGCGATCGTCGCCTATTACCCCTGGTGCGGTGCCATCAGCGCCGCGCCGACCCTGGTTGCGCCGTTGCTGGTCCTGGGGGCCGGCGACGACGACTGGGTCTCGCCGGAAGGCTGCCGCCAGCGGGCCGCAAAGGCCGAAGGGGCGGCAATGGAGGTGGTGGTCTATGACGGCGCCCATCACAGCTTCGACCTGCCCATCGAGCGGCAGGTCTATGAGGGCCACGTTGTCGCAGGCGACGAAGATGCAACCCGCGACAGCCGGGCCCGCATCCTCGATTTCTTCGCCCGCCATCGCCAGCCCTAAAAAAGACCGGGCCGCGGTATACCTGCGCGGCCCGGCGGCGAATGAAAGGAAAGAGGCCGGCGTTTACGGTTGGCTGCCGCGGACAACATTGACCATGGCGACCGGATTGCCCCAGTCCAGATCGGCAGGGAACAAATCGGCGATACCGTGAATACCTGAGTGCACGTGGACGAAACCTTCGGCACCGCCTTCGTCCCGTGCCATGCCGCCGCAAGGCGGGCCGGGGACGAAGCCACAGTCCTCGTTGTTCGCCTCACTGCCGGCATCGTAGGCCGAGGCGAAGAAACGACTAAAGCGGCCGGTCGGCTTCACGCTGTCGACGGCAAAAAATGCATCGTTGGTCGAGACCAGCATGGCAAGCACCGAAATTCGCCGGTTGGCGCCGGTGGTCTCGATCGTCACGATGCCGGATTCACCGGGGAGTATCATCCCATCGTGGGTGGCGACGTCTGCGCCCAAGGCGCCGACTTCCGCTGCCAAATCGGCCGGACTGCCGGTTTCGGCCAAGGTCGCCAAGGCGTCGCTGGCGGCTTCGCCGAACTTGAAAGTGGACATGTTCCGCGGATGGGCAATGACGATTGGCGGCGAAAAGATCTGGCCTTGGGTCAAGTTCGTGATCTTAACCCGCAGGGTCTCGGCCTGTGCCGACAGGCTCATGCCGAGGGTCGCGGCGAGAAATCCAGCCATCAAAAGGCTGCCCCTTAGTGTCTTGCGCATGGCATTCAACTCCCATTTTTGTGACTAGAACGTGTCCTGGGAGTCTGACGCTTCACGCGCGGCGAACCAAAATAAGATCTTGTAAGGAGGCCGCACGATCGAGTGAACGGCGGTCACGAAATACTCACGAATATTTTACGAGCGCATCTTGGCGATCACGGGGACCAAGAAGGCAAAGCAGGCAATAAGGAAAAAGAAGCCGCCCAAAAAGCCGATGGTATCGCCGCTGCGCAGCGACGCCCAAATGAAGAAAAGGGCGGAGACGATGAAAAGGATCCAGCCCCAAAGGTTAAATCTATCGGCCTTGCGTTCGTCCATCTCGGCGCTTGCGTTCCCCTAGTGAGGTTATTGGTTGCCCTTGCGCAGGGCGAAGTTGACCGCTTCCTCGGCAGCACGCACCAGGGCGCGGGCCTTGTTTCGGCACTCCTGGTGCTCGGATTCCGGATCGCTGTCGGCGACGATGCCGGCGCCGGCCTGAACGTACATGATGCCGTCCTTGACCACCGCGGTCCGCAGAGCGATGCAGGTGTCCATGGAGCCATTGGCGCCGAAATAGCCGATGGCGCCGGCATAGATACCCCGGCGCTCGTTCTCCAACTCGTCAATGATCTCCATCGCCCGCACCTTGGGTGCGCCGGAGACGGTGCCGGCCGGAAAACCGGCAATGAGGGCCTGGATCGGCGTGAACTTGGGATCGAGCTTGCCGTCCACGTTGGAGACGATGTGCATGACGTGACTGTAGTACTCCACCGTCATCTGCTCGGTCACCTTAACGCTGCCGATTTCGGCGACCCGGCCGACGTCGTTGCGGCCGAGGTCGAGCAGCATAAGGTGCTCGGCGCATTCCTTGGGATCGGCGAGCAGGTCGGCGGCCAGCTCCCGGTCTTCCTCTGCGTTGGCGCCGCGGCGTCTGGTTCCGGCGATGGGACGTATGGTGACCACGTCGTCGCGCACCCGCACCAGGATCTCCGGGCTGGAGGCGACCACCGCGTAGCCGCCCAGGTTTAGGTAGACCAGAAAGGGCGAGGGATTGAGGCGCCGAAGCGCGCGGTAGAGCGAAAAGGGAGACAGAGTGAAGGGAACGGAAAAACGCTGCGACAGCACCACCTGGAATATGTCACCGGCGAGGATGTATTCCTTCGCCCGCGCCACCATGGCGCGGAATTCCGCGGGCGCCATGTTCGAGACCGGATCGGGTAGGGCCGTCCCGGGCGCGAGCCCGCCATGGCCTTCGGCCAAGCCCCGCTGGAAGTCGGCGACCACGTCGGATAGCCGTTCGCAGGCCTGGGCATAGGCGGCGCGGGCGTTGAGATCGCTGCTCGGCCAAATCGGCGTCACCACGGTCAGGGTGTCTTCGACGCGATCGAAAATGGCGACCACGGTGGGGCGCATGTAGACGCCGTCGGGTACCTTCAGGACGTCCCGATTGTCGGTCGGCAGGTGTTCCATCAGCCGCACCGTATCGTAGCCCATGTAGCCGAAGAGGCCCGAAGCCATGGGCGGCAGCTCGTCCGGCAACGCGATCCGTGATTCCGCGACCAAAGCCTGTAGGCTCTCGAAGACGCCGTCCTTCTGCGGTTCGAAGGCCTCGCTGTCATAGCGGGCCACGCGGTTGATCTCCGCCTTGTCGCCGAAACAGCGCCAAATCACATCGGGCTTGAACCCGATGAAGGAGTAGCGCCCGATGGTGGCACCGCCCTCCACGGATTCGAACAGGAAGGCGTTGGGGCGGTCCTGCGCGAGCTTCAGGAAGGCTGAGACCGGCGTTTCGAGATCGGCCACCAGGGTGGTCCAGAGCACCTGGGACCGGCCCTCGCGGTAACCCGCCTCGAAGGCGGCATAGTCGGGTAAAGCCTGCATGACGCGATCAGTAGGCTTTGAGGGCGTTGTCCGCCACCTGCTGATTGATGGTGACGCCGAACTCCTGGGTCAGGGCGTTCATGTAGAGGTCCAGGTAGTCCGCCTTGAGGTTGGAGTCCAAGGTTCGGCGCAGGGCCTCGAGCCCTTGGGAATCGCTTGTCTTGTCGGCCGGCACGATCTCCCGCAACTGCGCCACGACATAGCCCGCTTGGGCAGGCAAGGCGCTCACCTCGCCCGGTTTCATCTGGAAAAGCGAGGTTGCGAGCTGCGGTGCCGGCGAGCGCTCGGCGGCGCGCTCGTCGCGGGTTAAGGGCGAAGTTTTCCTGAGGGTCAGGTCTTCTTGAGCGGCCACGTCGGCGATGGGAACCTCGTCTGCCAAGGCGTCCACGAGCTCTTCGGCCTTTTCCCCGGTGAGCTTTTGCCGCTCGGCTTGGCGCCAGAGCTGCTCGACTTGATCGCGTACCTCGTCGAAGGGCCGTTCGGCGGCGGGTTGGATGCTGTCGACGCGCACCACGAAATGGCTGCCGTCGCCGGCTTCGATCAGAAGGCTGGTGCTGCCTTCCTCGGTTTCCTCGACCGCGCGGGTGAATTCGTCAAGCGGCGGCAAGTCCGGAACGACATTGCCGTCCTTGTCGAGGCCGGAGCGGTCGATGGCAGGAATCTTCTGCACTTCGAGTGCCAGGGCCGCCGCCGCATCTTCCAGGGTGGCGCCGCTGCCAAGCTCGTCGTCGAAATTGTTCGCCAGCGCGATGACGCCGTCGATGGCCTTGCTCTCGACGATGTCGTCCCTCAGCTGGTCGCGCACCTCCTCGAAGCTCGGCTCGTGGCCGGGCTCGATGTCCGTGACCCGCAAGATGTGCCAGCCCAGCGCGCTCTCGACCGCAGACGTAAAGCTCGCGCCCTCGAGGGCGAAGGCGGCTTCGGCCAAGGGCGGCAGCAGACTCTCTTTGGTGGAGGGCCCCAGATCCAGCGGCGCTGCGCCGGTCAGGTCTTGCGCCACGGCCGCGAAGTCCTCGCCCGCCTGCAGGCGCTTGTAGGCGACGTCGGCCTCTTCTTGCGTTTGGAAGACGATCTGCTCCAGACTGCGGGTTTCCGGCACGGCAAAGTCGTCCTTGCGTGCCTCGAAGGCCTCTTTGAGCTCGTCGTCGGAGACGGAGATCTCCGCCGCCACGTCTTCCGGTCGAATGTCCACCAGGGTGACGCTGCGGTACTCCGGCGCCATGAAGCTGTTGCCGTGTTCCTCGTAGTAGGCGGTGAGCGCCTCGTCATCAGGCGCTGCCACGGCGTCTTCGGCGACCAAGGGCACGACGATGTAATCGGCGACGCGCCGCTCTTGGCGATAGGCGTAGATCGCGTCGGCCAGCGCTTCAGGCGATTTGACTGCGTCGATCACGGCGCCGGTCAGCTGGCGGCTCTTGGTTTCCTGGCGCAGGTCCCGGATATAGCCTGCTTCGGTCAAGCCGGCATTGTAGAGCACTTGATCGAAGCGTTGGCGGCTGAACTGGCCGAGTTCATTGCGGAAGGCGGGTTCCTCGGCGATCCGAGCCTTGACCTGATCGTCGGTCACCCGCAAGCCCAGGTGCTCGGCCTCTTGGTTCAAGAGCGCGCGGCTGATCAGAACGTCCAAAACTTGACGATCGATCCCCATTAGCCGGGCCTGGTCGCGGTCGATCTGGCTGCCGAAACGGCGCGAGAGCTGGTTGAGCTCGCGGTTGAAGGCGCGGACGTAGGTCTCCCGCTCGATGTCCTGATCGCCCACTTCAGCTACCAATTCCTGCTGGCCGATGCGCAAGAACATGTCGCCGATGCCCCAGATGGCGAAACTGAAAATCAGCAGACTGAATAGAACGATCGTGATGATTTTGGCGATCAGCTTTTGAGCAGGCATGTCGATCTTTCCGGCGCGCTTATTCCCAAAGGCAACGCGACATAAGGCCGCCGAACGCTTTGAAAGGCTCTCGGCAACCGGTTGCAACAATTTCGGCAGATGGCTCCTAGCACACTAAGCCGCCGCCCGCCAAGCTGCACGAACAAAAGCGGGCGCGGGCGAGGGCACGATCTGTCGAAAAGGGCAGGGCGCTCGCCACCTTGCTTGACTGCCTCGGGCGCTATGGTAGTTAGGCGCGGGCTCAACGAAGCGCGGAGAGCGCGGGACAGCGAAAGGACGGCTATGGCGCGCCAACTGATTGCGGGAAACTGGAAGATGAACGGCCTCTTGGCCGACGCCACGGCCTTGGCCGGCGCGCTTGCCGAGCGGGTTGGCGCCGGGAATGCTGCGGAGAACGGCCCGTCTTGCGACTGGTTGATTTGTCCGCCGGCTGCCCTTTTGTATCCGGTGGCGCAGGCGATTGCCGGTTCGGCGCTGGCGCTGGGCGGCCAGGACTGCCACACGACGGCGGCTGGCGCACACACCGGCGACACCTCGCCGGCCTTGCTGGCCGATCTGGGCTGCCGCTACGTCATCGTCGGCCACTCGGAACGGCGCAGCGACCACGGCGAGGACGACGCCACGGTGAAGGCCAAGGCGGAAAGCGCTATCGCCGCAGGCTTGACGCCCATCGTTTGTGTCGGCGAGACCCGGGCGGAGCGGGATGCCGGCCGGGCGCTTGCCGTGATCGAGCGGCAGGTGCGCGGCTCCTTGCCGCTTGTCGGCGATCTGGTGGTGGCTTACGAACCGGTTTGGGCCATCGGCACCGGCCTGACGGCGACCGCCGCCGACGTGGCCGAGGTGCACGCCGCCATACATCAACTTCTGCAGACGCTCTTGGGGGCGGCGCGGGGCGATGAAACCTTGATTCTCTACGGCGGCTCGGTCAAGCCGAGCAATGCCGCCGAACTCCTGGCGGTGCCCCATGTCGGCGGCGCCTTGGTGGGCGGCGCGAGCTTGCAGGCCGACGATTTCTGGGCGATTGGGACGGCCGCGTCCTAATCTGCGGATTTTCTGTCGGCAAGGCTGGTAATTTTGGTGGCGAGGGGCTACATAGCGCCCTTGCTTTAAAGTGAGAAAGGTCGCGGTTATGAGCGACATCATCTTGGTCATTCATATCATGATAGCCGTTGGCCTCATCGGCGTCGTGCTCCTGCAGCGCAGCGAAGGCGGCGGTTTGGGCATCGGCGGCGGTGGCGGCGGTGGCGGCGGTATGTCCGGCTTCCTGACCGGCCGCGGCACGGCCAATGTCTTGACCAGGACCACGGCGATCCTGGCGGCGGCTTTTATGGTCACCAGCATCACCCTATCCATCCTGGCGGGTGCCGGCGGCGAGAGCAAATCCATCGTCGACGATTTGCCGACGACCTTGCCCAGCAGCAGCCAGAGCGACGGCGGCGAGGCTCAGCAGCCCGCACAACCCGAAGAACCGGCCGTTCCGGTCCAATAGGCGCACCGGGAACATGAGACAGACCGCGCTCCGACTCGAGAGGCCCGCGGTCCCGAGGCGCTGCGCGCCGCACGGCAAGAGCCGTGAAACGAGAGGGAACGCAGTGTTAGGACGGCAAGCCATCGCCGCGCAAGGCCTTGAAATCAGCGCCTATTCTTCGGCCCCTTCGGGGGCGGTGAATTTGTCCGCAAGACACTTGCTTGGGGCCGCCCCTTGGCCGCATAGTCTAATTCCATGACCCGGTTCATTTTCATCACCGGCGGCGTGGTTTCCTCCCTTGGGAAAGGTCTCTGTTCCGCGGCTCTGGGCGCGCTCTTGCAAGCGCGCGGCTATTCCGTGCGCCTGCGCAAACTGGACCCCTACCTCAACGTCGATCCCGGCACCATGTCGCCCTACCAGCACGGCGAGGTCTTCGTCACCGACGACGGGGCCGAAACCGATCTCGACCTTGGCCACTACGAGCGCTTCACCGGCGTGCCCGGCCGACGCAGCGACAATGTCACCACCGGTCAAATCTACTCCCGCGTCCTGGCGCGCGAACGCCGCGGCGACTATCTGGGGGCCACGGTCCAGGTGATCCCGCACGTCACCGATGCCATCAAGCAGTTCGTGCTGTCGGACGTGGACGGCGAGGATTTCGTGGTGTGCGAGATCGGCGGCACGGTGGGCGATATCGAGGGCTTGCCCTTCCTGGAAGCTATCCGGCAGCTGGGCAACGAGCTGGAGCGCGATCGCAGCCTCTTCATCCACTGCACCTTGCTGCCCTATATCGCGGCCGCCGGCGAGCTGAAGACCAAGCCGACCCAGCACTCGGTGAAGGAACTGCAATCCGTCGGTATCAAGCCGGATATTCTAGTCTGCCGTGCCGATCGTGCCATGCCGCAGGAGGAAAAGCGCAAGATTGCGCTTTTCTGCAACGTACGGCCGGAGGCCGTGATCCAGGCCCTGGACGTGGACACCATCTATGCGGTGCCGCGGGCCTACCACGAAGAGGGCCTGGATGGCGAAGTCTGCCGCCATTTCCGTCTCGATGCGCCGGCCCCCGATCTGGGCCCTTGGGATCAAGTGACCCGGCCGATTCGCGAGCCGGACGGCAAGGTGACCATCGGCGTCGTCGGCAAGTACACCTCGCTGCTGGATGCGTACAAGTCCCTGGCCGAGGCGCTCACCCATGGCGGTATCGCCAACAACGTGCGGGTCGAGGTGTCTTGGCTGAATTCCGAGATCTTCGAGTCCGAGGGCGCCGTCCAACAGTTGGAGAACGTGCACGGCATTCTGGTGCCCGGCGGCTTCGGCGAGCGCGGGGCCGAAGGCAAGATCGCCGCGGCGCGCTTTGCCCGGGAACGCAACATCCCGTACTTCGGTATTTGCTTCGGCATGCAGATGGCGGTGATCGAGGCGGCGCGCCATTTGGCGGGCATCTCGGGGGCCAATTCCACCGAGTTCGGCAGCCAGAAGGACCCCGTGGTCGGCCTGATGACCGAATGGACCCGCGGCAACGAGGTCGAACGGCGCGGCCATGACAGCGACCTCGGCGGCAGTATGCGCCTGGGTGCCTATCCTTGTCTGCTGCAAAGCGGCAGCAAGGTGCGGGCGATCTATGACTGTGACGAGATCAGCGAACGCCACCGCCATCGCTTCGAGGTCAACATCAACTACCGTGAGGTCCTGGAGGCCCAAGGGCTTGTGTTTTCAGGCCTTTCTCCGGATGGCGAGCTGCCGGAAATCGTTGAGATACCGGACCATCCCTGGTTCGTCGGGGTGCAGTTCCATCCGGAATTGAAGTCCCGGCCCTTCGCGCCGCACCCGCTCTTCACCTCCTTCGTACAGGCCGCGGTCGAGCAATCACGCCTGGTCTAAGACCAAGTTTTGAGGATAATGATCCAGAGGGATGCCTTATCATCGAGACTCGGTTTAGGACCGGGCCAACCACGAGGACAACATGAACCGCCACGTCGAGATCGGCCGCCTTACCCTGGGCAACGATCTGCCCTTCGTGCTGATCGCCGGACCCTGCGCTTTGGAGAGCCGCGAGCATGCCTTGGAGATGAGCCAGGCCTTGAAAGAGATCACCGACAAGCTCGGTATCGGGCTGATCTACAAGACCTCCTTCGATAAGGCCAACCGCACCTCGCTCGCCACCAAGCGTGGCATTGGGCTGGCGAACGCTTTACCGATCCTGGCGGAGGTCCGCGAGACCCGCGGCTGTCCAGTTTTGACCGACGTCCATGAGCCGGATCAATGCGCCGAAGCCGCCCAGGTGGTGGATGTCCTGCAGATCCCGGCCTTTCTCTGCCGCCAGACCGATCTCTTGGTGGCGGCGGCGAAGACCGGCAAGGCGGTGAACGTGAAGAAGGGCCAGTTCCTGGCGCCGTGGGATATGAAAAACGTGGCCGACAAGCTCCTGCAGTCGGGGAACGACAAAGTGCTGCTTTGTGAGCGCGGTGTCTCCTTCGGTTACAACACCCTGGTCTCCGACATGCGGGCGCTGCCTATCATGGCGCGTGACACCGGCTGCCCCATCGTCTTCGATGCCACGCACTCGACCCAGCAGCCCGGCGGGCGCGGCGGCACTTCCGGCGGTCAGCGGGAGTTTGCGCCGGTGCTCGCGAGGGCCGCCCTTGCCGTTGGCGTGGCGGCGGTCTTCATGGAGACCCACCAGGATCCGGACAACGCGCCCTCCGACGGACCCAACATGGTCTATCTGCGCGACATGCCGGCGATTTTGGAGACCCTGTTGGCCTTCGACCGCTTGGCCAAAGCCGATCCGGTCAGCCTGCCCGAGGCCTAAGCATGCAACCCGAGACGTCCCTGGGCCCCGGCGACCGCGTGCCCAATTTCCAGCTGCCGGATCAAGCCAACGACCGGCGCAGTTTCTATCACGAGGTGACCGGCGCGCCGATCCTCCTGCTGCTTTGTCCGCGCTTGACCTCACCGAGCGCGCGACAGCTCCTGGCCGGGTTGGTGGCCCGCCAGGCGGAGATAGCCAAGGCCGGATTGCAAGTCTTCGCTATCGGCGGCGAGGGTGTCGTCGCCAACGCCACGGTCGCAGCGGAGCTGTCTTTTCCCTATCGGGTCTTTTCCGATTCCCAGGGCCAGGTGCTCGCCGGCTTGATGGCCGGCGCCGACGTAGAAGCACGGCTGCTGCTGCTGGACGGCAACCAGCGCGTTGTCGAGAGCCGCGACGGCCCGACCGATGCGGACGATCTGGCGCCTTTGCTCGCGATCGCCGCGGCAATGGGCCGCGCGTGGGACACGGCGGAGACCCTTGGGCGTGCGGCGCCGATCTTGTTGCTGCCGCGGGTTTTCGAGCCCGACTTTTGCCGCGAGCTGATCGGCCTCTGGGAGGCGGAGCACCACGAAGGCGGGTTTTCCACCGGCCAGGCCAACACCTACGACCCCAACAAGAAGAAGACACTGGAGCACGTGATTCAGGATCCGGCTCTGCGGCGGCAAATCTCCTTCACCCTCGCCCGCCGGGTGGCGCCGGAGCTGGCCAAGGTCTTCAACTACCGCGCCCCCTTCCAGTTCGATGCCCACATCGTCATGTGCTACCAGCCCGAGCGGCAGGACTTCTTCGGCCTGCACCGCGACGACCTGCGCCCGGAGAACCAGCGGCGCTTCGCGCTCTCCTTGAACCTCAACGACGACTTCGAGGGCGGCGAGCTCCACTTTCCGGAGTACGCGCCCGACGGCTATAAGATGGATGCCGGCACCGCCTGCATCTTTTCCTGCCCCCTGCTGCACGAGGCGCGGCCGGTGACCAAGGGGCGGCGCTTCGTCTTGACGTCTTTTTTCTGCGATAGCGACCGGCAAGCGCCCGGCGGCGCGCAGCAGCGCCGGGTTCAGCTGTAGCGCATAGGGCACCAAAGGTGTTTATTGAGGGGGCCGGGGTGCCGGGACCCACTCGGACAGGTGAGGAAAGTAGAAAGCATGACAGCCATCATCGACATTCGCGGTCGCGAGATCTTGGACTCCCGCGGCAATCCGACGGTTGAGGTCGAAGTGACTTTGGACAGCGGCGCTTTCGGGCGCGCGGCCGTGCCCTCGGGCGCTTCGACCGGCGCCCACGAAGCGGTGGAACGCCGCGACGGCGACAAAGGGCGCTACGGCGGCAAGGGCGTCCTGGGCGCCGTGGAGGCGGTCAACCACGACATCGCCGATGTCCTGCTGGGTTTCGATGCGGAAGATCAGCTGAACGTCGACGCCGCCCTGATCGCGCTCGACGGAACGGAGAACAAGAGCCGCTTGGGCGCCAACGCGGTCCTGGGTGTGTCTCTGGCGGTGGCCAAGGCGGCGGCCGAGGATGCCGGACTGCCGCTCTATCGCTATGTCGGCGGCACCGCGGCCCGGACCTTGCCGGTGCCGCTCATGAACATCGTCAACGGCGGGGCCCACGCCGACAACGCCATCGACTTCCAGGAATTCATGATCATGCCCGTGGGGGCGGCGAGCTTTGCCGAGGCGCTGCGCTGCGGCGCCGAAGTCTTCCACAGCCTGCGCAAGACCCTGAAGGATGCCGGCCACAACACCAACGTGGGCGACGAGGGCGGTTTCGCGCCGGGGCTTTCTTCCACGGACGAGGCCTTGGGCTTCGTGGCCAAGGCGATCGAGGCCGCCGGCTACAAGCTGGGCGACGAGGTGGTGTTGGCCTTGGACTGTGCCGCCACCGAGTTCTTCAAGGACGGCCGCTACGAGCTGGCCGGCGAGGGCAAGAGCCTGAGCTCCGAGGAGTTGGTCAGTTACCTGGAAGGCTTCTGCAAACGCTACCCCATCGTCTCCATTGAGGACGGCCTGGCGGAGGACGACTGGGACGGCTGGAAGGTTCTGACCGAGGTCCTGGGCGCGACGCAGCAGCTGGTGGGCGACGATCTCTTCGTGACCAACACCGCCCGCCTCGGGCGGGGCATCGCCGAAGCCATCGCCAATTCGATCCTGGTGAAGGTCAACCAGATCGGTAGTCTCAGCGAAACCCTGGAGACCGTGGAGATGGCCCAGCACGCCGGCTACACCGCGGTGATGTCGCACCGCTCCGGCGAGACCGAAGACAGCACCATTGCCGATCTCGCCGTGGCCACGAACTGCGGGCAGATCAAGACCGGCTCGCTGTCGCGCTCCGACCGGCTGGCCAAGTACAACCAGCTGCTCCGTATCGAGGAGGGCCTGGGCCCTTGCGCCCGCTACGCCGGACGCGATGTTCTCAAAAAATAATTTTTCGGCGAAGGGGGCCTCATTTTGTTCTTTTGGTCTCTCTTCGCCGACGCCTCCAGCCACAAAATCTAGCGAACGCCCTCGTCAAGACGCTGTAGATGTGGTAGCCGCCCGAGTCGCGGCAAAATCCGACCAAACAGAGTCCGGAACGAGAACGCCGGGGCCCGGTCGGAAATCTTAACGAATCTCATTGGAATCAAAGGAAGATTTTCGTTGACCTGACGAATCGGCATGTGATTCCATCCGCCGCATGTCGCTGATCCGGGAAATACGCCTTCGCGCGCGGAAGAGCCTGCCGCAGGTTCTGGCAGCGTCTTTTGTCGTCTATATCGCCTACCACACCTTGCAGGGCGAGCGCGGGCTGAACACCTGGGTGCAGCTCAATGCGGAGCTTGCCAAGGCGGAGGCCTTGCAGCAGGGCCTGACGGCCGAACGCCGTGAGCTGGAGACGCGGGTCGCGCACCTGCGTCGCGAAAGCCTCGACCGGGACCTTTTGGAAGAACGGGCGCGTATCGTCTTGAACCTGGGGCGCCCGGACGAATACGTCATCAATCTGCCGGCCGCTGAACGGCCCTAAGCTGTTGTTGGGCGACGACCGGCGGCGGACTGTCCGCTGTCCCGTGCTGCATTGCATTGTCATTTAGAGATATTAACTTAATTCGTATTAATCGTATTATTATTCATATATTACAGCAATCTAAGCTCTATTGAATTAAGGCTCCGGCTAGCTTATCCTGATAAGAAATGAGATGCTTCGAATGCTCTTAGGGCTTTCGACGCAAGACTCAACAACGATGCGTAAGGGGGAGGCTATGGCAACTGCCAAGGCAAGTGCGACCAAGTCCACCACGACCAAGTCCACCACGACCAAGTCCACCGCGCGACGGAAATCCGGCAAGAACGCTTTGCCGCCCGTCGACGAGCTGCTCGGCTACTTGAAAAGCATGCTGTTGATCCGGCGTTTCGAGGAAAAGGCCGGCCAGATGTACGGCATGGGCCTGATCGGCGGCTTCTGCCACCTCTACATCGGCCAGGAAGCGGTGGTGGTGGGCATGCAGGCGGCGATCACGGATGCCGATTCCGTCGTCACCTCCTACCGCGATCACGGCCACATGCTGGCCTGCGGCATGGACCCCAACGGGGTCATGGCGGAGCTGACCGGCCGCGAGGGCGGCTACTCCAAGGGCAAGGGCGGCTCCATGCACATGTTCAGCCACGACAAGAAGTTCTACGGCGGCCACGGCATCGTCGGCGCCCAGGTACCCATCGGCACCGGCGTCGCCTTTGCCCACAAGTATTTGGAAGAAGAGGCCGTCTGCCTGGCCTACCTCGGCGACGGGGCGCTGAACCAGGGCCAGGTCTACGAGTCCTTCAACATGGCTGCGCTCTGGGACCTGCCGGTGGTCTATGTCATCGAGAACAACAAATACGGCATGGGCACCAGCATCGAGCGCTCTTCGGCCAAGAGCACGGAGCTCTATCATCGGGGCATGGCTTACGGCATTCCCGGCACCCAGGCCGACGGTATGGACGTGCTGGCGGTCAAGGAAGCCGGCGCCAAGGCGGTGGCGCAGGCGCGGTCGGGCAAGGGGCCCTACATCTTGGAGATGCTGACCTACCGCTACCGTGGGCATTCCATGTCGGACCCGGCCAAGTATCGCTCCAAGGAAGAGGTGCAGAAAATGCGCCACGAACGCGACCCCATCGAGCGGCTGCGTCATCTTCTGCTGGAGAATAAGTTGGCCGAAGAGGCGGACCTCAAGGAGGTCGACCGTGACGTCAAGGCGGTGGTCTCCGATGCGGCCGATTTCGCCCAATCCAGTCCCGAGCCGGATCCCTCGGAACTCTACAGCGACGTTTACGTGGCCTAGCCGGCAGCCGCCGCGGAACCGTCCATTGCGGTGCGCGGCGCTCCCTATTCGGCCTCTTTTCGATGGCCGCAGCGATACCGTTCTTGGAGGCGACACATGCCGATTAAGATCTTGATGCCAGCGCTTTCCCCGACCATGACCGAGGGCAACCTGGCGAAGTGGCTGAAAAAGGAAGGCGATGACGTCGCGGCCGGCGACGTCCTGGCCGAGATCGAAACCGACAAAGCCACCATGGAGGTGGAAGCGGTCGACGAAGGAAAGCTCGGCAAGATCGTGGTGCCGGAGGGCACCGAGGGCGTGGCCGTCAATTCCGTGATTGCGCTGCTGCTTGAAGACGGTGAAGACGCCTCGGCTCTGGAAGGGGCGGAGGCGGACGCTGTCGCTGCCGCGCCGGAACCGGCCAAGGCTGAAGAGGCCCCCGAGGCCAAAGCGGCTGCCGCTCCGGCGGCCGACGAGAAACCGGCGGCTGCCAAGGAAGAGGTGCCGGCGGAGAGCGAATGGGACGGTCCGACGGTCACCCAGACCGTGCGCGAAGCCCTGCGCGATGCCATGGCCGAGGAGATGCGCGCCGATTCCAAGGTCTTCCTTATGGGCGAAGAGGTGGCGCAGTATCAGGGGGCCTACAAGGTCAGTCAGGGTCTGCTGGAGGAATTCGGCGACAAGCGGGTGATCGACACGCCGATCACCGAGCACGGCTTCACCGGTCTCGGCGTCGGTGCCGCCATGTACGGGTTGAAGCCCATCGTCGAGTTCATGACCTTCAATTTCGCCATGCAGGCTGTCGACCACATCATCAATTCGGCGGCCAAGACCCACTATATGTCCGGCGGCCAGGTTTCCTCGCCCATCGTCTTTCGCGGCGCCAACGGTGCGGCCGCCCGGGTGGCCGCGCAGCATTCACAGTGCTACGCCAGCTGGTATGCCCACGTGCCGGGGCTGAAAGTGGTGGCGCCCTATTCGGCGGCCGATGCCAAGGGCCTCTTGAAGTCCGCCATACGCGATCCCAACCCGGTGGTCTTCCTCGAGAACGAGATTCTCTACGGCAAGAGCTTCGAGGTGCCGGAGAGCCCCGATTGGGTGGTGCCCATCGGCAAGGCCAAGGTGGTGCGGGCCGGCAGCGACGTCACCATCACCGCCTTTTCCATCATGGTGGGCAAGGCCTTGGAAGCAGCCGAAGCCCTGGCGGAGGAGGGGATATCCGCCGAGGTCATCGACCTGCGCAGCTTGAGGCCGCTCGACACGGAAACGGTGGTTGCCTCGGTGAAGAAGACCAACCGGCTGGTCACCTGCGAGGAAGGCTGGGCGGCTTGCGGTATCGGCTCGGAGCTGGCCGCGCGCATGATGGAGGAGGCCTTCGACTGGCTGGATGCCCCGGTGACCCGGGTGGCCGGCGTCGATGTGCCCATGCCCTATGCCGCGAACCTGGAAGTTCTGGCTCTGCCGCAGGCCGACGAGATCGTCACCGCCGCCAAGGCGGTCTGCTACCGCTAGGGAGAGGGAAGCCAAGCCATGCCGACGAATATTTTGATGCCCGCCCTCTCGCCGACCATGACCGAGGGCACTCTGGCGAAGTGGCACGTAAAGGAGGGCGACGAGATCTCCTCCGGCGACGTGATCGCCGAAATCGAGACCGACAAGGCCACCATGGAGGTGGAAGCGGTCGACGAGGGGAAGATCGGCAAGATCGTGGTGAGCGAGGGGACGGAAGGCGTTGCCGTCAATTCGGTCATCGCCGTCATCTTGGAAGAGGGCGAGGACGCCTCGGCCATCGCCGACAGCCCGCCCCCGGCAGCGGCGCCCGAAGCCAAAGCTGAAGCCAAACCGGAAGCCAAAGCCGAGGCGGCCCCCGCGCCTGCAAAAGCGGAGGCGGCAAAACCGGAAAAGGCTGCCGCCCCGTCGGGCGGCGACGGTACGCGGATCTTCGCCAGCCCCTTGGCGCGGCGGATGGCCAAGGAGGCCGGGTTGGATCTGGCGGCGATCGACGGCAGCGGCCCGCACGGCCGCGTCGTGAAGGCCGATGTGGAAGCCGCCATCGAACGCGGCCCGGCGCCGTCCAAGGAAAAGCCGGCGGAGGCCGCGGCAGCGGCTGCACCTGCGGCCAAACCGGCGGCGGCGGGACCAGGCGCCAAGGAGATGGCGGATCTCTTGGGCATGAGCCACCGGCAGGAGCCGCTCAGCGCCATGCGCAAGGTCATCGCCGCCCGCTTGACCGAAGCCAAGCAGACGGTGCCGCACTTCTATCTCACCGTCGACTGCGAGCTGGATGCCCTCCTGCAGACCCGCAAGGAGCTGAACGCCCGCTCCGACGCCTACAAGCTCTCGGTCAACGACTTCGTGATCCGGGCTTCCGCCTTGGCTCTAAAACAGGTGCCGGCGGCCAATGCCTCTTTCGATCCCGGTGGCATCCTCTACTACGACCACGCCGACGTTTCGGTGGCCGTGGCGACGCCGTCGGGCCTGATCACGCCGATCGTCAAGGCGGCGGAGACCAAGGGGCTGGCAAGCATTTCCGGCGAGATGAAGGACCTGGCGGCGCGGGCCAGGGACGGCAAGCTGAAGCCCGAAGAGTACCAGGGCGGCAGTTTTTCGGTGTCCAACCTCGGCATGTTCGGGATCAAGGACTTCGCCGCCATCATCAACCCGCCGCAAGGCGCGATCCTGGCGGTCGGCGCGGGCGAGCAGCGCGCCGTGGTGAAGGACGGCGCGCTGGCGGTCGCCACGGTGATGAGCTGCACCCTCTCGGTGGACCACCGGGTGGTGGACGGCGCCGTCGGGGCCGAGTTCCTGCAGGCCTTCAAGAAACTGATCGAAGACCCCCTGACGATGCTGCTCTAGCCGCGGCACCTCTTTGGGTTCGCTTTAAGGAAACGCACGCATGGCCGATACAAGCTTCGACATCATCGTTCTGGGCGGCGGCCCGGGTGGCTATGTCACCGCGATACGGGCCGCGCAGCTGGGCAAAAAGGTCGCCGTGGTGGAGGCCAAGCACCTGGGGGGCATTTGCCTGAACTGGGGCTGTATTCCGACCAAGGCCTTACTGCGCTCGGCGGAGATCTATCACTACATGGAAAACGCCGGAGCCTATGGTCTCAGCTGCAAAGAGCCCGGGTTCGACCTGGAAAAGGTCGTGCAGCGCTCCCGCGGCGTGTCCAAACAGCTCAACGGCGGCGTCGGGCACCTTCTGAAAAAGAACAAGGTGACCGTCATCGACGGCTATGGCCGCCTGCAGGGGGCCGGCAAGCTGAAGGTCAGCAAGGAGGGCGGCGACGACGTTACCCTGACGTCGCCTCATATCATCATTGCCAGCGGCGCCCGCGCGCGGTCCCTGCCGGGGCTCGAGCCCGACGGCAAGCTGGTTTGGACCTATATGGAAGCGCTGGTGCCCGACGTCATGCCGAAGAGCCTTCTGGTCATCGGCTCCGGCGCCATCGGCATCGAGTTCGCCAGTTTCTTCCACACCCTGGGCGCCGAGGTGACGGTG
>Ga0102947_1000321_pt1 | contig 17396 bp, 13 predicted proteins | sample SalPon2A_A_D2_MG_FD_78210 | JGI IMG/M metagenome (GOLD analysis project Ga0102947, IMG submission 78210) | Soil microbial communities from South San Francisco under conditions of wetland restoration - Salt Pond MetaG R2A_A_D2_MG | ecosystem: Environmental > Terrestrial > Soil > Wetlands | place... | reverse complement strand
TCATCAAACAACACAGCCGCTACTCCCTTACGTTTTACGACAAGAACAGAAAGCCGAATCGCAAACGAAGTGCACTGAAAACAGGTAATAAGCGTACAGCCACAACACCTCCAAGCTAGAATTTGACCACCTCAATGGCGGGTTTGATCCGGGAAGATGGATGGTTCTTCTACGACGGGCTGGGGTTGCTTATCGAAAAGGCGCTGACGCTGCAAGGTGAGGAGAGTAGTCGTAGAATAGGCAGACGAATCCATATTTGTCTTAAGGGTTGGTGCCAGCAGCGTGTGTAGCTATGTCCGGTTTATCCCAGATGTTGTAGAGGGTGTCGAGCGCTTGCTGTGCTTTCTGGGTAAGTGGATCTGTCTCGCCACGGTCGGTGTGAAGGAAGGTGTGGCTGGCTTGCAGGAGCGGTTCTGCTTCGTCGTAGCGTTGTTGGGCGGTGAGCACCTGACCAAGAAGCAACTGCACCTCCGCAATACCCCAGTGACCCTCTTTGTACTGTTCCTGACGGCTCACTAGGGCCTCATGCAAGAGGTCCTCTGCTTCGTCGTAGCGGTGTCGTGTTAGCAGTGTACGGCCCAGCGCGACGCGTGTACTTGACAGATACGAATGCTCATCGGGGAGTTGTGCGGTCTGGAGCGCCAGGGCCCGTCGTTGTAGCGTCTCGGCTTCGTTGAGGTGCCCGCGCTCGTATTCGACCTGCCCCAGGTTGCTCATCACAACGGAAACGTTGACATGCTTCGGTCCCAGGCTTTTGCGGAGCAGATCCAGGGATTCCGTATACGCAGTAGCTGCACCTTCTAGGTCGTTCTTGGCTTGCAGTACTTTAGCCAGACTGTTGAGCGTCACCCCGATATCATTGTGCATGGGGTCGAGGTGGGTACGTTGTCGTTGCAGGGCCTCCCGTAAGAGGATTTCTGATTCGTCATATTCGCCTTTCAGGCGAAGAAGGCTGGCCAGCGTCCGAATGGTGATTGCTGTTTCAGGCGACCCTGCATCTACGCTATCGGCCAGCGTGATGGTCTGGCGGAAGAGCGGTTCTGCTTCAGCGTAGTTGCCCTGGCTGTAAAGGATCCAGGCCAGATTATGCATAGCCGTAAGCGTGCGTTTGTCGGCATCACCCACGGTTGTTTGGAGGATAGATAACGCCTGACGAGAAAGGGGGATGGCTTCCTCATAGGCGTATTCGTAGGCCAGGCTGGTGGCGAGCCAGTCCATGCTTTCGGCGGTTTCGGGGTGCTGCTCGCCAAGGCTGGCACGGCGCACATCCAGCGATTCCCGCACGTACGTCTCCGCAGCTGCATAATCGCCCAAGCCATCCTTGAGAAGCGCGATTTCGTAGAGGGTCGCTCCCACATCCGAGTGGTTGGCACCCAGCGTCTGGCGCTGCAAGTCCAATGCAGCATGCAGCATGGAGTCAGCCGATTCGAGAAGACCCATGTTTCGATAGATCCGGCCAATCTCTGCCAGAAGCATACCCAGCACTTCCGGCTGATCTTCCAGGTCGGTTTGCAAGCGAGTGGCACCCTGGTTAAGGAGTTGTCGGGCCGTGAGTGAATCGGCAAGGGTACCTGCTGCGTAGGGGTCGGATACCTGAAAAAGGCTGCGCAGAAAGGTTGCCACCTCATCGGCTTTGGCGGCTTCGGTTTGTGCCCGGTCCCGTTCGGCGGTCGCTATCTGCTGTTGCCACAGGGCTACAGTGAGTCCTCCTACCAAAGCAAGCACAACGATCATTGCTGCTGATACACCCAGGCGATGCCGCTGGACAAACTTGCGCATCCGGTAGCCAGCCGTATCCGGGCGAGCCTCTACGGGCAAGCCCGCCAGGTATCGCTTGATGTCCTCAACAAACGTTTCGGCACTGGCATAGCGGCGATCGGGCTCTTTGCGTAGCGCCTTGAGGGTAATCGTGTCGAGGTCGCCCGCAAGCCGACGCCGGAGTCGGGCAGGTTCGGTCGAACGGGCTCGACTGATGACCTCGGGTGTTAGGATTTCTGTAGTGCCATCGCTGTGTTGTCGGTCCTCGGTGCGGTTGACAGCGGTAGAAGGGCGCACTGGCTCGGTTTCGAGCACGGCGCGTTCTACCGCGCCCAGTGTGTTGCGCTCGAAATGGTAAGGGCGGTGCCCGGTGAGCAATTCGTAGAGCACGACGCCCATGCTGTATACATCCGTTGCTGTCGTCAGCGGATCGCCAGTGAGTTGTTCGGGCGCGGCATATTCGGGCGTCAGCACGCGGGCTCCGGTTTGCGTCAGGGCAATTCCGTCTGCGGATGTCTCCTCTTGAAGGACTTTCGCAATACCAAAGTCGAGCAGCTTAACGGAAGCCTTTCCGCTGGCATCTTCGGTGACGAAGATGTTGGAGGGCTTGAGGTCGCGGTGGACGATAAGATTGCGGTGGGCAAACTGCACCGCCTCGCCGACTTGGGCAAAGAGCTGAAGACGGGCTTCAATACCGAGTTGACGCTCGTCGCAATAAGCAGTCAGCGGCTCGCCGACCACATGCTCCATAGCAAAATATGGGCGACCATTGTCATCAATGCCACCATCGTAGAGGCGGGCAATGTGCGGATGTTGGAGTCGGGCTAGGATTTGCCGCTCTTGCAGAAATCGCCGGGTAATGTCTTCGGTATCGAATCCCCGCCGGATTACTTTGAGGGCGACCTGCTGTTCGAACTGTCCGTCGTCGCGGGCGGCGAGATAGACGGCCCCCATGCCGCCACGGCCAATCTCTTCGACGATGCGATACGGCCCAACGCGCCGGGGTTCGTCGGAGGCTTTGCTCATCAAGCCACGCACATCCGCGAGGGGTTGCTCCAGCATGGAGTTTCCATGGGCATCCGCAGCAAGGAGCGAGGCGACTTCCTCATGGAGATCGGCGTCTTCGCCACAGGCGTCATCGAGAAAAGCAGCGCGTTCCGCGGATGGCTGATCCAGGGCAGCGAGATAAATCGATTGAATCTGTTCGAGCCGTTCAGGAGACATTCGCTTGGGGATTTCCGATAGCGGATGTGGAATGAGTAAGGCAGCGCAGTGATTTCAAAACCTAAAATCAGCAATCTAAAAGGTAGACAAGTCGCGCTTGAGCCATGCGCAGGCCAGCTTCCAGTCGCGGTTGACGGTGGCGGTCGAGATGTCGAGGGCGTCGGCGGTTTCTTCAATCGTCAATCCGCCAAAATAGCGACATTCCACGACATGTCCATGTCTGGGGTTGATGGCTTCGAGCCGTTGAAGCGACTCATCAAGCGCCAAAAGCGTGTCCGAAAAGCTGCTCGAAAAAGCTTGCAATCCATCTTCCAGCGTTACGTGGACGGCTCCACCGCCGCGCTTCTGGCGGTTCCGTCGGCGGGCATAATCGACGAGGATGCGGCGCATGGCGCGGGCAGCTACCGCGTAGAAGTGCGTGCGGTTCTGCCAATCCACCTCGCGCTGATCGACGAGCTTGAGATAGGCTTCGTGGACGAGCGCCGTCGTATTGATGGTGTGCCCGGCTCGCTCGCGGCGAAGCTGCCCATGCGCGATGGCGCGCAGTTCATCGTAGACCAGCGGCAGCAACTCGTCGAGTATCTCCTGCTGTCCCTCGGCGGCCTGGCGCAACAACTGGGTAATGACGGAAGTCGAGGACATCTGCAGCTATGTACTAAAAGGGTAGCGATTATACCCTAAGATAAGCATTGGGCTATTAATCTGGAAAAGCAGGCTGTTGCGGTACAGCCCTTCCTCTAGCTACGCAAAAAAGAGCGGTATAGCATGTAATAAGAGCACGATGATAGAATTTGTGATGCTTCGTCGCGTCAGGTAGAGAAAGCCGCACTGCGTCTCCTTCGATTCGGAATTCCGTGCCGAAATCAATGCTCATCTTTTGCTTGCTGTTTCTGGTGCTGGGGCTAGTTGGCTACAACTGGTACATGCGCCATTCCACCTTCGCCGATGTGCAGGGTGGCGGGTTTAGCCTGCCAGCATCCGAAGTCGAAGCGGTTGGGGAATTACTGGCAGATGCCCATCTCGATTCTCAGCGCGTGCGAGTGGTAGAGGCTTCTCCCGATCAGCCCTGCTGGAGCTATGAACACTGGACCCGGCTTGATGACTGGCTGCGTGTCTACAAGCGCTTTGGGCGTTTTCCGGGTATAACCAACTGTATCGGTATTGACCGGGGGCATGTTGTAAGCCTATCACTGGTGAATACGGAACTGGCAGATCTGTATCCACTGACCCGCCTTCCTGACCTGCGCAGCCTCTATCTCACGGGCAACCGCATCGAACATCTGGACAGTATCCCTAAGCCCTGCCGATGGACGTACCTGTCGCTGGAGTCGAACGGGCTGATCGACTGCGCGGCCCTTGCAGACTGCACGCAGCTCGAAACGCTCGATATTTCTCATAACAAGCTCACCACCTTGCCCTCACTGGAGGCACTGGAACGACTCGAAAGCCTGGACGCGAGTAACAATGAGATGGAAGCAGTAAGTGGCCTCGCCGGGTTGCCATCGCTGCAACATCTCAATCTTTATGGTAACCGCCTGACGACGCTGGATGCCATCACCAATCTGCCCCGCCTGGACTATCTGAGTGTGGCGGGTAATATGCTCGAAACCCTGGATGGGCTGCGCGACCTGCCGGCCCTGCGTCGCCTGGAGGCGGGCTCGAACCGCATAGCCGCTGTAGATGCCGAAGGGCTGGCGGTTTTTCCCAGCCTGCGCGGGGTCGGGCTTTTCGGCAACAACATTCGCGCTGTGCCGCCTGGTTTTGCCTATGATGTCCGCACAGCTACCCTCCGGCCCGAAGGTGGCGGCGTACCGGAACTCGACCTGCGGGGTAACCCAGTGGCCGAGCTTTTGGAGGCAGACGCTGTAGCACGGCACGATGCTACCGCCATCCATCACGTCGCCGAATTGCCGCGTGGCAGGGGGCGCTTTCAGGGTTCCACCCGCCGAGGACGCGAGCGCAGAGGGGCGTTCAGTTCCGGGCTGGATGTGAGAGGCACGGCCATCTGGTTCGAGGGAGCACAGTCCATCAGTTTCGATCTGCATCACGGCGTGGTGGTCACGGCAACAGCTTCCATCGAGAAAGGCCGTTTGCGTCTCTATCTCAAGGATTCTGGTGGTGGATATCGCTATGCCGAGGCCATTCCCGGCAAACCGTTACGCATCAGCGGCTCGCTCATCAGCCTGGGCAGAGGCTATTTCATCTACCTCGAATCTGTTGGCGGTCGCGTCGAGGGGCTTCGGTGGGCCGTCTCGAATTGAATCAATCCACTCACTTAACTCAGAGGATACCCATGACAACAATGATGACCTGTTTCGAGCCACGACGGTTGCTGGTGCTGGTGCTGATAGCCTGTTTTTGGCTCGGCTGCGGCAGTGATGAACCGGAGCCACCAACCGCTACGACGGATCAATCGGTAGCTCAGCCTGCTGATACGCCTGTCGAACCGGCCTCGAATGAAACCGAAACCTCCAATAGTGCCATGGAAACTACAACGCCTACACCCCTTGCATTGACACCTGCCGATGTGAATCCCGACGAGCCCATCCCTGTTGGTAACCTTCGCGATGCCTATTTCGCCTGGAAGGATCAGCCTGTGATCATCGGCGGCTACTTATGGGTATTTGGTGGTTCAAAACGAGGGAAGTTGAATCGTCGCATTACCCTCACCGATGCGCCAGACAGCGAAGTCGAATTGGCAGGCTGTGAATTTGAGAATGCCCCTGGCGACCGGGTTACGACTGATCAGCCGCTCGTCCTTAAAGGGATCTACACCCGCTTTTCGACGGCTACGGGCGATGGGCAGCCGCAGCTTCAAATTAAAGACTGCGAAGTGATATCCATTGGTGAGACTTTCGCGCAGGAAACGGAAGCCATGCCGGGGCAGACGCAGCCGATTCCGGTCCAGAAGCTCCACGAAGTCGCCACGGGTTGGCAGGGGAAGGAAGTGACCGTCGTGGGGTATTACCACAGCAGTGGGTACTCCAGCGCTACCGACAAAACCAAAATCAACCTGCGGTCCGATCGGAGTGGGAAAAATGCGGTGGGCTGCCAGATGCCTGGGGAAGGCGTGGTGCCTGAGAACCTCAAGGACAACCGCGAGAGCGTCATCATGCGTGGCACCGTCGGCGAGCCAGCATTTGACCAGGTTATCCTGGAAGACTGTAGGTTTCTCAATCGGTAGCAGATCATCAGTAGCAGGGAGAGGAGCAAGAGGGGCGGCAGCGTGAGAAAGCGTTGTCGCTTCTTTTTTTGCAGACGATGATAGAGATCGTCTGGAAAGGTCGCGTCAGGTGGTGAGCGTGCTTCTGCAAAGGATGAGGCACTCGGTTTTCCACAACAAAAGAAATAATACAATGCGACTTCTGACGAGCTTTTGCTGCCTGTTGGTAGCCTGCCTGCTACTGGTTCCTGTTGACGCCTACGGTCAATTCAACAAGATCAAAAAGAAAGCCCAAGAAGCCCAGCGAAAAGTTGAGCGCACCACCTCCAAAGCCGAACAGACTACCTCTACGGCTTCGGGAACAGCAGATCGGACCCAAGACGAAAATGCCCCGCTCCCGGCAGGTGCGGCCGTAGACATCTACGTTTCGCCCGAAGGCAGCAACAAAAATGATGGCTCGAAGGGCAGCCCGATGAAAAACATCGACAAGGCCCTGGAGAAAGCACCGGAGGGGGCTCGCATCCATGTGACCGAGGGCGTCTACACCGGCACTTTCGGTGTCGGCTACTGGGAGATTCATAAGCCCGTCGAACTCTATGGTGGCTACAGCACCGACTTCAGCACCCGCGATCCATTCACGCACCTGACCCTGCTGCAGCCGCCCGCCGATGCCTTCGACAAAAGTGCCTCGCGTCATGTTATGGAGGTCAAAAAGCCCATCAATGGCGTGGTGGTAGATGGTTTCATCTTCGAGGGGGGCGTCAAAACGCCGTACGATCCTGAGAAAGGCAAACCGGAAGGCGTGGAGACGGGCCGGATGAAGTGGGAGCCTAAGAACAAGAATCCGGAAGGCATCATGCTGGTGCTCAACGGCAACAACCAGGTGGCGCGCAACAATGCATTCATCAACTCCAGCTTTGGCGGTGTGAGTGCGCGGATCGGGCAGGGAGGCGACGGCAATATTGAGATCGCCAACAACGTGTTTGTCTCCAACCGGATGTCCAGCATCGAAGGCTACGGACGCAAGAACTCCAACGGCGGCACCATCGATATTCACCACAACACGATTGTCTTTTCGTGGAGCCGCACGCACGACTTCGGCTCACTCGGCTATGGCATCGACGTGAAGAATGACGCGACGTTCAAGATCCACGACAATATCATCGCGCTCAACATCTCGGCGGCCATCTTCTCGCAGCGCTTCAACACGGATCTGTACATCGACGACAACCTGTTCTTCGGCAACAAGCACCACGACTTCTTCTTCGCACCCGCCTCGAACGTGTACGTGGAGATCGACGCGCCGGAGTTCGTGGACCTGGATCTGCCGAGCGTCGAGGGCAACGTCAACCAGACGACCGCGCTGCCGCTGGATGAGGCGTACCTGCAAGGCTTTCTCGACGCGCAGTACACCGAGCAGACGCATTACGACGCCAACTCGCACGCCAACCTGCTGCGCGAAATCAACGGCCTGAACAAGCGCGGCTTCATCGAGCATCAGGTGACGATGTACGCCAACCGCTATCCGTGGAAAAAAGCGCTGGAACTCTTCGGTGTGGTCCCCGACTACGGCGCGCAACGTCGCGTCTTTGGGCCTAACGCACAGTAATTCATTCAGGCAACCATTTATTTCCTACCTGAACCATGAAACGACAGCTTACTCATATCGCTTTCCTCGCGCTGTTTGCTCCGCTCATCCTCAGCCTGCCGGGCACGGTGCAGGCGCAGAAACAGGGACTCGTGTCCATGCACATGGAGCCAGTCATCATCGAAGCGGTGCCCGTTAAGCAACTCACTACGACGCTGAAAACGCACACCCGGCTCAAGGTACAAGCGCCGAAGGAAAACACCTGTATCCAGTTCTTCTACGGCATCGGAAAAGGCCGGGAGCTAGATGGCCCGTTTGCATCCGACCTTTTGTTGCTCGCGTCCGGCAAGTCGGTACTGACGCGCACTGATCGCATGAAGGCAGACGAGCAGGCATGGCCGTGCAAGTGGAAGGGGCGGACGGGTCAAGGCCGCGGTGCCATCGATTCACCCTGGGAGGCATTCGATGATCCACTGGTAGGGTTTGATGATCCACTGGTCGGGTTTGATGATCCACTGGTCGGCTTCGAGAATCCGCGCATGCTGATTATCAACTGGGAGGAGCAGTACGACTCGCCCGAGGAAGCCTTGCGTGGCCTGTGGGGCGATGCCCGCCGGTTCGTCAAGGAAGATCATTATGGCCTCGTGATCTACGCGGTGAGCGTGGAGGGCAGGAAGGTCAGGCTCCAAGGTGCGATGCTCACTCCCTTCCTGGTTATCGATAGTTCCGGGCTGGGCGAGCGGCAGCGCTAGCATCGCCTGAACCAAGTGTACGTACTTAACCCTGTGAGGTCCAGCATGAACGTCTTTCGGCTGCTACAGCCCGTCAGTTTCTCTTTCCTATTCATCGGAATCCTTTTCGCCATGATAAACCAGCCTGCTCATGCGCAATACGATGGCACGCCCGAAGATCGGCAGTTTGCGCTGGAGCATGGGCAGCGCCTGCTCGAAGCATGGGAAACACACAAGGACGCATTCGACGCACCGGAGGTCCACGGCTTCTCTATCAGTCGCCTGCACGTGACCTGGCCGGACGACGCGCCCAGGCTGCGCGCCGCCATCGAAAACGTGGAGAGTCGATATGACGCGCTGACTGAGACAACGCGCCCTCTCGGCGAGCGTTTCGGCGAGACCCCCGCGGAGGTCAGCAATGCCTTCAACCGGCTGAAAACCGATGCAGACGGCGGCTCCCGGTCCGACGTGGCGCAGGCCTATCGGGGTGTCATGGACGGTATGGAGCGCGTGGCCCAGTTCCGCAAAGACGTCACCCTGACCGCGCTCATGGACGTGCAGAACATGATCATCGTCGTCCAGGACAAGTTCCGCGCCCCGGAGCAGCGGGTCAAAGACGCACGCCGGATCAAGACTGTCATTCAGGAGGCATCGTGGTTCGACCCGCACAACCCCGATGTCAATATGATTCTGGCGAACATCGACGCGTTTATCGACGAGACGGCGGAGGGCATGCAGGAAGAGATCGCTGCCGGCGAGTTTCCCACGGCGTCCGGTCCCACGCAGCACACGCAGGCCGCCCTTGAGTTTTTCAGAAACGCTGAACAGTGGGGCGCGCGGGAGGGCAGCGAGGTCCTGCGGGTGTGGGTCGGCGGCCCGTGGGTAGTGACGGAGAAAGATTTGCTGGGCCGCCCGATCCAGTGGGGACTCCCCGTGTATGTGGCCGAGGTACAACCGCACCTGCGCGAAATGGGAGCCGCCCGCATCTTCGAAACGACGGTTCTTGCCCGCCAGGGTAGCCCTGCTCCGCAGGCCCCGCCCTTTGTCGGTGCGTGGGTCGGCGACAACTGGCTCGTTTCCCTCGACAAGTTCGGCCAGTGATCAGCGTGTTAACAGAAACCGACATCTACACCCTACTTGCTTCTATGAAAAAGAACCCGGTACGCTATGTCCTGCCTTTGCTGATTGCGCTCATCCTGGTTGCAGGGTGCGGCAGCGAGCCCGAAGCACCGGGCGGGGACATCATTGTGCTGGCCCATCACAGCACAGCCGATAGCTACGTGACGCCGCTTGTGGAGGCCGTAGCCATGGTCGAAGAGCAGAGCGCAGAAACCGACGCTTCCGGGGCGCAGCGCGTGGCGCTCAAGCTGCCGCAGAAAACACTCACGCTCGTCGATTATCAAAGTCATGAGCACATCATGCATCGGTTGCGCGATGGCAGCAAGCGGCCTGTGGCGGCCGTGCTGGTGGTGATGGGTGCCCACGGCGTGATGCCCGATCAACATGAGCAACTGCAACAGGCACAGGCCGCCGGCATCCCCGTCGTGGCTGTTTTGCACAGCCAGGTTCACCTGGTTGACGACATGGAGTTGCTTGACCTGGAAGAGATGGAAGCCGAGGAGGCGCTCGTGCAGGCGGGTTTTCCAGCGGGTGTGCCGGTGCGACGGGCCAGCGCGGTGAAAGCCTTAGAAGGCGACGCAGCCGCCCGCGACGCCATTGCGCAGTTCATTGCTACGTTGCGGCAGCAGCTACAAACAAACACCTGAAGCGATGATTCGCAACATCAAACGATGGGCCATGCTGGTCTTCATGATCGTCTGTAGTTCAACGGCCTGTGCGCAGGAGCAAGAGGGATGGGTGGTAGATACAGGCTTGCTCGACTTCGCAGATTATCCGGCTGAGCCGTACAACGGAAAAACACATGAGACCCGTATCTGCTCGGAGAAAGACTGGACGTTTCGCACGCGACTCCGGCAGGCCGCCGGGCAGCCCCCCAACTTCGCAGGCCATTTTCATCTAACGATGTGGGGCTGCGGTACGGGCTGCCTCATGGGCGCGGCTGTCGATGTCACGACCGGCGAGGTGTTCTGGGTGCCTGGCACGCTCAGTTGTGCCTGGTGCGCGGAAGTGGACACCGACCCCCTTGCTTTCGAGCCAGACAGCCACCTGCTCATCCTGCGTGGTACGCTGCACCGTGACGGCATCAGCGGCGAGCATTACTACGCTTTTGAGAATGGCAGCTTCGTACATCTGCGCACCGTTGTTTTCGACTGAGCATTACAATCTTCAATACAAGACCATGATTCGTCTAACTATCCTTGCCCTTCTGGTGTGCTGCTTCCTTAACGTAGCACAGGCCCAGACAACCATCACCGTGAATACGCTGGATGATGACACCGATACCAACGGCAACTGTACCTTCCGCGAAGCCCTCTACGCGGCCGATGCTGATCGGGCGTATGATGCCTGCCCGGCAGGAAACGGTGCCGACGTCATCGACTTCAGCGTAACAGGTACCATTCACCTGCAGGTCAGCAGTAACTGGCCATCCCTCAGCAACAGCGTAACCATCACGGGGCCAGGACCGGATCAACTCATCATTGATGCGACCGATGCTGAGCTGGGTGATCATATTCTGGATATGTATGGGCAATCCGGGGAGGAAGTATTCACGATTTCTGGTCTCACAGTGAAAGGCGCACGCGGCGAAGGGGCTGGTGGGGTGTCTGTGCAGAATGCCATGCTGCATCTCTCCAATGCGGCTGTTATCGGCAACGAATACACAAATGGCTCAGGCAGTGGCGTATACATCTCAGGGGCCGAGGCGATGCTGGAAGACGTGCGTATTGCCGAAAATGTAGGATCGCTGGGAGGGGGCATGACCATCTGGGGTGGTGGTCAGGTCACCGCAAAAAGGCTCACGGTAGAGTTGAACAGAGCCCATGCCAATGGCGGCGGCATCTTTGTTTCAGGAGCCAATACGCGTCTTGTCTTGATCGAATCGACCATTGCAGATAATCAGGCTGATTCGAATGGGGGCGGACTGCTGGTCCGTCAATCTGGAGCGGCAGAACTCGCCAACGTAACCATCAGCAGCAATCAGAGTGCGAACAATGCAGGGGGGCTGGCGGTCTGGGAAAATTCAATGATGCATCTGCATAATGTGACGGTTACGGGCAACACAGCAGGCGGTGCAGGAGGTGGCTTCGATGTTTTTCGTAGCCAGCCCGAGGTGCGCAACACCATCATAGCTGGCAATACTGATAGCGGAACGGCACCCGATGTGCAGGGAACAGTTGTGTCCTTTGGCTACAACCTCATCGGCAACAGCAAGGGCGCTAGTGGAGTGGTGCATAATGAAAGCGGGGATCAAGTGGGCACCGCCGACGCGCCGCTTGATCCGATGCTGGATTCTTTGGCTGACAACGGGGGGCCCACGCGTACCCATGCCCTGCTCGATGGTAGCCCTGCTTACAATACCGCCAACCCGGAGGGATGTCTCGGCCCTGATGGCCAGCCGTTGACGACAGATCAGCGCGGCGTCGCCCGGGTGCAGGGTAGCCAGTGCGATATGGGTGCCTTCGAAGTCGTCGAGGCAGCGACCGCCGTGGACGAACACGACTCTCTGCCCAATGGCTTTGTGTTACATGGCAACTATCCCAACCCTTTCAACCCGGCGACGACGATCCGCTATGCCGTGCCGCAAGCCGAACAGGTGCGCCTGACGGTTTACGACTTGCTTGGCCGTGAGGTAGCCGTACTCGTTGATCGACGCATGGCAGCGGGCGAACACGCGGTGGTTTTCGAAGCGGCCGGGTTGCCAAGTGGGATGTATCTCTATCGCTTGGAAGCCGGGGCGTTCAGCCAGACGCGCCGGCTCGTTCTCATCAAGTAAGCATTCTATGTTCTGTAACAGCAGGGCACCTCGGTAGCGTTGCTGCGTATGGGAGCCGGAAGCTACTGTAAGCTTTCGGCTCTCACCCGTTTGTAACCCCCTATGCCCGAGCCCGTCTCCGCAGAAGTCGATCCATCGCCTGCCTCCCAGCCCCGCCAGAGTGCGGCGTCGTCGGTGGCCGCAGGCATCTTCGCCAGTCGTATCGTCGGGTTTGTGCGCGAGTCAGTGGTGGCTTATTTCTTCGGGGTCGGGCCGCACACGGATGTTTTTCGGATGGCGTTCCGGGGGCCGAATGTCTTGCAGAACCTGCTGGGCGAAGGCACCATCTCGGCCTCGTTTATCCCCGTCTACAGCCGGATGTTGGAGGAGGGACGCGCCGAGGAAGCCGGTCGCTTCGCCGGGGCAGTTTTCGGGCTGATGCTTGTCGTGGTCTCGGTATTTGTCCTGCTCGGCATCGCGCTGGCCGAACCTATTGTGACGGTGTTGACACCGGGCTTTGTTGATGATGCGGCCAAGGTGGCGGCAGGCGAACTCACCATCGACCGTTTTGCACTGACCGTGCAGGGTGTCCGTATCATCTTTCCGATGACAGGGTTGCTGGTGCTGTCGGCCTGGGCGCTGGCTATTTTGAACAGCCACCGCCGGTTTCTGCTGCCCTATTTCGCGCCCGTCGTCTGGAATGTGGCGATTATCGGGGCGCTGTTCGGGATGGCGTTCGTGCTGATGGACAACCCGCTGACCTTTCGTAACGAGGGTGGGGTGTCGATTGAAATGCTAACCCAGTTGCTTTTCGCCTCTTTCTTTGGTGCACTGGTTGGTGGGGGGTTGCAGTTTGCCGTCCAGTTGCCGCTGGTTTTCCGCGAGATGACCGGCTTCCGCTTTTCGCTCTCGACGAAGGTGAAGGGCGTGAAGGAGGCACTGCATGCTTTCGGTCCCGTGGTTGCCGGGCGTGGTGCATATCAGATTTCGACCTGGATTGACATGATTCTCGCGTCGATCATTGCGGCGGGGGCGGTAGGGGCACTTGGTTATGCGCAAGTGCTCTACGTGCTGCCTATCAGCCTCTTCGGCATGTCGGTAGCCGCGTCTGAATTGCCCGAACTCTCGCGCATCAATGAGGAGGAGCGGGCGTCTTTTATGCAGCGTATTCAGGGGTCGCTTCGCCAGATCATGTTTCTGACGGTGCCTACCTTCATTGGATATCTGGCGTTCGGGTTGCCCCTCATTCGCGGGCTATTCGAGCGAGGGCGTTTCGGATACACTGATAGCTGGCTCATCTACGCGATCCTGGGTGGCTATACTGTCGGGCTGTTGGCAACGACCGCGTCGCGCCTGCTGCAAAATGTCTTTTATGCCGTGCAGGACACCAAGACCCCCGCCAAGATCGCGGTGTTACGAGTTATCATGTCTACGGCCCTGGCCGTCCCGCTGATGTTTTATCTGGATCGTTTCGCGGTGGCTTCTTTTATCGGCACGACGCCCCAGGAAGTGCCGTTGTTTTTCGGGGCCGTAGGCCTTGCGTTGGGATCGGCACTCGGAGCCTGGATTGAACTCTGGCGGCTGGGCATAGTGCTACGTCGGCGGATCGATTTTCGGATGCCCTGGCGTGCGGTTTTAACCATGATCGGGGTCGCTGTGCTTTCGGCAGGTCCGGTAGCTTTGCTGTGGTGGCTGCTGCCTGATTGGCCCACGCTGATTGTCGCGTTGCTGGTGGTGGGTAGCTACGGCGTGCTCTACCTCGCGCTGGCCCGGCTCTTCAAGTTCGATGAAATGGATGCCTGGGTAGGACGCCTGCTGCGTTCGTTCCGCAAGCCAGATAACAAGGCTTGATAGAAGCGGGCCTGTGTTGCTACCTTGGCGGGCGACGAATCCGAATCAGCAAGGTAGATCATGAAGCATTCAGAAGGCGCATATCCAGAAGTCGAGTCGACCGGCGAACTGCTCACACGGGTGGAAAGCGGTCATGGATTGCACCATGTGGTCGTGCAGGGATTGGACCTGACGGGTCCTGATGTGGAGGAGGCCATCCTGGAAGTGTCTGCCTATGACTCGTTCTTTCTCGGATGCCGCATGACGCCACGATTGCAACAGCACATCCGGCTGAGCGGCGGCACGATCTTTCCGGTCTTCGAGGAACTGCCCTTCAACCCCTACCGCTCATCACTTTACACGCCCGAAGAACTGATGATGGGGTATATCAACGGACGCCCCGAAAGCATGATCGAGACCGTGGATGGGCAGATTTACAGCCATTACGCCCAGTTTCGTGATGCAGCAACGCCTGCCCCTATCATGATGGCCCTGGCCGAACGCATCCACGACCACGCCATCGATGATGCGTTGACCGACCTGCTCTATCCCGTCGACGAACCGGCAAAGCAAGTGGTCGGCATCATGGGGGGGCACAGCATGGCGCGGGATGCAGAGGCGTTTCTGAGTGTCGCTCGCATCGCCTGGCAACTGGCGCGGGGTGGCTATTATATCGCCACCGGTGGCGGACCGGGCGCGATGGAGGCGGGCAACCTCGGCGCGTACATGGCGGCTTTCGACGAAGACGAACTCATTACCGCTGTGCAGATGCTTGCCGACCAACCGCATTACACGGATACGCATTATTTTGAGCGGGCTTATGCGGTGCGAGACGCCTATCCGGACGGCTGGGATAGTCTTGCCATTCCCACCTGGTTCTACGGACATGAGCCGTCTAACCTGTTCTCCACGCAAATCGCCAAGTATTTCGCCAACAGCTTGCGCGAAGACGGGTTACTTGCCATCGCCACGTATGGGGTCATCTACGCACCGGGCAGCGCAGGTACGATCCAGGAAATCTTTATGGACGCTGCGCAGAACCACTACGTTACCTTCCAACTCGTCAGCCCGATGGTGTTCTTCGGCACGGACTACTGGACGCAGCAAAAACCCGTCTACCCACTCCTCAAAACGCTGGCGAAAGGCCACCGCTACAACGACCTGCTGACCATGAGCGACGAGGTGGACGAGGTCGTCCGCTTCATCGAAGCACACGAGCCTGTCTTACCGGAATAGCGCGGTCAGTTCATAAAAAGGCGCGGTTGTTCGTCGTCGATGACTTCGAGATCCTGAATGGCGAACCACGATTCGTTCTCGCCGCCCGCGCTGTTCTTGTACGGCTCATCGCCGCCCGTTTCGATATCGACGATGTAGGCAAGGTCTTTCTTGATACCCGGTGCCACTTCTACGCCCAGGCTGACATCCACCACGCGACCCTGCACCGCACCAACCATTCGTCCGGCGCGGTCGTAGAGATGAACCTGTACCCGTTTTCCGATGAGGTGATAGGCCATGGATTTCCGATTTTTGATTCGGGTACTGCACTGACCACGGTCTTCAGTGTGGCAGATGTTTGAATGCTCAGGTTGCCCATTCTCAACAATCGAAAATCCGCAGTCGAAAACCAGAAATCCTCTACTCCGCCCCAGCTCGCATCGCGTGCTTTTTGCGTTCGTGGGGGTCGAGGTAGCGTTTGCGGAGGCGGAAGGACTTGGGGGTGACCTCAATCAACTCGTCCTCGCGGATAAATTCAAGCGCTTCTTCGAGCGACATGCGGGTCGGTGGCACCAGCTTCTCGAACGAATCGGCGGAGGCAGCGCGCATGTTGGTCAGCTTTTTCTCCTTCGTAATGTTCACGTCGAGGTCGGCGTCGCGGCTGTTTTCGCCGACGATCATGCCGGAGTAGACATCCTCGGTCGGTCCCACGAACAGCGCTCCGCGTTCCTGGAGGTTGACGACGGCGTAGCCCGTCACCTTGCCGTTGCGGTCGGCCACCAGCGCGCCCGTCGAGCGGTGCGAGATGTCGCCTGCCCAGGGGCGGTATTGGTCGAAGAGGTGTGTCAGGATACCGGTACCTTTGGTGTCGGTCAGGAATTCGGTGCGGTAGCCGATGAGGCCCCGGCTCGGAAGCTGAAACTCCAGCCGCACGCGCCCGGAGCCGTGGTTGATCATCTTGGTCATCACGCCCTTGCGCTTGCCCAGCTTCTCCATCACCACGCCCATAAACTCGTCCGGCACATCGATCAGCGCCAGTTCGAACGGCTCATGGACTTTACCGTCGATCTCTTTGGTGATGACCTGCGGCATCCCCACGGAGAACTCGAAGCCCTCGCGTCGCATCTGCTCAATGAGGATCGCCATCTGCAACTCGCCGCGTCCGTAGACAAGGAAGCGCTCCGCCGCGTTGGTCTCTTCGATACGCATGGCGAGGTTGGTTTCGGCCTCCTTCATCAGCCGGTCGCGCAGGTTGCGGCTGGTGACGTACTGCCCCTCGCGCCCGCTGAACGGCGAGTCGTTGATGCGGAATTCCATCGACATCGTCGGCTCGTCTACATGGAGCGGGGCCAGCGGCTGCGGGTCTTCGGCATCGGTGATGCTCTCGCCCAGGCCGATGCCCGTCATGCCTGCGATGGCTACGATGTCGCCCGGGCCGACTTCTTTTGCCTCTACGCGGTTCAGCCCTTCATACTCGAACAGCGCCGTCACTTCGACAGGATCCTGTGAGCCGTCGCGGTGGCAGAGGACGACGCGCTGGCGGTTTTTGAGCACGCCCTGCACCACGCGCCCGATGGCGAGCGGCCCCCGGTACGGATCGGGCTGGACGTTGGTGACGAGCACTTGCAGCGGGGCTTCTGTGTCGCCCTCCGGCGCGGGGACCGTATTGAGAATAGTGTCGAAGAGCGGGCGCAGGTCGGTAAGCGGCTCATCCAACTCCAGCGTACACTGCCCATCGCGGGCCACGGCGTAGAGGACAGGGAATTCGATCTGCTCCTCGGTGGCGTCGAGGTCGATGAACAGGTCATAGACTTCATTCAGCACCTCTTCGGGCCGGGCATCGCTGCGGTCGATCTTGTTGATGACGACGATGGCAGGCAGACCGAGCGCGAGGGCTTTCGAGAGCACAAAGCGCGTTTGCGGCAGCGGCCCTTCGGCAGCGTCCACCAGCAGCATGATGCCATCGACCATGCGCAGTGTGCGTTCTACCTCGCCGCCAAAATCGGCGTGCCC
>Ga0102947_1000320_pt1 | contig 17417 bp, 30 predicted proteins | sample SalPon2A_A_D2_MG_FD_78210 | JGI IMG/M metagenome (GOLD analysis project Ga0102947, IMG submission 78210) | Soil microbial communities from South San Francisco under conditions of wetland restoration - Salt Pond MetaG R2A_A_D2_MG | ecosystem: Environmental > Terrestrial > Soil > Wetlands | place... | reverse complement strand
TCTTCGCCATTACCGTCGAGCCCCCCGGCGGTGTCGTGGTCTCGGACCGCGAGCGCATCGTCCTCGTCGCCCAGACCGAGGCCTGACGGTCCCAGCCAGGGTTTCACTCTTGCATCCCTCTCCTGGGAGAGTGAGACCCGAGCAACGACCGGAGGTAACCGAGATGGCGAAGTGCGACCGCTGCGGCAACGACTACGACAAGACCTTCCAGGTGGTGATGGACGGCGAAACCCACACCTTCGACAGCTTCGAATGCGCCATCTCCGCCCTGGCTCCCCACTGTGCCCAGTGCGACACCCGCATCATCGGCCACGGCCTGGAGGACGACGGCACCTTCTACTGCTGCGACCATTGCGCCGAGGAGGCGGGGGTGGCCGGGCTGCGCGACCGGGTCTGAGCCGGGTCTGAGCCAGAAGGCCGGCCAAACCTCCCGGCACGGTTCCCGTACCTCTTGGCCATGAGTCCCCACCTCCCGTGCCCACCGAGGCGCCCTGGGCCGCTGGCGCTCCTGCTGACGCTTTCGCTGGCGCTCCTGACTCTCGTCGCGCTGCCGGCCCAGGCCGAAGCCGACACCGCCCACCTGCGCCCCCAGATGCTGGCCCTCTCGGTCGGCGACCTGGACGCCTCGGTCGCCTGGTACGGCGACATCTTCGCCTTCCGGGAGGTGAAGCGCTACGACTTTCCCGACGACGAGATGCGCCTCGCCTTCCTGGAACGGGACGGCTTCGAGTTGGAGCTGATCGAGATCGCCGGCACACCCCCCTTCGACGCCCCAGATCCGGGCAACCCAGCGACCCGGCGTGGCATGGTGAAGGCCGCCTTCCACAGCGACGACATCGAGGCCCTCTACCGCCACGCCGTTGGCGCCGGCGCCCGGGTGCAGTCCGAGTTAGCGGTCAGCCGCCGCACCGGGGGCCGCTTCTTCATCCTCCTCGACCCCGACGGCAACTGGATCCAGGTTTACGGCCCCGCTTCGGAAGCTGGGGCCAGCGAATCTGCCGCCCCACCACCGGAGCCCGCCGCCCTCGACGAAGGCTTCGCCCCTTCCGCCGGCCTGGACCTTTACTTCCACAGCTACGGCGAGGGGCCGCCGCTCCTCCTCCTGAATGGCGGGCCTGGGGTCTCCAGCCAGCACTTCCCGCCGCTTGCGAAACAGGTCAGCGCCCTGGGGGAAGGCCACCGCGTCATCCTTTTCGACCAGCGCGGCACTGCCCGCTCGCCGCTCGACCGGGTGGACGCCACCACCGTCACCCTCGACCTGATGCTCCGCGACGTTGAGGCGCTGCGCGAGCACTTGGGCTACGACGACTGGGTGGTGATGGGCCACTCCTGGGGCGGCATGTACGCCATGGCCTACGCCACCCGCCATCCGGGCCGAGTGCGGAAGCTGATCCTCTCCGCCTCCGGCGGCAGCACCTTGGAGTGGATGGACACCATCGGCGCAAACCTGCGCCGCGCCATGGGCCCGGACAACGCCGCCCTCTACGACCACTGGTCCGACCCGGCCCACGCCGCCGCCAACCCGGAGGCGGCGAACCGCAAGCGGGTGGAGGCCATGGCGCCGGCCTACGTCCACCACGACGAGCACGTCCCCTTCGTCGTCGAAGCTCTGACCGCCCCCGGCGCCAACTTCCCCGAGGTCCGTGGCCTGGTCTACGCCGACCTGCGCCGCATCGGCTACGACCTGAGCCAAGCTCTCGCGGCCTTCACCAAACCCACCCTCATCCTCCACGGCCGCCAGGACCCCCTCGACCCGGAAGTCCCCCAACGCACCCACGCCGCCCTGCCCAATTCCGAGTTGGTGTGGATCGACGAGTGCAGCCACTACCTCTGGCTCGACCAGCCGGAAGAGTACTTCTCGACCATTGAGGCCTTCCTCACCAAGGACTCTCCTCCTCCAAGCTGACCCGGCCAACCACCCTCATCTCCAACCACCCGCCCTTGCGACCCCAGGCCCCCCACGGCCCTCACCCACCATCCCCTGCTGACAGTCCACCGCCGGTGAGGGCCGGGTGGGCGACTCCTGCGCCGGGGTGCCCCGCAGCGGCCACTGGCAAGGGCGATCTGAGGCCCCGACCGTTCGGGGCCGCGGAGGAGTAGCGAGCCTCCGTCCTTCAACCACCCTGAGCGAGCGGCCCCGGCGCAGGAGTCGCCCACCCGGCCCGTCTCCGAGACACGGTCCCCTCCCAGCCCTCCCAGCCCTTCTGCCCTTCCAAACAAAAGAGACGACCGGCTCTCACCGGTCGTCTCTCCGTTCGCTCCGGGGACAGTCCCCGGGCGAGATCCTTCATGTCGTGTCAGCCCGTCAGGCGCTCTCGGAAAGCTCCGAGTCGTAGGCGCCTTCCTCGTAATCGACGAACTCGAGGATCGCCTCCTCGGCGCCGTCGCCCTGGCGCGGGCCCAGCTTGATCACCCGGGTGTAGCCACCCGGACGGCCTTCGAAGCGGGGTGCGATGTCATCGAACACCCGCTTCACCATGGTCCGGTCCGGCAGCCAGCGGCGCACCGAGCGGCGCGCCGCCACGGTGTCCTGCTTGCCCTTGGTGATCACCTTCTCCGCCACCCGCCGCAGCTCCTTGGCCTTGGCCAGGGTGGTGGTGATGCGCCCGTGGAGCATCAGGGAGTGGAGCTGGTTACGGAACATTGCCGTGCGGTGAGCCGAGGTACGGCCCAGCTTGCGGCCCTTCATGCCGTGTCGCATTTGAGCTCCTTACCTTATGCCGCGCTCGACGCGGGCTTCTCGGGAAGCTCCATGCCGAGGGAGAGGCCCAGCCCCTCCAGCACCTCCAGTACCTCCTCGAGGGACTTCTTGCCGAAGTTCTTGGTCTCCAGCATGTCCTTCTCGGAGCGCACCACGAGGTCGCGCAGGGTGTGGACGTTGGCGTTCTTGAGGGAGTTGACGGAACGGACCGACAGATCGAGCTGGTCGATCTCCTTGGCCAGCAACGCTTCCATGGAAGCGTCCAGGCCGGAGGTGGTCTCCTCCTCGTCTTCGCGGATCGCTTCCTCGGCGTTGATGAAGATGCCGAGGTGGTCGCGCAGCAGCATGGCGGCGCGGGAGATGGCCAGTTCCGGGGTGATGGTCCCGTTGGTCCACACCTCGATGACCAGGCGCTCGTAGTCGGTGGTCTGGCCCAAACGGGCCGCCTCCACCTTGTAGTTGACACGGCGCACCGGGCTGTGGGCGGAGTCGATGGGGACCCAACCGATGCCCATGGTCTCGTCGAAGTTGCGGTCCGCGGCGACGTAGCCGCGGCCGTTCTTGACCTGGGCCTGGAGCCGCATCTTGCCCTCCTCGTTCAAGGTCGCGATGTGCACGTCCTTGGAGAAGACCTCGATCTGCGGGTCGTCGGTGAAGTCCTTGGAGGTGACCTCCTTGGGACCATCGGCGTCCAGGGTGAGGAGCCGGGGCTCGTCACCGTGGAGGAGGATGGGGACCTCCTTCAGGTTGAGGATGACGTCGGTGACGTCCTCGACGATGCCAGGCATCGAGGAGAACTCGTGGAGCACCCCTTCGATGTTGATGGCGGTGATCGCGGCACCCTCGATGGACGACAGCAGGCAGCGGCGCAGCGCGTTGCCGAGGGTGGTGGCGAAACCACGCTCGAACGGCTGGGCGACAAACCGCCCGTAAGTCGGGGTGAGGGTGTCGTGATCGGTCTCGATGCGCTTGGGGCGCTGAAAGCCCTTCCAATGCATATGGAGCTCCTAACGGCTGTAAAGCTCGACGATGAGCTGTTCCTGGATGGGCAGCTTGATGTCTTCGCGGGTGGGTTGGCGGAGGACCTTGCCGGTGAAGTTCTCGGCGTCCAGTTCCAGCCAATCGGGGACTCCACGGCCGCGCGCGGTCTCGACGCTGGCGCGGATGAAGTCGTTCTTCCGGCTGGCCTCCTTGACGGCGACGGTCATGCCCTCACGAACCTGGAAGGAGGGGATGGTGACCTTCTTGCCGTCCACCAGGACGTGGCCGTGGCGCACGAGCTGGCGGCCCTGGGCCCGGGACGAGGCGAAGCCGAGGCTGTAGACCACGTTGTCCAGGCGGCTCTCCAGGAGAACCAGCAGGTTCTCGCCGGTGATGCCCTTCTTGCGGTCGGCCTCCTTGAAGTAGTTGCGGAACTGAGTCTCCATCAGGCCGTAGGTGCGCTTGACCTTCTGCTTCTCACGAAGCTGGAGACCGTAGCCGAGCATGCGCCGGCTGCGCCGGCCTCCATGCTGGCCCGGCGGGTATCCGCGCCGCTCGATGGCGCACTTTTCCTTGAAGCAACGGTCACCCTTCAAGAAGAGCTTCATCTTCTCTCGTCGGCAGAGCCGACAAACGGGTCCGGTATATCGTGCCACTTTATGTTCTCCTGACGTCTACTCCCCGAGGCTACGGGGACTCCTTTAAGAAGACGTTCGACAGCCGGCGGCCCTCTTCGAGGCGCCACCGGCCGGCGGACTGACTTTGAGATTTCCGAGCCCCGCGCGGTAAGGCGGCGCGGGGGTACTGCTGCCAGCGTCCGGTCAGATGCGGATCAGACGCGGCGCCGCTTCGGCGGCCGGCAGCCGTTGTGGGGGATGGGGGTCACGTCGCGGATCGACTTGACGTCAACCCCGGCCGACTGAATCGCCCGCACGGCGCCCTCGCGGCCACCGCCCGGTCCCTGCACCTCCACGTCGACGCTGCGCACGCCTTCCACCCGGGCCTGCTGGGCGGCGTTCTGCGCCGCCATCTGCGCCGCGAAGGGAGTTCCCTTGCGCGAGCCCTTGAACCCCACCTTGCCCGCCGAGGACCAGGACAGGACGTTGCCCTCCGGGTCCGAGATGGAAACGATGGTGTTGTTGAAAGTCGCCGAGATGTGCGCCACCCCGTGGGGGATGTTGCGCTTCTCCTTGCGCTTCGAGCCCTTCTTGCCGCTCTTTTTCTTTGCGCCCGCTTTTGCCATTCCTCCAGCCTCCCTTTACTTCGTGACCTTCTTCTTGCCCGCCACGGCGCCCCGGCTGGGGCCCTTGCGGGTACGGGCGTTGGTTTGGGTCCGCTGACCGCGCACCGGCAACGACTTGCGATGCCGAACGCCGCGGTAAGACCCGATCTCCATGAGCCGCTTGATGTTGGAGCTGACCTGCTTGCGCAGATCACCCTCCACACCGCCTTCTTCCTGGACAACGCCGCGGATGCGGCGCGCCTCGTCTTCGGTCAGATCCTTGACCTTGGTGGTCACATCCACCTTCGCCGTGTCGAGGATCTTCCTCGACCGCGTCTCACCGATGCCGTAGATGTAGGTCAGACCGACCCAGACCTGCTTGTTCTGGGGCAGATCAACGCCTGCGATACGTGCCATAAACTTTTCCCCTAACCCTGTCGCTGCTTGTGCTTCGGGTTGTCACAGATAACCCGAACCACGCCTTTGCGGCGGACGACCTTGCACTTGGCGCACATCCGCTTGACCGATGAACGTACCTTCATGACTGAATTCCTTTCACTTCCCTGCTGATCTGGGCCGCTACGCCCGGTACCGCGTCTCTCCACTGGAGGTCGGTGCGATGCACGCCTGAATCCCGCAGACGAACGTCATGCTTCGACGCCGTCGCCGCTGGCGACGCCGTCGAGACGTTCGAAGATGCGGGAGGTGACTTCGCCGATGGGGCGATTACCATCGACCTCCACCAGGAGGCCGGACTCTCTATAGTAACCCACCAGAGGCTCCGTGTCTTCCCGATAACTTGTCAACCGTTGCTGCAACACCTCTTCGGTGTCATCTTCCCGGCCCCGGGCCAGCCCGCGCTGGATCAATTCCGCGTCCGGCACGTTGAGCAGGACAACCGCGTCCAGGTCCTCGTCCCTCTCGTCCAGGATCTCGCGCAGCGTCTCGGCCTGGCCGAGGGTGCGGGGGTACCCGTCGAGAAGAAAGCCGTCGGCCGTGTCGTCGCGTTCGAGCCGCGCCGCCACCAGCCGGGCCATGGTCTCGTCATCGACGAGATGGCCCGACTTGAGGATCGACTCGACCCGCTGCCCGAGATCGCTGCCCTCGTCCACCGCCTGGCGCAACATGGCGCCGGTGGAGATGGCGGGCACGTCGTAGCGCGCCGAGATCTCGGCCGCCTGAGTGCCCTTGCCCGCGTTGGTCGGGCCGATCATGATCAGTCGCATGACTCGTGAAGCTCCTGCCGCACCGCCGCCTCAACGGCGACCGCGCAGGCGTCCTTTCTTCATGAAGCCTTCGTAGTTGCGCATCACGAGCTGGCTTTCGATCTGCTGGATGGTGTCCATGGCCACACCCACCACGATGAGCAGCGAGGTGCCGCCGAAGTAGAAGGTGATGCCCATGCCCTCGGTGAACCAGTTCGGGAAATACGGGTCGATCTGCGCCCCGATGAACGGGAGCTGACCCACCTTGAAGCCCGAGAGCAGGAAGCTGGGCAGGACCGACACCGCCGCCAGGTACAACGAGCCCACCAGGGTGATGCGGGTGAGGATGTTGTCGATGTACTCGGCGGTGCGCTTGCCCGGCCGGATCCCCGGGATGAAGCCGCCATACTTGCGCATGTTCTCGGCCAGATCCGCGGGGTTGAAGATGATGGACACGTAGAAGTAGCAGAAGAAGATGATCATCGCCGCGTACAGCAGGTAGTGGAGCGGCGTGCCGTAGCCGAAGGCGTCGGCCACGTTCTGCACCCAGGGCACCTGGATCATCTGGCCGGCGGTCACCGGCACCATGATCACCGAGCTGGCGAAGATCACCGGGATGACGCCACCGGTGTTGACGCGCAGCGGCAGGTAGGTGTTCTGACCCCCGTAGATACGGCGGCCCACCACCCGCTTGGCGTACTGCACCGGGATGCGGCGTTGAGCCCGTTCCATGTAGACGATGAAGGCGACCACCGCCGCCATGACCACGACCAGCAGAACCAGGGCGATGGGGCTCAGCGTGTTGAGCCGCACCCGGTTCACCGTGTCGATGATGGCGGGGATCAACCCCACCACGATACCGGCGAAGATGATCAGCGAGATGCCGTTGCCGATGCCGCGCTCACTGATCTGCTCACCGAGCCACATGACCACGGCACAACCGGTGGTCAGGGTGAGGACCGTGGTCAGGATGAAGCCGATGCCCGGGTTCTCCACCAGCGGCGCGCCGCTGGGGGTGGTGACCTTCTGCAGGAAGACGGAGATGGCCGTCGACTGGATGGCCGAAATCAGGATGGTGCCGTAGCGCGTGTACTGGGTGATCTTGCGGCGGCCCAGCTCGCCTTCCTTGGAGAGCTTCTCCAGGTACGGCCAGACGACGGTCAGAAGCTGCAGGATGATCGACGCGGTGATGTAGGGCATGATGCCCAGCGAGAACACCGCGGCCTGGCCCAGCGCACCACCGGTGAAGGTGTTGACGAAGCCGAACAGCGAGCCTCCCGCACCTTCCATGAACTCCTGCACCCGGACCGGATCGACACCGGGGGTCACGATGTGGCAACCCACCCGGTACACCGCCAGCATCCCGAACATGAACAGGATGCGGTTTCGCAGGTCCGGAATGTTGAAGATGTTGCGGAAACTGTCGATCACTGGCCCTGCTCCTCATCTTCTGGCGGCGCGGTGGTGGTCTCCTCGTCCGCAGCCTCGGCCTCGGCCTTGGGCTCGTCGCCCGCCTCGGCGGGCTCGTCGGGAGACTCCGTGGCGGCGTCGGCCTTCGCTTCTTCCTTCTTGGCCTTCTTGGCCTTCGGCGCAGCTTTCTTGGCCTTCGGCTCTTCCTTCTCAGCCTTGGGCTCTTCCTTCTTGTCGGCTTTGGCCTCTTTCTTCTCGGCCTTGGGCTCTTCCTTCTTGGCAGCCTTGGCCTTCTTCTTCGGCTTCGGCGCCTCTTCCTCGGCCGGGGGGTCGAGGAGCTCGACGGTGCCGCCGGCGGCCTCGATCTTCTCCTTCGCCGCCTTGCTGAACTTGTGGGCCACCACGTTCACCGCCCGGTCGATCTCGCCCTTGGCGAGGATCTTCACCGGCCGGTTGTGGCGCGCCAGCCCGGCGGCCCGCAACTCGTCCGGGCCGAGGGTGCCTTCGAGGTCCGTGCGGGCCGACAGGTCACCGACATTGACCACCGAATAGGAGGTCCGGAAGATGTTGGTGAACCCGCGCTTCGGCACCCGGCGGATGAGCGGCATCTGGCCGCCCTCGAAACCGGGGCGCCGGCTGTAGCCGGCCCGCGACTTCTGGCCCTTGTGCCCGCGGCCGGCGGTCTTGCCCAGCCCGGAGCCCGGGCCGCGGCCGACCCGCTTCCTATCCTTCTTGCTCCCCTTTGCCGGGGAGAGATCGTGAAGCTTCATGACGCCTCCTCGACGATTTCGACCATGTAGGACACCTTGTTGATCATGCCCCGCACCGCCGGCGTGTCCGGCCGCTCCACCACGTCGTGGGGGTGGCGCAGGCCGAGGCTGCGGATGACCTCCCGGTGGGGGCGTTTCGTCCCGACAACGCTCCGCACCTGGCGGATCTTCAGCATCTTGGGTTCATCTTTTTTCGCCATCTCGGTTGCTCCTCAATACTGCTTGCTGCTCGGAAAGCTCAAGCGGGGCTAGCTGACGCCGCCTCGTCGGACTTCTGCGGTCGCAGGCTCTTCTTGCCGCGCAGGCGGGCGACCTCGCGCTCGCTGCGTAGCTCCTGCAGGGCGGCGAAGGTGGCCTTGACCACGTTCTGGGGGTTGGTGGTGCCCAGGGACTTCGTCAGGATGTCCTGGACTCCGGCGGTCTCCAACACGGCGCGCACCGGGCCACCGGCGATGACGCCGGTACCTTCGGAGGCGGGCTTCATCAGCACCCGGCCGGCGCCGAAGACGCCGGTCACCTCGTGGGGGATGGTGGTGCCTTCCATCGGCACCTTGATCATCGTCCGCTTGGCGATGTCGATGCCCTTGCGGATGGCCGACGGGACCTCCTTCGCCTTGCCCGTGCCGTAGCCGACCCGGCCCTTGCCGTCGCCGACCACCATCAGGGCGGTGAAGGAGAAGTTTTTGCCGCCTTTGACCACCTTGGTCACACGGTTGATGTATACGACCTGCTCGAACAGCTCTTTGTCGCGGCCGCGATCATAGTTTCTCGCCACGATACCTCCTAAAGTTTAAGGCCGGCTTCGCGGGCAGCGTCCGCGACGGCCTTGACCTTGCCGTGGTAGATGAAACCGCCGCGGTCGAACACGACGCGCTCGATGCCTTCGGCCTTGGCCCGCTCGGCCACTGCCTCGCCGACCAGCTTGGCGCGGGCGACGTTGCCCCGGCCGTCGCCTTCCATCTTCTTGGCGACCTCCGGGTCCAGGGTCGAAGCCTGGGCCAGCGTGCGGCCGGCGTTGTCGTCGATGACCTGGGCGTAGATGTGCCGCGCACTCTTGAAGACCGCCAGGCGGGGCCGCTCTTCGGTACCGCGCATCCGGTTGCGCACCCGGAAGTGGGCCCGCTTGCGGCGCCAGCGCTTCTGCTTGTTCTTCTTGGTCATGGATTCGGGCATTATTTCGCTCCGGCCTTGCCGACCTTGCGGCGGATGATCTCGTCGCTGTACTTGATGCCCTTACCCTTGTACGGGTCGGGCTTCCTGAGCTTGCGGATCTCAGCGGACACCTGGCCCACCTGCTGGCGGTCGGCGCCGGTGACGGTGACCCGGTTGTTCTTGTCCACCTCGATGGAGATGCCGTCCGGGATCGGGTAGATCACCGGGTGGGAGTACCCCAGGGCGAAGTGGACCTCCTTGCCCTTGACCTCAGCGCGGTAGCCGACGCCGACGATGTCCAGGGTCTTGGTCCAACCTTCGTGGACCCCCTGAACCGCGTTGGACAGCAGCGAGCGCAGCAGGCCGTGCATGGCGCGCTGGGGCCCGGCGTCACCGCTGCGGGCCACCTCCACCGTGCCATCGTCGATGGTGACGTTGAAGTCGGGGAAGATCGGCTGAGCCACCTTCCCCTTCGGCCCTTCGGCGGTGAAGACGTTGTCGTTGAGTGCGACCTTGGTGCCCTTCGGCACCTCGATCGGCTGTTTTCCAATACGAGACATGGTTACCCCCTACCAGAGCTCACACAGGAACTCGCCGCCGACGCGGCGCTCTCGCGCCTCGCGGTCGGTCAGGAGCCCGTGGGAGGTAGAGATGATGCCCACGCCCAGGCCGTTGCGGACCTCCGGCAGGTCGTCGACGCCGCGGTAGACGCGGCGGCCGGGCTTGGAAACCCGCGCCATGTGCTCGATGGCGGGGATGCCGTCATCGCTGTAGCGCAGGTAGACACGGATCGCCGACTGGGGCTCGGCCTCGACCAGGCGGTAGTTCTCGATGAACCCCTCCTGCTTGAGGACACGGCACATCTCGGTCTTCAGCTTCGAAGCCGGGATGTCCAGCCGGTCATGTTTGGCGAGCTGGGCGTTGCGGATCCGAGTCATCAGATCCGAAATCGGGTCGGTCATGGTCATGGTTCGCGGACTCCCCTACCAGCTCGACTTGATGACGCCGGGGAGATACCCCTGCAGCGCCAGGTTGCGCATGTGGATCCGGCACAGGCCGAACTTGCGGTAGTAGCCGCGGGCCCTGCCGCAGATGCGGCAGCGGTTGCGGTGACGCACCTTGTACTTGGGCTTCTTGGCCGTCTTGGCCATCTTGGCTGCGGTCGCCATGCTTGTTCCTCCTTAGCTCGACTGCCCACGGCGAACGAAGGGCATGCCCAGCTCGCGCAGCAGATAGAAAGCCTGTTCATCATTTTCCGCCGTCGTCACGATGGTGACGTTCAGGCCCTTCGACTTGTCCACTTTGTTGTAGTCCACCTCGGGGAAGATCAAGTGGTCCTTGATCCCCAGGGTGTAGTTGCCCCGGCCGTCGAAACTCTTCGACGGGATGCCGCGGAAATCGCGCACCCGGGGCAGCGCCACCGAGATCAGACGATCCAGGAAGTTCCACATGTTGTCGCCCCGCAGGGTGACCCGGGCGCCGATGGGCATCCCAGCGCGGAGCTTGAAGTTGGCGATGGACTTCTGGGCGCGGGTGATCATCGGCCGCTGCCCGGCCAGGTCCCCCAACTCCTCGACGGCGTTGTCGAGGACCTTCATGTTCTCGATCGCCTCGCCGACTCCCATGTTGAGGGAGATCTTCTGGATCTTCGGCACCGCCATGGCGTTCTCGATGCTGAATTCCTTCTTCAGCTTGTCGATCACCTCTTCGCGGTAGCGCTGTTTGAGGCGCGGCACGAAACCGTTGCCACCCCCGCCGTCGGCGGTGGTCGCTGCGGCCTCGTCGGCCTTCTTTTTCTTTTTGTCTGCCATTTTGCGTCTTCGACCTCTGCCCGGTTTCCGTGGCGCTCGCACTGCCAGCGGCCACGGGACCGCACTGTCGTGAATGTGGTGCTGTCGTGAATGTGGTGCTGTCGTGAATGTGGTGTGGTAAAGCCTTATCGCGTCTCGTCTAGCTCAGCCGATGGTGGCGTCGCAGGACTTGCAGACCCGCACCCCGGTGCCATCGTCCAGGCGCTTGCGCCCGGTGCGCGACGGCTTGCCGCACTCCGGACAGACCAGCATCAGGTTGGAAAGGTGGATCGGCCCCTCGGTCTCCAGGATGCCTCCCTGAATCCCCTTCTGGGGGTTGGGGCGGGTGTGGCGCTTGATCAGGTTGATCTGCTCCACGACGGCCCGCTCGTCCCGGGGAAACACCTTGAGCACTTTGCCCCGGGCGCCCCGGTCCTTACCGGCGGTGACCACCACCTCATCGTTCTTCTTGATGTGGGTCTTCTTCTTGATGGGTGTCGTCTTATGCATTACAGAACCTCCGGGGCCAGCGACACGATCTTCATGAAGCGGCGCTCCCGCAGCTCGCGGGCCACCGGCCCGAAGACGCGGGTGCCCACGGGCTCCCCGGCCTCGTTGATGATGACCGCGGAGTTGTTGTCGAAGCGGATGTAGCTACCGTCCTTGCGGCGGCGCTCCTTGGCGGTGCGCACGATGACCGCGCGGACCACCTGCCCCTTCTTCACCGTGCCGTCCGGCGTGGCCTCCTTGACGGAGGCGGTGATCACGTCTCCCAGCGAGCCGTACTGGCCCGAAGACCCACCCCGCAGGTGGATGCAGGCGATCTTCTTCGCCCCGGAGTTGTCGGCCACGTCGAGGACCGTTCCCATTTGAATCATGGTCTCAAGCTCCTCTACTCGGCGCGTTCGAGGATTTCCCGCACCCGCCAGCGCTTGGTGCGCGACAGGGGCCGGCTGGAGATGATCTCCACCTTGTCCCCGACGCGGCACTCATTGGCCTCGTCGTGGGCGGCGAACCGCTTGGTCCGGTTGACGTAGCGGTGGTACAGCGGGTGGACGTAAGTCCCCTTCACCGCCACCACCACGGTCTTGTCCATCTTGTCGCTGACCACCGTTCCGACCTTGGAGGTGCGGTTCGGGGCGCCACCGTTCTGGACGCTCTCGTTTTTCTCTTCTTGCGGCATCGCTTCCTATCCCTCGCTTCCCTGCGCCGGCTCGTCGCTGTCAGCAGCGCGGCGCTTCTCGTTGAGCACGGTCAGCACCCGGGCCAAATCCCGCTTGGTGTCGGAGATCTTCGCCGGGATCTCGAGCTGACCCGTGACCTTCTGCACGCGCAGGGCGAAGAGCTGGTCAGCCAGCTCGGTTTCCCGCGTGCGGAGCTCCTCTTCCGTGAGCTCCCTCAATTCACTTGCATTCAAAGCCATCGTCATACCCCCTTCACCGCAGCTCGTCGTCGCGGCTGACGAAGCGGGTCTTGATCGGCATCTTGTAGGAGGCCAGGCGCATCGCCTCTTTGGCGACGTCGGGCTCGACACCTTCGAGCTCGAACATGACACGGCCCGGCTTGACCACCGCGACCCAACCTTCGGGCGCGCCTTTGCCCTTACCCATACGGGTTTCGAGCGGCTTCTTGGTGTACGGCTTGTCCGGGAAAATCCGGATCCAGACCTTGCCGCCGCGCTTCACCGCACGGGTGATGGCGACACGGGCGGACTCGATCTGGCGGGAGGTGATCCAACCCGCCTCCAACGCCTGCAACCCGTAGTTGCCGAAGGCGATGTAATCGCCTCCCTTGGCGGTGCCCGCCCTCCGGCCGCGCTGCTGCTTGCGGTACTTGACCTTCTTCGGCATCAACATCTTTGTGTCTCCCTAATCTTCCTTGCGATCTCTCAGGTCTCAGGCGGAGCGGCGGCTCTTCTCGCGAATCAGGTCGCCGCGGTACACCCAGACCTTGACGCCAATGAGGCCCCAGGAGGTCTTCGACTCGGCGAGGCCGTAATCGATGTCCGCCTTCAGCGTGTGAAGCGGCAGACGGCCCTCCTGGTACCACTCGGTGCGGGCGATTTCGTGGCCGCCGAGGCGACCGGAAACCATGATCTTCACTCCCTTGGCGCCGAAGCGGAAGGCCGATTCCATGGCCTTGCGCATGGCGCGGCGGAACGACACCCGGCGCATCAACTGGCCGGCGATGGATTCGGCGACGAGCTGGGCGTCGAGCTCCGGGCGCTGCACTTCCTGGATGTTGATGTGCACTTCCCGGCCGAGCTGCTTGACCAGATCGTCGCGCAGCTTGTCCACCTCGGCCCCCTTGCGGCCGATGATGATGCCCGGCCGGGAGGTGTAGATGGTGATCCGCATGCGGTCGCCGGAGCGCTCGATGTCGATCTCGGAAACGCCGGCGTGGGCCAGGCGGTTCTTGAGCTGCTGGCGCAGCTTGACGTCCTCGACCAGGGTGTCGGCGTAATCGGCCTCCGCGTACCAACGCGAATGCCAGGTCTTGTTGTATCCGAGCCGGAACCCGTAGGGATGCGTCTTTTGTCCCACTGCTTCCTCCTTACGCCTCGCCCTTGCGGGTGTCTAGCTTGATGGTGAGGTGACTCTGTCTCTTCAGAATGCGGTGGGCCCGGCCCATGGGGGCGGGGCGCAGACGCTTCAGCGTCGGGCCCGGATCGACGAAAATCTCTTTGATGTACAACCGGTCCACGTCCACCGACTCGTCGCGGTTCTCGGCGTTGGCCAGAGCCGAGCGCAACAGCTTCTCGATCGGCTTGGCGGCCCTCTTCTTGGTGACGTGGAGGATGTTCGCCGCCTCCTGCACGCCCTTGCCGCGGATCAGGTCCGCGACCAGGCGCATCTTCTGGGGCGAGCCCTGGTGATAGCGGAGTCTTGCTGAAAATTCCATTGTCAGTCTCCTCCCCTACCTGGCCCGAGCGCCTTTTTCCCGCTTGCCACCATGGCTGCGGAAGGTGCGGGTCATGGAAAACTCGCCCAGTTTGTGACCGACCATGTTCTCGGAGATGTACACCGGGATGAACTGCTTCCCGTTGTGCACCGCCAAGGTGTGACCGACCATGTCCGGCGTCACGGTGGAGCGGCGCGACCAGGTCTTGATGACCCGCTTGTTGCCGCTCTCGTTCATCGCCTCCACCTTCTCGACCAGGTGGTCGTCGATGAAATAGCCCTTCTTGAGTGAACGTGCCATGGTGTCAGATCTCCCTTTACTTCTTGCCGCGGCGGCGCACGATCATCTTCTCGGTGCGCTTGTTGTTGCGAGTCTTGTATCCCTTGGTCGGCTTGCCCCAGGGGGTCGTCGGGTGGCGGCCACCGGAGGAGCGGCCTTCGCCGCCACCCATGGGGTGGTCCACCGGGTTCATGACGACGCCCCGGTTATGGGGACGGCGGCCCTTCCAGCGGTTGCGGCCGGCTTTACCCATGGAGACGTTCTCGTGCTCCAGGTTGCCCACCTGGCCGACGGTGGCAAAGCAGTTCAGGTGCACCCGGCGGACTTCGCCGGAGGGCAGCTTGATCTGCGCGTAGTTGCCTTCCTTGGCCATGAGCTGGGCGCCACCGCCGGCGGCGCGGACCATCTGGCCGCCCTTGCCGATCTTCAGCTCGATGTTGTGGACGATGGTGCCCACCGGGATCTTGCCCAGGGGCAGGGCGTTGCCCACGTCCACCGGCACGTCCTCACCGCTCACCACGCTGGCGCCGACTTCCAGCTTGTTGGGCCACAGGATGTAGCGCTTCTCGCCGTCGGCGTAGTGGAGCAGCGCGATGTGGGCCGAGCGGTTGGGGTCGTACTCGATGGACGCCACCTTCGCCGGCACGCCGTGCTTGTTGCGCTTGAAATCGATCTGACGGTAACGCCGCTTGTGGCCGCCACCGCGGAACCAGATGGTGATTTCGCCCTGGTTGTTACGCCCGCCGGAGCGGGTCTTGCCCCGGGTGAGGGACTTTTCCGGAGTCGAGCGGGTGAGCTCGTCGTTGGTGACGTGCTCCTGGAACCGGCTCGCCGGGTTGGTCGGTTTGCGCTTTTTGATCGCCATGGTCTAAGGATCCCTTCTCACACGCCCTCGAAGAACTCGATGGGCTTCTCGCCTTCAGCCAACCGGACGTAAGCCTTCTTCCAGTCCGGCCGGCGACCGACGAAGCGGCCTCGCCGACGCGTCTTACCGTGCATGTTGGCCACGCGCACCTCGGCAACCTTCACCTGGTACTGGGCCTCGATGGCCTTCTTGATTTCGATCTTGTTGGCCTTCTTGGCCACCTCGAACGCCACGATGTTGCGCTCGTCGCGCAGGGCCGTGGCTTTCTCGGTGATCAGGGGCCGGCGGATGATTTCTTCAATTCTCATTTGGACAGGACCTCCGTCAGCCGCTCCAACGCCCCCGAGCTCATCACCACGAAGGGACGGTCGACCACGTCGTACACATTGACCCCGAGGGCATCGACTGCCTTGACCTTCGGGTTGTTGCGCGAAGCCAGGCCCAGGTTCGAGTTGTCCAGGGTGTCGACGAGCAGAGCTTTGCCGTCGATCCCGAGACCACCGAGGGCCTTGATCAGGGCGGCGGTCTTGTGGCTGTCGAGCTCGAAGTCTTCGAGGATCAGCAGCCGCTCGTCGGCGACCTTCTGGGACAGCGCCGACTTCAGCGCGTTGCGCTTCTCCCGGGCCGAAATCCTCGTCGCGTGACTGCGCGGCTGGGGGCCGTGGACGATACCGCCCTTGCGCCACTTCGGGTTGCGGATGTCGCCAACCCGGGCGCGGCCGGTCCCCTTCTGGCGCCACAGCTTGCGGCCGGAGCCCGACACCTCGGCGCGGGTCTTGACCTTGTGGCTACCACTGCGCTGGGCGGCCTGGACCGCCCGCACCACTTCGTGGATCAGGTGCTCCTTGTAGGGATAGGCGAAGACCGCCTCCGCGAGCTCGACCTCGCGCACCTGCTCATTGTCGAGGTTCTTCACCGGAACCTTCATCATCGCCTCTCCTAACCCCGCTTGGCGCGCTGAATCGTCAGATAACCGCCGGCGGAGCCAGGAACGGCGCCGCGGAGGTACAACAGATTGTTTTCGTCGTCCACCTTGACCACCTTCAGGTTCTTCACCGTCACCCGCTCGCCGCCCATGCGACCCGGCATCTTCTGGCCGGGGAAGACACGGGACGGGGTCGCGGAACGACCGATGGAACCGGGGGCGCGGTGGAACATGGAGCCGTGGGTCGCACGACCGCCACCGAAGCCGTGACGCTTGATCACGCCCTGGAAGCCCTTGCCCTTGCTGGTGCCGGCGACGTCGACGTACTCGTCCTCGCTGAACACCGAAGCCTTGAACTGGTCGCCCGGGGCGGCCTCGCTGCCGTCCTCCACCGGGAACTCCACCAGGTGGCGCATGGGGGCGACCCCGGCCTTCTGGAAGTGGCCGTTGGCGGCCTGGTTCGCCTTGGGAGCGTTATCTTCCACCAGACCCACCTGCACGGCCTCGTAGCCATCCGTCTCGGCGGTCTTGCGCTGCACCACCAGACAGGGCCCGGCCTGCACCACGGTCACTGGCAGAGCCAGCCCGTCGTCGCTGTAAATCTGGGTCATGCCCAACTTCTTTCCCAGGATGCCGTCCACGTCACACCTCTTCTTCTTTTGCGATACGTCGTCTACTTGCGTGTTGCTTCGTCTCTCGGCGCACCCCCGGGGGAGCGCGCCCACCGCCCTACTTCTGGAACGCCTTGATCTCGACGTCCACGCCCGCGGGCAGCTCCAGCTTCATCAGAGCATCGACCGTCTGGCCGGTGGGCTCGAAGATGTCGAGGAGCCGCTTGTGGGTGCGGATCTCGAACTGCTCCCGCGACTTCTTGTCGACGTGGGGCGAGCGGTTCACCGTGTACTTGGCGATGTGGGTGGGCAGGGGGATCGGTCCGACGACCCTTGCACCCGTGCGCCGCGCCGTGTCCACGATTTCGTGGGTCGACGTGTCGAGGATCCGGTAGTCGAACGCCTTGAGGCGGATGCGTATTTTCTCGTTGACCATAGTTGCTTACCCTGCCCTTTTCTCTAGCTTCGAAACGTCGATCACCGTTACTCAGTGATTTCCGTGACGGTGCCGGCACCGACGGTGCGGCCGCCCTCGCGGATGGCGAAGCGGACGCCCTTCTCCATGGCGATGGGAGCGATCAGCTCCACGTCCAGGTTCACGTTGT
>Ga0102947_1000318_pt1 | contig 17475 bp, 4 predicted proteins | sample SalPon2A_A_D2_MG_FD_78210 | JGI IMG/M metagenome (GOLD analysis project Ga0102947, IMG submission 78210) | Soil microbial communities from South San Francisco under conditions of wetland restoration - Salt Pond MetaG R2A_A_D2_MG | ecosystem: Environmental > Terrestrial > Soil > Wetlands | place... | reverse complement strand
GAGATCTTCGGCGCCCTGGCGGTGGGGGCCACCCTGGTGTTGCGGGACCGCTGGGCGCTGACCGCCCGGGATCTGCTGGCGGCGGCGGAGCGCTTCCGGCTCACCGTCCTCGACCTGCCCACCGGCTTCTGGCACACCTTGGTGGACGCGGTGGAGGCCGAAGACCTGCACGTGCCCGCCTCCGTGCGACAGGTGGTCATCGGGGGCGAGCGGGCGCGGCCGGAACGCCTGCGTGCCTGGCGCCGGCTTGTGCCGGAGGTGGAGGTGGTCAACACCTATGGCCCCACCGAGGCCACCATCGTCGCCAGCCGTTGGTCCAGCGCCGGTCCCGCCGCCGACGCCGCCGGGCGCCCCGAGGTGCCCATCGGCGCCGCCGTCCCCAACCTGCGCACCTACGTGCTGGACGGTGCCCTGGAGCCGCTGCCGGAGGGCGCTCCCGGCGAGCTGTACCTGGCCGGAGACGGCCTCGCCCGGGGCTATCACGAGCGGCCGGCGCTGACCGCCGCCCGCTTCCTGCCGGACCCCTTTTCCCAGCAGCCCGGTGACCGGATGTACCGCACCGGTGACCTGGCCCGACCGCTACCCGGCGGCCTCCTCGAGTTCGTCGGCCGTGCCGACCGCCAGATCAAGGTGCGCGGCTTCCGGGTCGAGCCGGGGGAGGTGGAGTCGGCCCTGGGCGGGCACCCGGCGGTGGCCGAGGCCGCCGTCGTCGCACGCTCCGAGCCCGACGGCTCGGTGCGCCTGGAGGGACACGTGGCGGTGCGCCCCGGTCTCGTCGTCGATGGCAGCGAGCTGCGCACCTTCCTGCGCAAGAGCCTGCCCGAGTTCATGGTCCCCGGCGTCATCGCCGTCGCCGAGGAGCTTCCCAGGACCGCGGGCGGCAAGGTGGACCGCCGGGCCCTGGCGGTGGTGGCGGGAGCCGACCGGGAGGGAGAGGAGCTCACCGCTCCCCGCACCCCCACGGAGGAAGCCCTGGCCGCCATCTGGTGCGACCTGTTGAGCCTCGATCGGGTCGGTGTCGACGAGGACTTCTTCGAGATCGGTGGCCACTCCCTGCTGGCCACCCGGATGATTTCCCGGGTGCGCTCCGAGATCGGCCACGAGCTGACCCTGCAGGAGCTCTTCCGCCAACCCACCATCGCAAGCCTGGCGGCCCGTTTCGGCGGCGGCTTGGAAGGATCCGGCGACGCCGAAACGTCCGCCGCCAGCGCCTCCGGGGAGGAAACCTCCGGTCCGCGCCTGCAGCGGGTCTCCCGGGATGCCTACCGCCGGCCCGCCAGCGACGGTGGCGACGATTCCTGAGATCCCCGCGGCCGGTTCGAGACCCGTCACGCCTTCGCCTTTCGATGCACACAGAGACATGGACATGGTGACCCAACGACACGTGCTGATCATCCCCGACGGAGCGGGGGACCACCACCGCGAGGATGGTGCGTCGCCGCTGGCACGGGCGGACATTCCCCACATGGACTTCCTGGCCCGCCAGGGGGTCAACGGCCTGATGCGCACCCTCTACCAGGGGCTGCCTCGGGAAAGCCTGGTGGCCCAGCTCGGCATGCTGGGTTGGGACCCCCTGGTGCACTATCCCGGTGGCCGGGCGTCGTGCGAGTTCCTGGCCTTGGAGAACAGCTTCCTGGACGAGTCCGACATCGCCTTCCGCGCCAACATGGTGCACGTCGATGGGGACGGACGGCTGGTCAGCTACAACGCCGACTTCATCCACAGCCAGCGCTCCAGGCCACTGGTGGAGATGCTCAACGACGAGTTGCGCCTGGACTTCCCGGACTTCGAGCTTTACCACAACAGCGATTTCCGCAACACCCTGGTGCTGCGCGGTGCCTGGGTGCCGGCCAGTGACGTGGGCGGCCCCCTGCCCCACGAGAGCCACGGCGAGCCGGTGGACCCGGCCAACCTGATCACCGGCCGTGGCCCCCGGGCCGAGGCCTTGGCCCGCCGCATGAACCGCTACCTGGCCCGTGCGGCGGAGCTTCTGACCGGCCGTGAAGCCAACATGCTCTATCCGTGGAGCCCTTCCCGGGCCTTTTTCCTGCCCCCCTTCGCAGAGGTCTCCGGCTTCACCGGCCGTGCCGGCGTGGTGGCCAACATGGACTTCCTCCACGGCATCGCCCGCGCCGGGGGGTTGGAATTCTTCAAGATCGGCACCGGCCGGCCCGACACCGACTACGCCGCCAAGGGGCGAATGACAGTGGACCTTCTGAAACGTGGCTACGAGCTGGTGGTGTGTCATGTCAACGCCCCTGACGAGGCGGCCCACATGTCCGACGTGGACCTGAAGATCCGCACCCTGGAGGAGGTGGATCGCCACGTCGTGGGGCCGGTGGTGCGCTACTTCCAGGAGCACCCGGAGGAGCTGGGGGGAGTGTTCCTGGCCCCCGACCACTACACCAACGTGGTGCCGGTGGACGCCGACCTGCAGCGCATCGACGTCCACTCCATCGACCCGGTGCCCTTCGCCCTCTGGAACGGAAAAGAGCGGGACGGCGTGGAGGTCTTTCAGGAGGACGCCGCCCGCGGCGGCGCCTATCCGGACCCGGTGAGCCATCTGGAGCTGTTGGACCTGCTCCTCGCCTTGACACCGGTGGACGTTGGGGCCACGGCGTGACCGTCGCTCAAAAGCCCACCGCAGCCGCGGGCGGGGAGGCGGCCGAGCCCCCGGCGGCGACGCCGGAGGTCTACTGGTTTCCCACCTCCTTCGCCCAGCAGCGGTTGTGGTTCCTCGACCAGTTGGAGCCGGGCAACCCGTTCTACAACCTGCCCGGAGCCCTGCGCCTGGAGGGCGACCTGTGCGTCACCGCCCTGCGCCAGACCCTGGGCGAGGTGACCCGGCGCCACGAATCCCTGCGCACCACCTTCGCGGTGCAGGACGGCGAGCCGATGCAGGTGGTGTCACCACCGGCGGCCGGCGTCGACCTGCCGGTGGCCGACCTGGGGCCGCTGCCGGCGGACCGGCGGGAGGGTGTGGTCGCCGAGTTGGCACGACGGGAATCCCGCCGCCCCTTCGACCTGGCCCGAGGACCGCTGCTGCGGGTCGCCCTGGTGAGCCTGGGGGAGGGGGGTGGAAACGTCGTCCTCATGACCCTCCACCACATCGTCACCGACGGCTGGTCGGTGGACGTCCTCAACCGGGAGGTGGCCAGCATCTACGCCGCTTTCCGCCGTGGCCGCCCCTCGCCCCTGCCGGAGCTGCCGCTGCAGTACGCGGACTACTCCATCTGGCAGAGGGAGTGGCTTTCCGGGGACCGCCTGCGTCGCCAGGTGGACTACTGGCAGCGCACCTTGGCCGGGGCGCCGCCGCTGCTGGAGTTGCCCGCGGACCGCCCCCGGCCGCCTTACCAAAGCTACCGTGGCGGCCGCGTCCGGAGCCTCCTGTCGGCTCGGGACCGCAGCGCCCTGATGGCGGTGGCGGGCGCCGAGCGCGCGACCCCGTTCATGACCTACCTGGCCATCTTCCAGGCCCTCCTCTCGCGGTACGCCCGGCAGGACGACGTCCTGGTGGGCACCGACGTGGCCAACCGGGGCCGCTCGGAGCTGGAGGGGCTCATCGGCTTCTTCGTCAACCAGGTGGTCCTGCGCACGGACCTTTCCGGCGAGCCCTCATTCCGCCAGCTTGTGCGCCGGGTCCAGGAATCCACCCTCGCGGCCTTCGACCACCAGGACCTTCCCTTCGACCGCTTGGTGGACGAGTTGAAGGTGGAGCGGGACCTCTCACGCCACCCCCTGTTCCAGGTCTCCTTCGTGTTCCAGAACACGCCCCGGGGCAGCGGCGGCGGCATCGCCGGAATGAAGTCCCGGGCGCTGCGGGTGGACGCCGGCATCAACCGCTTCGACCTCACCCTCACCCTCACCGAGGGGGCGGCAGGGACGGCGGTGACCTTCGACTACGCCAGGGACCTCTTCGACACCACCACCATGGTCGCCTTCAGCGATCACTTCCGGCGCCTTTGCGAGGCTGCCGCGGCGGAGCCGGACCGCCCCCTTGGACGGCTCCCGCTGCTCTCCGCCGCCGAGCGGCACCAGGTGATCTCCGCGTGGAACGACACGGCGGTGGACTGGCCGGTGGGACAGCCGGTGCACCGGCTGGTGGAGGACGTGGCGCGCCGCTGGCCCGACCGCGTCGCCCTGGTGGAGGGGGAGCGGTCCTGGAGCTACGCCGCCCTGGAGGCGCGGGCCAACCGGTGGGCCCGGGCCCTGGTCGAGGAGGGGGTCGGCGAAGAGGTGTTGGTGCCGCTCCTCATCCACCGCGGCTTCGACCTGCTCACCGCCATCCTGGCGGTCTACAAGGCGGGCGGCGCCTACCTTCCCCTGGACCCCATCTACCCGCCGGCGCGCCTGCGCCAGGTGCTGGAGGGGAGCGCCTGCGAGCTGGCCTTGGTGGGGGGCGACCTGGCGCAGGAGATGGACGCGGCGGTGGCCGGGTTGGAGGCACCCCCGCGCCGCCTGGCGGTGTCCGCCCTGGACGCCGCCGGCGACGGCGGCGCCGATCCCGGTCCCCTGGGCGACCGCAGCCGCCCGCGGTCCCTGGCCTACGTCTTCTACACCTCCGGCTCCACCGGCCGGCCCAAGGGTGCCATGTGCGACCAGTGGGGGCTGGTCAACCACCTGTGGGCGAAAATCGACGAGCTGAGCCTGGGCCGCGAAGACCGCCTGGCCCAGACCGCCTCCGCCGCCTTCGACATCTCGGTGTGGCAGTACCTGGCGCCGCTGGTCCTGGGGGGATCCACCCACGTCTTCCCCGACGCCGTGGTCCACGACGGCCGGCGGCTGCTGGCCTGGCTGGCGGAGCAGCGCATCACCATGTTGGAGATGGTGCCCTCGCCGCTGCGCGCCCTGCTGGACCAGAGCGAGCTGGCGGGGCGGCCCCGGTCGTTGCCGGCGCTGCGTTGGCTGGTGGCCACGGGGGAGGCGCTGCCTCCGGCCCTGGTGCGGCGCTGGCTTTCCATCCACCCGGGGGCGACGGTGGTCAACGCCTGGGGCGCCACCGAGACCTCCGACGACGTGACCCATCACGCCGTCAGCCGTCTGCCACGCCCCGACGCACGCCAGATCCCCATCGGCAGGCCGGCGGGCAACTGTTGGGTGACGGTCCTGGAGCCTGGCCTGGTGCCGGCGCCCCCGGGCATGCCCGGCGAGCTCTACATCGGCGGTGACATGGTGGGCCGGGGCTACCACCGGGACCCCCGCCGCACCGCCGTCGCCTTCGTTCCCGACCCGCTGAGCTCCCAGCCCGGCACCCGCCTGTACCGCACCGGCGACCTGGGCCGGTGGTCCCGGGAAGGCGTCCTCCAGTTCCTGGGCCGCGTCGACCACCAGGTCAAGATCCGCGGCTTCAGGGTGGAACTGGGGGAGGTGCAGGCGGTCCTGGGGCAGCACCCGAGGGTGGAAGAGGTGATGGTCCTCGACCGGGAGCATCCGCCGGGGGTCAACCGGCTGGTGGCCTACGTCGTCGGCCGAGAGGTGGAGGCCGGCGAACTGCGGGAGTTCGTCAGGGAGCGTCTGCCGGACTACATGATCCCCGCCTTTTTCCTCTTCCTGGACGAGCTGCCGGTGACCTCCAACGGCAAGGTGGACCGCCGTGCCCTGGCGGCCCTGGAGCTTCCCGAGCGGGGCGGCGAAGAGCGCCCCCTGGTGGCTCCCCGCAACGCCACCGAGGAAGTGTTGGCGCGCATCTGGGAGCAGGTCCTGCGCCTTCCCCGGTTGTCGGTGGAGGACAATTTCTTCGAGCTCGGCGGCGACTCCATCCTCAGCATCCAGATCGTCGCCAAGGCGGCCCAGGCCGGGCTCCGCCTGACGCCCCGCCAGCTCTTCACCCACCAGACGGTGGCCGAGCTGGCGGCGGTGGTGGAAACCGTCGATGAGGCCGGTGCCGGCGTCGCCGAGGTGGCTCTGGCGGCGTCGGGCCCACTCCCCTTGACGCCGGTGCAACGGCGCTTCTTCCACCTCGCCTACGAGGACCCCCACCACTACAACCAGTCCATGCTGCTGCGGGTCGAAGGCGCCCTCGACCCGGCCCTCCCGGTGATGGCTGCCCACCACCTGGCGCTGCGCCACGACGCTCTGCGCCAGCGTTTCCACGGCGTGGCCGATCATCCCGGGAATCCCGGCGCCGAGGTGACGGCGACGGGGGCCCTGCCGGTCCACGCCGTCGACCTGTCCGCCCTGCCCGCGCCCCGTCGCGGCGCCGCCGTGACCCTCGCCGCCACCGCCACCCAGGGGAGCCTGGACCTGACCCGTGGGCCGTTGGCCCGTTTCGTCCACTTCCGTTTCGGCGCCGCGGGCGCGGACCGCCTCCTGCTGGTCTTCCACCACCTGGCGGTGGACGGGGTCTCTTGGCGCGTGATCCTGAACGAGTTGCAGCAGATCCACGCCACCGGCCAGCCGCCCGCGCTGCACGGCAACCCCTACCGTGCCTGGGCCGAGGCCGCCGAGCGCTTCGCCGCCGCGCCGGAGCGTGGCGCCGAGGCTTCCTTCTGGTTGCGGCAGGCTGGCGACGCCCGGCGGGTCGGGCGGCCCTTGCCCCGGCAGCAGGCCGGTGCCAACCGCGTGGCCACGGAACGCACCACCGAGCGTCGCTTCGACGGCGAGATCACGGGAACCCTGCTGCGCGGCCTTCCCGAGACCTTCGGCGCCACCGTCGAGGACGCCTTGCTGACCGGCCTCGCCCTGGCCCACCACGCCCGGGGCGCTGGGCCGCTGTGGCTGGAAATGGAGGGCCACGGCCGGGAGGAGTCGATCACCGACCTGGACCTCTCCGGCACCGTGGGCTGGTTCACCGCCCTCTACCCCCTGCTCCTCGACCTGGAGCGGCCGGCCGACCCCGCCGCCAGCCTGTTGCAGGTCAAGGAGGCGGTGCGCCGCGTCCCGGACCGCGGCGTGGGGTACGGGGCGCTGCGCTGGCCGCCCCCCGACGAGGTCCTGGGGGCGGAGGCCGAGGCTCGCCGCGACGTCGCCCAGCGGCTCTCCACTGCGCCGGTGCCGGAGGTCATCTTCAACTACCACGGGCAGGTGGACCAGGGGGAGGCCGGCGGCGGTGCGCCGCCCCAGGGTGAAGGCCGAGCGCTGTTCGCCGCCGCCGCCGAGTCCCCGGGCCCGAACCAGAGCCGCCGCGCCGCCCGCGCCCACCTGCTGGAGGTGACCGCCGGCATCGCCGGCGGGCGCCTGCGCGTCGCCTGGACCTGGAGCGACCGGGTCCACGACGAGAGCTGGGTGGAGGGGTTGGCCGACGCCTTCGATTCCGCCCTCCGCACGCTGGCCGCCAACTGCCGCGGCGGTGAGGCTGTCTACACCCCCTCCGACTTCGCCCTCGCCGAGGTGGACCAGGCTCAACTCGACAAGGCGCTGGGCGCACTCCTTACCGGGAAGGACCCGTCATGAGCCGCCGTGACGTCGAAGACGTTTATCCGTTGTCGCCGGTCCAGCAGGGCATGCTCTACCACTCCCTCCTGGAGCCGGGGGGCGGCGCCTACCTGGCCCAGGTGCTCTACCGCCTGCGGGGCGACCTGGACGTGGACGCACTGCGCCGCGCCCTGGAGCGCACCCTGGAGGCTTACACGGTGTTGCGCACCGCCTTCGTCTGGGAAGGGCTGGACGAGCCGCTGCAGGTGGTCTCGCGCCGCGTCGAGGCGCCGCTGCGGCAGGTTTCCGCCGACTCCCTGCCCGGGGGCCTGGAAGAGCTGACACGCCGCGACCGGGACGCCGGGCTCAAGCTGGCGGCGGCCCCTCTGACCCGCTTCACCCTCGTCTCCTCCGGCGACGGGGCGGAGCATCACCTGCTGTGGACCTTCCACCACCTGGTGCTGGACGGCTGGTCGGTGCCCCTGGTGGTGCGGCGCATCCTGGCTCTCTACCAGGCCCTCGCCGACGGGCGGCCGGAGCCCGCCCTGCCCCGGCCCCGACCCTACCGGGACTACATCGCCCGCCTGGGCTCCCGGGACGCCGAGGCCGGCGCGGCTTTCTGGCGCCGGCTCATGGCGGGCGCCGAGCTGCCCACCCCCTTGGGGCCGGCGGCGGAGCCGTCCCCGGGCGCCGCCGGCTCCCACCGCGGCGAGCACCGGGTCACCGTGGACCCGGCCGTGGCCGACTCCCTGGAGAAGATGGCCCGGCGCCGCCACCTGACCGTCAGCACCCTGCTGCAAGGTGCCTGGGCCCTCCTCCTGTCGCGTTACGCCCGCAGCCGCGACGTCACCTTCGGCGTCACCACCTCCGGCCGGCCGGCGGACCTGTCCGGTGCCGAAGAGATGGTGGGTCTGTTCATCAACACCCTGCCGCTGCGCGCCCAGGCAGACCCCGGCGCCGGGCTCTTCGACTGGCTGGCCGGGTTGCAGGCCCAGGGCCTCGAGGCGCGGGAGCACGACGCCACGCCGCTGGTGGAGATCGCCCGCCTGGCCGGTGCCCAGGCCGGCGACGGCCTGTTCGACAGCGTCCTGGTGTTCGAGAACTTCCCCTCCCTGCGCGACGGAGGCGACGATGAGGCGGCCTCGCCCGAGGCCGCCGACGGCCCCTCTGTGGAGCAGCGCAGCTTCGACGCCCCGACCCACTACCCGCTGACCCTGCTGGTCCGCCCCCAACCTCTGACCCTGCTGGTGGAGAACGACCGCCGCCGGGTCTCGGACGCCGCCGCCCGCCGCCTGGGACGCCACCTGGCGCACCTCCTGGCCGCCATGGCCGAGGCCGGCGACGACACCCGCCTGGGGGAGCTGGACCACGTGGATGCCGACGAGCGCCGGCGGCTGGTGGAGCGCTGGAACGACACCGCCCGTCCCCGCCCCGAGGACCTCACCCTGCACCGCTGGGCCCTGGACGGCGGGGACGCGGACCCCGCCGCCGAGGCGGTGCGCTTCGCCGGCGGCGCCCTCTCCCGCCGCGAGCTGGACGAGCGCTCCGCCGACGTCGCCCGCGCCCTCGTGGCTCGCGGCGTCGGCGTTGGCGACGTGGTGGGGATCGCCCTGGAGCGTTCCCTGAACACCCTGCCGGCCCTCCTGGGGGTGCTCCGGGCGGGGGCCGCCTACCTGCCCCTGGAGCCGGACCTGCCGGCGCACCGCCTCGATTTCATCGCCGCCGACGCGGGCTGCGCCCAGGTGATCACCGAAGACGGCCTGGACGCCGGCCTGGCGGAGCGCCTGGCGGCTGGGGGGCGGTCCCTGGTGACGGTCTCAGCCCTCGTCCGGGAAGGGGGGCGCGATGGTGCCGGGGAGGAAACCGCTCTCCCCCGGGTGCCCGCCACGGCCGCCGCCTACGTGCTCTACACGTCCGGCTCCACCGGCCGGCCCAAGGGCGTGGCGGTGCCCCACCGGGCCATCGTCAACCGCCTGCTGTGGATGCAGGAGGAGTATGGCCTGGGGGAGGGTGACCGGGTGTTGCAGAAGACCCCCCTCGGATTCGACGTGTCCCTGTGGGAGCTGTTCTGGCCCGGCGGCGCCGGCGTCCCCCTGGTCTTCGCCGAGCCCGGTGGTCACCGCGACCCCGCCTACCTGGTGCGCACCCTGGTGGAGGAACGGATCACCACGGTCCACTTCGTGCCGTCCCTCCTCGCCGCCTTCCTCGACGCCCCGGAGGTGGAGAGCTGCGCCGCCACCCTGCGCCGCGTGGTGGTCAGTGGCGAGGCCCTGCCGGCCGCCCTGGTGGAGCGTTTCTTCCGCCGCCTGCCGGGGGTGGAACTGCACAACCTCTACGGACCCACCGAGGCGGCGGTGGATGTCTCCGCCTGGCCCTGCGAGGCGGACACCTCCGCCGGGGTGCCCATCGGCCGGCCCATCGCCAACGTCCACCTCCACGTCCTGGACCGCCGCTTCGCCCCCGCCGGCGTCGGCGTCGCGGGTGAGCTGGTGATCGGCGGCGGTACCGCCCTCGCCCACGGCTATCGGGGCCGCCCGGCCCTCACCGCCGAGCGCTTCGTCCCCGACCCCCTGAGCGTGGAGCCGGGACGACGGCTTTACCGCACGGGCGACCTGGCCCGCTTCCGGGAGGACGGCGCGCTGGACTTCCTCGGCCGCCTGGACCACCAGGTCAAGGTGCGCGGCCAGCGCATCGAGCTGGGGGAGATCGAAGCGGCCCTGGTGGCCCATCCCGGGGTGCGGGACGGCGTGGTGGTGTTGCGCCGGGTGGCCGCTGAAGACCGGCTGGTGGCCTACGTGGTGGCCACCCGGGGCGGCGACGACGGGCTGCCTTCGCCGGAAGGGTTGCGGGACTTTCTGCGCCAGAGCCTGCCCGAGGCCATGGTGCCGGTCCACGTCCTGCGCCTGGAGGCCCTACCCCGCACCGCCACTGGCAAGGTGGACCGGGGGAGCCTGCCGGCCCCCGACCTGGAGCGCTCCACCGACACCCCCTACGAGGCCCCCCGGACCCCCGGCGAGGAGGTCCTGGCGGGGCTTTGGAGCCAGGTCCTGGGGGTCCCCCGGGTGGGGCGGGACGATGACTTCTTCGCCCTGGGGGGCCACTCCCTGACGGCGCTGCGCCTCCTCTCCCGGGTGCGCGACGCCCTCGGGGTGCGCATCGAGCTGCCTGAGCTTCTGGCCGGCGGCGGGCTGGCGCGCATGGCGGCGAGGATCGACGCCGCCCTGCGCCGTGGGGGTGACGAGGGCGGCGCCCAGGGGGCCATGGCGCCCCCGCCCCCCTTGCTGCCGCGGCCCCGGGACGAGCCCCTGCCCCTGTCTCTGGCCCAGCAGCGCCTCTGGTTCCTGCACCAACTGGAGCCCATCAGCGCCGCCTACAACATCCCGCTGGCGTTGGACTTCGCGGGCCCCTTGGACGCCCTCGCCCTGGACGCCGCCTTCCGCCTGCTGGTGGACCGCCACGAGGTGTTGCGCAGCCGATACCTGGTGCGCGACGGCGAGCCGCGCCAGGAAGCGGGGACCGTCGCCGCCGCCTACCCCGGTCTGCGCCGGGTGGACCTGGCCGGGTTGCCCGAGCGGCGTCGGCGCGAGGAACTGGAGCGCCTGCGCGCCGCCGAGGCGGTGCGCCCCTTCGACCTGGCCGGCGGCCCCCTCCTGCGCACCGCCCTCCTGCGCACCGCCGTGGACCGCCACACCCTCCTCTTCACCCTCCACCACGTCGTCGCCGACGCCCGGTCCCTGGTGGTGGCCAGCGGCGAGCTGGCCCACCTCTACGCCGGGGTCCACGGGCGCTCCTCGGCGCCTCTGCCGGAGCTACCGGTGCAGTACGCCGATTACGCCGCCTGGGAGCGGGAGCACCTGGGGGAGGGCGCCGTGGAGACCGCCGTGGAGTGGTGGCGGGAGCGCCTGGCGGGCTCCGACGAGATTCTCGAGCTGCCCACCGACCGGCCCCGGCCGGCGGTGCAGAGCTCCGCGGGCGGCCACCTGGCCATGGACCTGCCGCCGGACCTGGTGGCCGGCGTGGAGGCCCTGGCGCGGAACAGCGGCACCACCCCCTTCATGGTGATGCTGGCCGGCTGGCTGACCCTGCTGCGGCGCTACGGCGGCCAGCGGCACATCAGCGTCGGCACCACCACCGCCGGCCGTGACCTTCCCGCCACCGAGGCGCTGGTGGGCTGCTTCGTCAAGACCCTGGTGCTGCGCACCGAGGTGGACGGCGGCGGCAGCTTCAGCGACCTGCTGGCCGGGGTGCGCGAGACGACCCTCGCCGCCTACGCCCACTCCGACGTTCCCTTCGAGCGCCTGGTGGACGAGTTGCAGCCGGAGCGCGACTTGAGCACCACGCCCCTCTTCCAGGTGATGTTGACCTTCCACCAGGACGACCCCTCGGCCGCCGGCGGGTCGGCCACCGTCCCCCAGCTCCCCGGCGTCACCGTGGCCAGCCGCTCCACCGCCACCCGCACGGCCAAGTTCGACCTCGAGCTGGAAGTCAGTTGGCGGCGGGCCGGCGCCCGGGCCAACTTCGAATACGCCACCGCCCTCTTCGACCGCACCACCGTGGCGCGCATGGGCCGCCACCTAGCCCGCCTCCTGAGCGCCGCCGTGGAGGCGCCCCAGACCCCCTTGCGGCGCCTGCCGCTGCTGCCCGCCAGTGAGCACTTCCAGGTCCTCCACGGCTGGAACGACACCCGGGCCTCCGCCGTTCCGCTACAGCGCACCTTCGCCGAGCTGTTCCGCGACCAGGTGGACCGCACGCCCCAGCGGGTGGCCGCCACCTTCCGCGACCAGGCGCTGACCTACTCCGAGCTGGACCGGCGCTCCGAGACTCTCGCCCGCCGCCTGGTGGCCCGGGGCTTCGGGCCGGAACGGGTGGTCGCCCTCTTCACCCCTCGCGACCTGGGGGCGCTGACCGCCATCCTGGCGGTGTTCAAGGCGGGGGGCGCCTACGTGCCTCTGGACCCCCTCCACCCCAGCCGCCGCCTGTCCCGGGTGCTGGCCGCCAGCGGCGCCGAGCTGGCCCTGGTGGCCAGCGAGCTGGGCGACGAGATGGAGCGGGTGGTGGCCGAGGCGGGACGAGGGGAAGGGGCCGCTTCGCCGCGGGTCCTGGACCTGGACCGCCTGCTCTCGGCTCCCGATGCCGACGACGCCGCCGGTGACACCAGGGTGGAGCTGCCGGCGGGCGATCCGCGGCACCTGGCCTACGTCATCTTCACCTCCGGCTCCACCGGCACCCCCAAGGGGGCGATGCTCGAGCAGCGGGGGATGGTCAACCACCTGTTCGCCAAGATCCTGGACCTGGGACTGGGGCCCGGCGACGCCGTGGCCCAGAATGCCAACATCTCCTTCGACGTCCACGTCTGGCAGTTCCTGGTGGCCCTCCTGGTGGGGGGGCGCACCGACGTCTACGACGACGAGGAGTCGCTGGACGCCCGCCGCCTGCTGGCCCGCATGGAGGAGACCGGTTCGACGGTGGTGGAAACCGTGCCTTCCCAGCTTCGGGTGCTTCTGGAGGAGCGCGAGCGGCTGGGCGACGACGCCCCCGGCCTGGGGCGCCTGCGCTGGATGATCCCCAACGGCGAGGTTCTGCCGCCGGAGCTTTGCGAGGGCTGGTTCGAAGCCTACCCCCACACCTCCATGATCAACGCCTACGGCCCCACCGAGTGCTCCGACGACGTCCTCCACCACGCCATGCACCGACCGCCGGCCCAGGACCAGGCGGTCCCCATCGGCCGCCCCCTGCCCAACCTGCGGCTGTACGTCACCGGCCCCGCCTTCGAGCCGCTGCCCATGGGCGCTGCCGGCGATCTCTACATCGCCGGAGCGGGGGTCGGGCGGGGCTACCTGGGGGACCCGCGGCGCACCGCCGTCACCTTCCTGCCGGACCCCTTCTCGGACCAGCCGGGCGGCCGTCTCTACCGCACCGGCGACCGGGGCCGTTGGCGGCCCGACGGTCGTCTCGACTTCCTGGGGCGGATCGACTTCCAGGTCAAGATCCGCGGCTTCCGCATCGAGCCCGGTGAGATCGAGGCTGCCCTGCGCTCCCACGACGCCGTGGAGCAGGCGGTGGTGGTGCCGCGCCGGGACGGTGCCCGGGAGACCTACCTGTGCGCCTACGTCGTCCTCGCCGGGGAGGCGGCGGAGCGGGTCTCGGTGGCCGACGTGCAGCTCTTCCTGGCGGGGCGGGTGCCGCCCTACATGATTCCCGCCCGCTTCGTGATGCTGGACGAACTCCCCCTGACCACCAACGGCAAGGTGGACCGCAAGGCGCTTCCCGCGCCGGAGGACCGGGGGGAGCAGACGGTGCCCTACGAGGAGCCCCGGGCGGGGACGGAAGCCACCGTCGCGGCCGTCTGGAGCGAGGTCCTGGGGGTGGAGAAGGTGGGGCGGCACGACAACTTCTTCGGCCTCGGCGGCCACTCCTTGAGCGCCACCAGGGTGACCATGCGCCTGGCCGACGCCCTGGGCCTCGAAGTGCCGGTGCGCACCCTCTTCCTGCAGCCGACGGTGGCCCAACTGGCCGCCGTCCTGGACAAGACCGCCGCCGCCTCGGCCAGCACCGAGGCCAAGGAGGCGAAGATCCGCGAGCTCCGCGAGCGCATAGCCCGCATGAAGGCCGAGGCCGCCGACGGCCAGAAGGTGGGCACCTGATGGCGGCCTACAGCATGAAGCGATTTCTCCGGGGACCGGTGGGGCTGGCCGCGGTGCGCTTGGCCAAGTGGGGCTACCGGATGCCGGTGCTGTCGGCTCGGCGCCTCACCGCCGGCTCCCGGTCGCTGCCCGACGTCTACGTGCTGGGAGCCACCAAGTGCGGTACCAGCTCCCTCTACACCTACCTTTCGCGCCACCCCCGTTTCGTCCCCGCCTACCTGAAGGAGCTCCAGTACCTGCACGAGCTGGAGGGTTTCAGCTCCAACTACGAGCGCAGCGCCGTGGCGCGGGCCGTCTGGGGCCACTGGCGCCGTGGAGGCGAGGCGGGGTACCGCAAGTTCTTCCCCCGCCACTCCGAGCTCACCGCCGGCGCCGGCGACGGGCGCGCCCTGACCGGCGAGGCGACCCCCTTCTACCTCTACTCCGCGGCGTGCGCCGAGCGGGTGGCGGAGCTGACGCCGGAGGCCCGCTTCGTCATCCTGCTGCGCAACCCGGTGGACCGTACCTTCTCCGACTACCACATGCAGGTCCGCCGTGACAGCCGAGAGGAGCGCCCCCTGGAGCAGGCGCTGGACGACGAGCTGGCGGGGCGCTGCCCTCATTTCCGGCTGCGTTACCTCCACCAGAGCGTTTACGAGCCCCACGTCCGGACCTGGATGGAGCGCTTTCCCCGCGATCGTTTCCTGGTGCTGCGAAGCGAGGACTTCTTCGCCCGCACCGGCGAGCTGATGCAGGAGACCTTCGCCTTCCTCGGCCTCGACCCCTTCGACCCCGGGGACTACCCGGTGGTCAACCAGGGGTCCTACCGCAAGAAGCTCGGGGGCCGGGTGCGCCAGCGTCTGACCGACTACTTCCGACCCCACAACCGGCGCCTCTACGACTACCTGGATCGGGATTTTCAGTGGGACGTCTGAAGCGGCCCGGCAGGGCATGAGCAGCGAGACAACCTCCCCCGACGCGGTGGTGGACGCCGAGAGCCTGGAGGAGTTGGAAGCCCAGCTCCTCCTGTTGGAAGGGGTGCGGGAGGAGGGGGAGGGCGCCGGAGACGGTGGCGGCGCCGGTGTCGAGCTGCGGCCCGTGCCCCGGGACGGCGATGGCGGGGCGCTGCCCCTGTCGTTTTCCCAGGAGCGGTTGTGGTTCATCGACCGCCTGGAGCCGGACGCCGGCGCCGCCTACAACATCCCGGCGGCACTGCGCTTGGGAGGGCCGTTGTCGGTGCCCGCCCTGTCGGCGGTGCTGGACGAGGTGGTGCGCCGCCACGAAGTGCTGCGCAGCCGCTTCCGGGAGGAGGCCGGCGAGCCGCGCCAGCGGGTGGGCCCGCCCCGGCCGGTGCCGCTGCCGGTGGCCGACCTCTCGGAGCTGGCGCCGGAGGTGCTCGGGGACCGTCTGGAAGCCCTGGCCCGGGCCGAGGCGCGGCGCCCCTTCGACCTCGCCCGGGGGCCCCTGCTCCGCGCCACCCTGCTGCGCCTTGGGCCCCGGGACCACGCCGTCCTCCTCACCCTCCACCACATCGTCTCCGACGGCTGGTCCACCGGCGTCCTGGTGCGCGAGGTGGGGGCCCTCTACCAGGCCGCCCGGGCGGGGTTGCCCTCGCCCTTGGCGGAGCTGCCGGTGCAGTACGGCGACTACGCGGTGTGGCAGCGCCGCCGCCTCGCCGGCGAGCGGCTGGAGGCCGAGCTGGACCACTGGCGGCACCGCCTGGCGGGCCTGCCGCCGCTCCTGGAGCTGCCGGTGGACCGGCCCCGCAGCCGGCATCGCAGCTACCGGGGACAGCGCATCGCCTTCCAGGTGCCCGAAGGGGTGAGCGCCGGCCTGGCGGCGGTGGCGCGGACGACCGGCGCCACCCCGTTCATGACCCTCCTCGCCGCCTTCGGCGCCCTCCTGGGCCACTGGTCCGGGCAGCGGGACTTCGCCATCGGCACGCCGGTGGCGGGGCGCAGCAAGGCGCAGCTCGAAGGGCTGGTGGGCTTCTTCGTCAATACCCTGGTGCTGCGCCAGGACCTGTCCGGCGACCCGTCCTTCCGCGGCTTGGTGGAGCGCACCCGGGAAGTGGCCCTGGACGCCTTCGGTCACCAGGAGATCCCCTTCGAGCGGCTGGTGGAGGAGTTGGCGCCGGAGCGCAGCCTGACCCACACCCCTCTGTTCCAGGTGATGTTCGGCTTCGACAACGCGCCCGAGGAAGAAGCCAGCCTGGGTGAGCTGGAGCTGGCGCCGGTGCGCTCCGGCGCCGACACCAACAAGTTCGACCTGTCCCTCGCCATGGTGGAGATGGGAGGGCGTTTCGGCGGCACCCTGAGCTACGCGGCGGACCTCTTCGACCACGCCACCGTGGAGGCGCTGCTGGAGCGCTTCCAGCGCCTGCTGGCGGTGGTGGCCGAGGCGCCGGACCGCGCCCTGGGGAAGCTCGACCTGGTGGACGCCGGGGAGCGCCGCCGCCTGCTGGAGGAGTGGGGGCAGGGTCCACTGCTGGCGGCGGGCGACACGTCGGTGGGCAACGTCGCGGCAGACGGGGTGTCGGAGCGCCTGGCGGCCACGGCCCGGCGCCACCCCGGACGCCTGGCCGTGGCGGCCGACGGCGAAGGGTTGACCTACGGCGAGCTGGAGCGGCGCTCCGGGCGCCTGGCGCGGCGGCTGCGCCGCTCCGGGGTTGGCCCCGGTGACGGTGTCCTCCTCCGCTTGGGGCGCTCGCCCCGGATGCTGGTGGCGATGTGGGGGGTGTGGAAGGCCGGCGCCTTCTACGTACCCGTCGATGACGGCCTGCCGGAGCAGCGGGCGGCGGCCATGGTCTCCGCCGTCGGCCGCGGCGCCCGGGTCGCCGCGCTGCTGGACGATGGGGGGCTGGGAGCCGCCCTGGCGGCGGCCAGCGGCGTCCCCCGCCTGCCCATGGATGGGCCGGCGGAGGAGGAGGACGGGGAGGACGGGGGAGAGGGACCGGTGGACGCCTCGCCCCCACCCGCCCCCGAGGCCCTGGCCTACGTGCTATTCACCTCCGGCTCCACCGGCGAGCCCAAGGGGGTGGCGGTGGAGCACCGCCAGCTCGGCGCCTACCTGGCGGGCATCGAGGCCCATCTCCCGGCGCCCGACGGCGCCGCCGGCGGCGGCGAGCGCTGGGCTCTGGTCTCCACCTTCGCCGCCGACCTGGGCCTCACCGGCCTCCTCCTCGCCCTCTGCCGCGGCGGCGAGCTCCACGTCCTGAGCCGGGAGCGCCTGGCCGATCCGGACCTGGCGGCCGAATACCTGCGGCGCCACGGCATCAGCGCCCTGAAGATCGTCCCCTCCCACCTGGCGGCCCTGCTGGCCGGCGGCGATCCCGCAGGCGTGCTGCCCGGCCGGCGCCTGGTGCTGGGGGGCGAGGCGACGTCACCGGAGCTGCTGGCGGCGGTACGCCGCCTGGCGCCGGAGCTGGAGGTCCACAACCACTACGGTCCCACCGAGACCACGGTGGGGGTGCTGGCGGGGCGCCTGGACTCCCCCCAGG
>Ga0102947_1000317_pt1 | contig 17485 bp, 18 predicted proteins | sample SalPon2A_A_D2_MG_FD_78210 | JGI IMG/M metagenome (GOLD analysis project Ga0102947, IMG submission 78210) | Soil microbial communities from South San Francisco under conditions of wetland restoration - Salt Pond MetaG R2A_A_D2_MG | ecosystem: Environmental > Terrestrial > Soil > Wetlands | place... | reverse complement strand
GCTGCCGGAGCCGCTCCGCACAGCGCCGTCCGATGAGTTCGCCCGCCCGCGTAATTTTGAAAGCCATCCGCTTGATGGCCTCGAACAGCGTTCCGAAATCAGCTCCGGTGCCGAGGTCGCGCACGGCCCGTAGCACCACACCGGGCCCGGAGATACCGATGTTGATGACGGCCTCAGCCTCGCTGGTGCCGTGAAAAGCCCCTGCGACGAACGGGTTGTCCTGCACGGCATTGCAGAACGCCACGAATTTGGCACAGCCGATGGAATCTTCGTCGGCCGTGAGGCGGGCGGTTTCTTTGATGAGATGCGCCACCTGCAAGACGGCATCGGCATTGATGCCTGCGGGGGTCGAGCCACAGTTGACAGAGCCGCAGACGCGTTTGGTAGAGGCGAGCGCGTGGGGTAGCGCAGCAAGGAGCGTGCGGTCGCCTTGGGTCATGCCTTTCTCGACCAGGGCAGAAAAGCCAGCCAGGTAATCCACGCCAACGTGTTCGGCAGCCGTATCGAGCAGGCCCGCCAGATCAATCAGTTCATCCCGCGAGAGTCCTTCGGCAACCTGGGCCATCGGGGTGATCGAGACGCGTTTGTTCGCAATCTGCACGCCATACAACCCTTCGATTTCCTCGGCCACTGCCACATGGTGGGCCGCCGTCCGTCGAATCTTGTCGTATACGCGGGCCCGCACGGTCTGCGGCAGGCGGCTGGCACAGTCTCGAAGTGAAATGCCGAGCGTGATGGTCCGAATGTCGAAATGCTCCATCTCGGTCATGCGGACCGTGTCGAGCACTTCACGAATATCGTAAGACATGGTTCAGTTTTGGGTGTCGGATTTCAGATTTGAGATTGGGTGGTTGCCTGAAACAATCCAAAATCCCCAATCCAAAATCTAAAATCACGGGCGGTGCATCTTTTGGAAGAGGTCTTCATGCTGTACCATCACGCGGACGCCAATGCGCTCGCCAGCCTCGTTGAGTTGTTGCTGGAGTTCACCAATGGAGAGGCGCATGGACGAGACATCGGCCAGCATGATGAGTGTGAAGTAGCCCTGGAGGATGCGCTGCGAAACGTCGAGGATGTTGCAGCCTGCACCCGAGACGACGTTGGTCACGCCCGCGAGGATACCGGGTTTGTCGAGTCCGAAGGCCGTAACAATGGCCCGTTCGCCGGGCTCTTGAAAGTCGGGGGGCGCGGAGGCACCAGCATCAAGCGCTTCCAGGGCGGCAGCGGCTACGGCTTCGACCTGCGCCGGATCGGCCTGCGGGCCCAGCGCGTCGGCAATATTGTTCACCAGTCGGCGAATGTCCATGATCTAGGCTGAATGGGGCAGTTCATTGGAAGATCAATCGTGTGTTGGCAACATAGGCATTTTATCGGTCACGCTCCACAACCCGGCTGTGCGCAAATCGTGAAACCATTCAGGGCAAAGAAAGTGCTGGCACCACTGAGTCAATGCTGCCTGGCAGGTGTATCAGCAGTGCACAGGATCACGAAATAGAAACGAGGCAGATCAAACCATGAAGTCGGTCATGCTGGTATTCGCCACGCTGAGTTTTTTCAGCGTGGCACAGGCGCAAACCATTCCCGATACCCTCGATAACCGGCGGTATTTCCCGCTTGAGGTAGGGAATGAGTGGCATTATGAGATCTATGCCTTCGCGTCGGCTATCAAGACCTATCAAAGAGTGAAGATTGTAGCAGATACCATGGCCGACAATCGACACTACTTCAAGATGCAAAATGAGAGCTTTGATTTTGCTTTGCGTCTCGAAAATTTGAGCACAAAATGGGTTCGATACAATCAAGCCGGGGCTGCTGTTACAGTACCAGATATTTCGACAGATGTGGGCACAGACGATACGCTCACCTACTGGTACCATGCTGATTTTGGAGATACGTTAATCGTAGATGACAGGCCAGCGATTGTTGGAGGACGCTATGACTCCACCCTTATTTTCCTCGATTCAGCGGAATTTGCGGCAGTGAAAACCCTCAACGTACCCGATCCTCTTGCTGGTATATGTTGCTATACATCGCAGGTTGTCGCTGCCGATGTAGGTGTAGTGGAGCGACATGCTTTTGATGGCCCAGATACCTTTCTGGCATATGCAAAAATCGGCAGCATGGTTTATGGCACCCCAGCCATTACCGTTGGGCGCGAGGTAGCAGGCGAGATGCCCTACAGAGCGAGCATGCAGGCGCTCTATCCGAACCCAGCCCAGGTAGATGTCCGTGTCATCTACGAGGTGGGGCAGGCAGGAAGGGTAACGCTAGATATCTATGACCTGCTGGGCAGGCGGCTCCAGCGCAATCAGCAATTTCATGCCGAGGTTGGGACCAATGTATGGCACATCGACATGTCGGATTTAAACGCTGGCACGTATGTGGTAGTTGTTGAAGGTGAACAGGGCCGACGAGAGGGACGTGTGGTGACTGTCGTAAAATGAATGGAGCAATGGCGAGTGAGAGCAGGGACAGATAGGAAACACAAACGCTGCCGTTCTGTCTATTGCGCTATCCATTCCTGTGCCGACGTACAAGCCACGCAACCCTATGGCCGAAACAACCTATTCGACGACCGAAGCCCCCATCACGCATGCAGATTTCGAGTTTGTAGAAGCTTCCGGTGGTATCGAAGCCTACCGCCTCATGAGCAACGATTTGCAAGTGCTCCTGCTGCCCGAAGCTGCCGCTCCGGTCGTGACCTTCATGGTGACATACCGCGTAGGCAGCCGCAACGAGACAGCCGGGCTGACCGGCGCGACACACTTTCTCGAACATCTGATGTTCAAGGGCACCGAGCGTTTTCACGAGCGCCACGGCACGGCCATCTTCAATGTGTTGCAGCGCGTCGGAGCGCAGATTAATGCGACGACGTGGATGGACCGCACGAACTACTACGAACTGCTACCGAAGGAGCATCTGCCGCTGGCTGTCGAGATCGAAGCCGACCGCATGCGCGGGGCCCTGATCGACGCGGACGATCTCGAATCCGAGCGGACGGTGATTCTGAACGAGTTTGACCGGGGCCAGAACGAGCCAATCCGCAACCTCTACCACGCCGTCTGGAGCGCGGCCTTTGTCGCGCATCCGTACCACCATCCGACCATCGGCTGGCGGAGTGACATTGAGACCGTCACCGCCGAGGGCTTGCGTCATTTTTACGACCGCTATTACTGGCCCGATAACGCCACTGTCTCCATCATCGGCGACATTGATCGAGAAGAAGCACTGGATCTGGTAGCCGAGCATTTTGGGGGCATCACGAAATCGCCGGACCCGGTTACGCCGCGCCTCACCCGTGAGCCAGAACAACGGGGCGAGCGACGGATCACCGTGCGCAAGGCCGGGCAACTCGGTGCCGTGATGGTAGCCTACAAGTCGCCTGAAGGCGCGCATCCCGATGCAGAAGCGCTGGATCTGCTGGCGATGGTGCTCGCTTCTGGCAAGAACAGCCGCCTCTTCCGCCGCCTGACCGATCATCAGTTGACCGCGCAGATTTCTGCTTCCTCGTCGCGGCTGCGCGATCCAGGACTGTTCTATATCCTGGGCATCTTGGCTCCGGGCCGGACGCACGACGAGGTAGAAGCCGCCATCGAAGAAGCCATCGCCGAAGTGCAGGCAGACGGTATCACCGAAGACGAGTTGCAGCGGGCCAAGAACCAGCTACGGGCGCAGGAAGCGTTCGAGCGCGACGGGCCGTTTGCCATCGCCAGCCAACTCAACGAAGCCATTGCCGCAGGCGACTGGAAGCTCTACACCACTTTCCGCGAACGCATCGAAGCGGTGACGACCGGCGATGTGCAACGCGTCGCCCAGTCGTACCTCGTAGCAGACCGATGCACCATAGGACGATACGTGCCGGTGAATGAGGCGTAAAACGTGTTGCGTGCTTCGTGATGATAGCCTGTTTTAGCGAAGCACCTTCACGCAACACGCAGTACGTCACACAACATAAAGCTTTATCCCTGATGAATAGATTGAAAGAAGCTGCAGCCGATACCCTCGACACCTTTGCTGCCCGCGTGGAGCAGCGCACCATCGGGCCGTGCCGGGTGCTGTTGCTGAAAACGCCCGTACGCTCCGTCGTCTCGTGGCGGGGTTCGTTTATGTCATATCCCGATTTTGGAGAAGGCGAAGAACTGCTCCAGGTGCTCACGGTGGAGATGCTCGACAAAGGTACGCTTCACCGCGACCGGTTTGCACTGGCTGATGTGCTGGAAAACCGAGGGGCGCAGCTCGATTTTCACTCCGATGTGCTGGAGGTCGCGTTTCAGGGACGCGCCTTGCGAGAAGACGTCCCCGATGTGTTGCAGGTACTGGCCGAGCAAGTTCGCGAGCCATCGTTCGATGAGGATGAGTTTGTCAAAGCCGTAACCCAGTACCAGGCCGCGTTGCACCGCTCGGCAGAGAGCACCTCGTCGCAGGCGTCCAGCGCTTTTTCACGGATGCTCTACAACCCGGCGCATCCCAACTACACGCCACCCACTGCCTTTTCTTTGAACCGGCTTGATGAGGTGACGGTCGAGGAAATCCGGTCGTACCACGCGAAGCACTTCGGCGGTAATGAACTCGTGATCGCTTTCGTCGGTGATGTGGACTGGTCGATGGTGGAGGAAGCCTTACAGGGGGGGCTCGGCGACTGGGCCAAGCATGCTGCCCACCCGCGTTTCGAGGAGCACGGAAATGAACAGGAACGCGGACGGGTGGAAGTGCGCATGCCCGACAAGCAAAATGTGGACGTGCGGATCGGGCACAGCATCCCCATACGGCGGCAGCACGACGACTTTATGTCGCTCTTTCTGGGCACCTTCATCCTCGGCGGTAATTTTTCCGCCCGGCTGATGACCAAGATTCGGGGGGAGATGGGGCTGACCTACGGTATCCGCGCAGGTCTGCACGGGCTCGACAAAGCCTACGACGGTCACTGGCAGGTGGGGGTCACGCTGAGTGAGGAAAACGTGGAGCGTGGCATTGAAGCCGTGCTCGCCGAAGTGCGCCAATTTGTTGAAGAAGGCGTCACCGACGACGAAGTGGAAGACAAAAAGACCACCATCACAGGTACCTACAAAGTAAGCTTGGCGACGACACGTGGCCTCGCGCAGCGGTTGCACCGCACCATCCGTCGCGGCTTTGAGGTCGATTACCTGGATCGCTTCACGGCCGAAGTCGAAGCAGTGACGCCGGCGCAAGTCAATGACGCCATCCGCCAGTACATCCACCCCGACGATTTTCAGGTGGCGCTTGCCGGAATATTGCCGGTGGTGGAGGGGTAGAAAAGCGGGTCAATCGTAACAGTTGTGTGCGAGCGAAAGGGCATTACAAGTTGCTCACGTTCTTTTGGAAAGCATCCGTTGTTGGCTGGTTGGAAGAGCAGGAAGCAGGGGCGTTGCTCCGGGTTTCCTAAACCCTATATCTCTGACTAAAACAGTAAGCCGCAATGAACGCACGCATCGAAGCGATTCAAAAACACACGGCGGATATGCTGGCCGTGGAGCGTCATATTCTCGAAGCCGTTGAACGCCAGCAGGAAGACGGAAACGTAAAGTCCAACGCCAGGGCCAACAAGGTGATCATCGAGGTGGAGCGCACGCTGAAGCGGCATGTGACCGCACTCGAAAGCCTGAGCCGCCAGTACGAAGGGGGCATGGAGTCTTTCCTGAAAAAGGCCATCACCGAAGTCATGGGAGCCGTCGCTGGTCTGTACGACAAGGTGCGTGAACACACCGTCTCCCGGATGCTGCGCGACGATTACACGGCCTTGAGCCTTGCCGCGATGTCCTACACAGCGTATCACGCTTTCGGCCTTGCCATCAGCGAGGAGCGGATTTCTGCCCTCGCCCAGCGTCACCTCGAAGACCTGACGCCGCTGCTCGTTGAGATCAGCAAGGTGCTACCGCATGTGGTCGTCGCCGAAGTGGCTGAAGAAAATGACGACTTCGTGGTCGATGCGACTGTTGGTGCCATCGCCGAAGCCAACACCCAACGCGCCTGGGAGCCGGAAGTCACCAGCGTGGTGTAAAGCTCGTCTGCTCGATACAACCAAAGAAGGCCAGCCTCCCACCTGGAAGCTGGCCTTCTTTGGTTGTATGGGAGGATGGGTGTGTGGGAGGATAGGGGCGAAAAACTCACAATTCCCAGCCTCGCATACGCCCATACTCAAATCAAGCGTCCGGCATGATGACCGCCAGGATGATGTAGACGAGCAGGCCGGGGAAGCCTGCGGATAAAACGCTGAGGAGTACGTAGCCCACCCGTACGAGCGTCGGGTCGAGGTCGAAGTACTCGGCCAGACCGCCGCATACCCCGGCGATCATGCGTTCATGGGAAGATTTGGTCAGCGTGCGTGTCGTGTTCATGGGGGTCTCCTAGCTGTCTCGAATGATGGTGATCTTCTCGTCTCGGCTGAGTGAGAGCGGTTCGGGTTTAGCCATGACAAACGACAGGATCAGGTACGCAAACAGGAAGGTGCCCTGCGAGATGATTGTGCCGATGACGAAAGCGATACGCACGAGCGTCGGGTCGATATTGAAGTACTCGGCCAGGCCACCCGCCACACCCGCGATTTTCTTGTCGCGGGATTTGCGCAGTCGTTTCTTCTCTTTGTCCTTCGTCCCCGATTCCAGCCGTACTTCTTTTCCAGATTTCACTTTGACGGTTTTCTTGACCGTCTTCTTTTTCTTCCGGCTGGGTCGCCACGAAAGCACACCAAAGCCGAGCAGGATAATCAAGATGCCTGCGATGATCGGCAGCATGCTGGCCAGCGCACTGAGATCACCGGCGAGGAGGCCAAGCTTCTGGAAGAGGTAGGCAATGCCGACCACAATCATCGAGAGGCCCGCCATGTTGGGCAGGTTGAAAAGACCGCTCGACGATTCCTTTTGCTCTTCCTCGAAGAGCAACGCTTCCAACTCCTCTTCCGAGAGCGAGTCCAGATCGACCTGGTCCTCGAACATCTCGTAGGATTCGTAGGTGGTTTCCTGGGGTCGGTGCTGCTTTGTACGTGTTTTCATGCGTTTGGGGGACGGCTAAACGGCTGTCTGCCGGATTCCTCTACGCGGGACCGGCTAGGAGGTTACGGCGGGTCGGATGACCTCATCTTCGGTAAGTATAACAGATAATGGCCTGTCGTGCACCTCGGCAGGCACGGCATCAACGAGGCAGGCGGCATAGACCAGGCCGATGGCGGGCCCTCGCACATCCGCCAGCAACTCGTCGTAGTAGCCAAAGCCGTGGCCGATGCGGTGCCCGTTGCGTCCGGCACCGAGGGTGGGCACCACCACGGCGTCAATGTCTTCTACCGGAACGCCTGTACCGCCATCGGGTTCATGGATGCCCCAACGATTTGTCGTTAGCGAAATCGATGGATCATACCGTATGTGCCGTAGCCGGGGCGTGGAAAGCACCTTTTTGTCAAAGCTATCAACGACCGGCAGCACGATCTGTTTGCCTGCCTCATAAAGCCATGCGATCAGTGGGCGGGTGTCTACTTCGTGCCGTTGTACAAGCGGCCAATATACATGGACGCATGTCGCGGCGTTGAGTTCATTCAATGTCTTTGCCCGCGCTATGATGGCTGTGCTTCGCCTGGCATAATCGGTCTCCGATAAACCCTGACGATACGCGGCGAATTGGGTACGCAGGTCGGCTTTCGTGGGGGAGGGCATCGCGTAACTATATTGCTTAATCAAAAACCATGGACTCCACCCCAGATCGTCTTTCCGATTTTGAGGCCTATCGTACACGCATGAACCGGCGTATTCTGGAAGATAAGAACCATCTAGGTATCAAGCGGTTCTTCAACCTGGATGCGGCGGCCTATCGCGATGGGGCGCTCGACGAACCGACCAAGGAACTGCTCGGGCTGGTCGCCTCGATGGTCTTGCGTTGCAACGACTGCATCGACTATCACTTGATGAACTGCGTCGCGCTCGGCTATACGGATGAGGAACTGGATGATGCCATGAATATGGCGCTGGTGGTCGGCGGGTCCATTGTCATACCTCACCTGCGGCACGCCGTAGAGACCATTGACCTCCTCCGCGCTCGTGAAAATTCTGAGGAATAGCCTGTTTCGCGCAAATCGAGCCGTTGTGGCAGAGATCAATACACTGGTTTAAGTTGTACATGAGCCAGCTTTAGACCTATATTTACCGGTCTATCCGCCTGCGTGTTGTGGGGCTTTCGCTGCGGCTGCGCGGCGAAAGCTTTTTCATGCATAGCAGGCTCGCCTGTTTCATCATCATCACGACGTTGTAATCACCTATGTTTGAGAGTCTATCCGAAAAGCTAGAAGGTGCCCTCAAGACCGTCAGTGGTCAGGGGCGCATCAATGAGCTGAATATCGCCGCGACGATGCGCGAGATTCGGCGTGCGCTTTTGGATGCGGACGTCAACTATCAGGTGGCGCGTGATTTCACCGACCAGATCAAAGAGCAGGCCCTCGGCGAAGATGTGCTCACCTCGGTCTCACCGGGGCAGCAACTCGTCAAGATCGTCTATGATGGCCTGGTAGGGTTGCTCGGTGGTGAACACGTGGGGGTCCAGACGGCTCCCAACCCACCGACGGTGATTCTGGTGGCAGGCTTGCAGGGCTCAGGCAAGACGACCTTCTGTGGCAAGCTGGCGAAGCATTTCCGCAGCGAAGGCCGCGCCCCGCTATTGGCGGCTGCCGACGTGTACCGCCCGGCGGCGGTCGAGCAGTTGAAGAAGCTGGCGAGCGAAGTTGATGTGCCCGTCCACGCGATTCTGAACGACGACGGCACGCCGGTGCAAGACGCCGTGCGCGTCGCCACCGAAGCCGTCATTGAGGCCCGCCGCACCGCCCGCGACATCGTTATCATCGACACGGCAGGCCGCCTGCACGTCGATGAGAAGATGATGCAGGAGGTTGAGGACATCAAAAAGGCCGTCGACCCGACCGAAATCCTGTTCGTCGTGGACAGCATGACGGGGCAGGACGCGGTCAACACAGCCAAAGAGTTCAACGACCGCCTCGACTTCGACGGCGTCGTGCTCACCAAGCTGGATGGCGACACCCGTGGCGGTGCGGCCCTGTCGATCCGTTCGGTCGTCGAGAAGCCCATCAAGTTTGCCTCAACGGGCGAGAAGCTCGACGCACTTACGCCGTTCTACCCGGACCGCATGGGCCAGCGTATCCTCGGCATGGGCGATATCGTGTCGTTCGTCGAGAAAGCCCAGGAGCAGTTCGACGAGCAGCAGGCCGAGAAATTACGTAAGAAGATCCGTAGTGAAGACTTCGACCTGGAGGATTTCTACGATCAGTTGCAGAAAATAAAGTCGATGGGGTCGCTCAAGGACCTGATCGGCATGATCCCCGGCGTAGGTCGGCAGGTGAAGGATCTAGATGTAGACGACGATGCGTTCCGTCACATCGAGGCGCTGATCCAGTCGATGACGCCCGAGGAACGGCGGCATCCGCAGATCATCAACGGGAGCCGTCGCCGCCGCATCGCGGAAGGCAGCGGCCTCGAAGTGCGCGATGTCAACCAGCTTCTGAAGCAGTTCAAGGAGATGAAGAAAATGATGAAGACGATGTCGCGGATGATGGGCAAAGGCCGCAACATCGACCTTTCGGGTCTCCTCGGCGGCATGAGATAGCAACCTTCAAGATCAACATAGAACCACATCACTAACCGATAGATAAAGACGTGGCAGTCAAACTCAGATTACGCCGGATGGGTCGGAGAAAGCTTCCGATCTGGGGCCTCGTAGCCGCCGACTCGCGCTTCCCGCGCGACGGTCGGTACATCGAAGACCTCGGACGGTACTATCCGCTCGAAGAACCGGCCCGCGTAGAACTCAAAGACGACCGCCTGATGTACTGGCTGGAAGAGGGCGCGCAGCCGAGCGATACGGTGCGCAGCATCCTCAGCAAGCAGGGCATCATGCTGGCGTTGCACCTCCGTCGCAAAGGCAAGGGCGAGGAAGAAATTCAGCAGGCCGTGGAAGCGCACCGGGCCGCCCAGGCCGAGAAGGCCGAGCAGTCCATCAAGCTGACGCCAGCGGCCCGCCGCAGGCAGGCCCTTGAGGCGGAAGCCAAAGCCGCCAAGAAGCTGGCCGAGGAAGAAGCCAAAGCCCGCGCCGAAGCAGAGGCTCGCAAGAAAGCGGAAGCCGAAGCCAAAGCGAAAGCCGAGGCCGAGGCCAAAGCACAGGCCGCCGCTGAGGCCAAAGAGGAAGCGCTTGCTAAAGCCGCCGCCGAGGCCGAAACCACCGAAGCGACAGAAGCCGAGAAAGCAACCGCTGAAGCAGAAGCACCTGCCGACCCGGAGGCCGAGGCCGCTGAAACGCCCGAAGCCGAAGCTGAGAGCGCTGAAGCTGCTGAGCCGGAGGCCGAAGCAGAGGTCGCTGAGCCAGAAGCGGAAGAAGCTGAAACCGCCGAGGCCGAAGCCGAAACGGCGGAGCCGGAAGCTGAAACGGTAGAGCCGGAAGCGAAAGCCGAAGCAGAAGTCGCCGACGCGGAGGAAACCCCTGAAGCTGCGGAACCCGCAGAGGCAGAGGCTACCGACGAAGCCGAGGAAGAGAACAAGGAAGAGGCGTAAGCCCTTCCTGGATTCAGGATTACGAATACCGGGTGATAAAGAACTATGTCAATCCGCAATCCGCAATCCGCAATCCAAAATCTTCTGCACGTCGGCAGCATCGGGCGTACGCACGGAGTCAGAGGCGAGGTGAAGGTGATTCCCGAGACGGACGATCCTTCCCGCTTTGAGGACCTCGACACCGTTTTCGTGGGGCCAGACGCCGAGCAGGCTTCGCCGCATGCAGTTGCGTCGGTGCGGTATCAGCAGAGCAAGCGCGGCACCACGGTGCTGCTCAAGCTCGACGGCTTCGACACGGTAGAAGCGGCGGAAGCCTTGCGCAACCGGCTCGTTTTTGCCCGCCAAGAAGACCTGCCTCCGCTAGACGACGACGAGTTCTTCCTCCACGATCTGCTGGATTTGAAGGTGGTGACGGAGGACGGAGACGCCATAGGCATCGTAAAAGACATTCTGGAACTGCGTGGTCATGAGGTCATCGTCGTGGATCGGCCCGGTCAATCCGATGCGCTGATCCCCGCTGTGCCCGCCTTTATCGTCGATATCGACTTCGACGAGCAGAGGCTGATCGTGCAGCTTATCGACGGCTTGTTGGACTAAACAGACCTTGAGCCGTGCGTATTGACATTCTGACGGCCTTGCCGGACATCGTGGCGGGCCCGTTGCAGCACAGTATCCTGCGGCGGGCAGCTCAGAAAGGGTTGGTGGACATCCGGGTGCATGACATCCGCGACTACGCCACCGACAAGCACCGGCAAATCGATGATTACCCGTACGGGGGCGGTGCCGGGATGGTGCTCAAACCCGAACCCATCGTCGCCTGTATCGAAAAGCTTCACCGGGAAGCTGAAGAGGCAGGCGAGTCGATAGATGACGTGATCTTTCTCACACCGGACGGCGACGTGTTGAGCCAGCCGCTCGCCAATGAGCTTTCGCTAAAAAAGCGGCTCGTACTTTTGGCCGGGCACTACAAAGGCGTTGATCAGCGCGTCCGCGACCTGCTCGTCAGCCGCGAGGTGTCCATCGGCGACTACGTGCTCAGCGGTGGCGAACTTCCCGCCCTCGTGCTGGTAGACGCTCTGGTTCGTCTGCTCCCCGGCGTGCTCGGCGACGCCACCTCGGCGCTGTCCGATTCGTTCCAGGACGATTTATTAGACGCGCCGTCGTACACCCGCCCTGCCGAGTTTCGTGGGGAGAAGGTGCCGGAGGTTTTGCTCTCGGGCGATCACCGCCGCATCGAAGCCTGGCGCGAGGCGCAGCGCCTGGAAAAAACTAAAAAGCGTCGTCCAGATTTACTTGAGTAGAAACAGGTTACTGGCAAATTTGCCAGTAACTAAACATAAAAAGTACGTCGCAGCGCGCCTCCGGGCTGCTCCGACCACTGCTTTCACTGAACCAAACACGTAGACTATAAGGAGGTGCGCCATGGCTACCGATCTCATGAAACTGGTCGAGGCGACCCAATTCCGGGAAGAAGAGCTTCCCGCATTCGATCCCGGCGATACCGTCGCCGTTCATGTTCGTGTTATTGAAGGCGAGAAGGAGCGCATTCAGGTGTTCCAGGGCGTCGTCATCAGCATCAAAGGGTCGGGGGCGAGCCAGACCTTCATGGTACGGAAAGTATCGAACAGCGTGGGCGTCGAGCGGATCTTTCCGATGCATTCGCCCCGCATTGCTAAAGTTGAACTGGTACGCCGGGGTCGTGTGCGCCGCGCCAAGCTGTATTACCTGCGCAACCTGCGCGGGAAGGCGGCTCGCATCAAAGAGCGCATGCGCGAGACGAACTAGCACGGGGGTTCCCCTGCACAGTACGTCAACGCTATTTGAACCGCCGGTGCAGTTCGCTGTCCGGCGGTTTTTTGTGATTGTGATTCGTGTTGTGTAGGGGTGCCCTGCTGAAACGTTGATTCGGGATTATACGCAACACGCAATACGAAACATTCTTATGCAACTCGCCCTCTGGGATACCCCCGCTGCCGATTTCTTCGTTGCCGGCCTCGAAGCCAGGGTGGCGAAGTCGGACCTGATCATCGAACGGCAGGACCCGCGCACCTGTGTGGATTTGCTGCGCCAGGGGCTGGTGGACATGGCGCTGGTGCCGTCACTCGTGCTGCTCAGCAGCGCCGATATCCTTGATGCCTTGCCCGGTGCCGCGCTTTCTACGTGGACGTATCCCTATGCCCAGATCGTGTTGCGCAAGGGGTTGGGCGAGGTCAAGAGTATCGCGTTTGACCCGCTCTACACGCAGGAAGCGTTGGTAGCCCGCATCGTCCTCAAAGAGCATTACGGTAAAGAGCCCACTTTCATCCCCATTCAAAACGCTACACTGGCCAATCTGGAAGCGAGAGCAGAAGACGCTTTCCTCTACGTCGGCGATGATGCCCCGTTGTTGCAATCCCAAAACACGGTGCTGAACCTGGGCCAGGAATGGTATGAACTGGCGAGCTACCCGATGGTGTGGGGCCTCTTCGCTGCTCGCAAGGACGAGGCGACGCCCGCCATGGTGGAAGCGCTGGTCAACATGGTCGGAGCTGCCGAGACACAACGCCCGGTATGGCTGCAAGCCCACGAGATGACACCCGAGGTCGATGCCTTCTTCAGAGAAGCCCTGCGCTTGCGTTTCGACGACCTTGTCACGGCCAGCCTGACGGAACTGCGGCAGTATCTTTTTTATTACCAGATCGCCGAGGACATCCCCGATCTGCCGCTTTACGTGGTGCCGGATGACGGATACGAGGATGATGAGCAGCGCCCTTTGCTTTGAACCAATGAGAGATAGATCGTGAGTGAGAACATCAAACTGGTCACGTCCAATCGAAAGGCGCGACATGAATACCGTATCGAAGACACCCTCGAAGCAGGGCTGGTGCTACTAGGCACCGAGGTGAAGTCGTTGCGCGAAGGGCGCGCCAATTTGCAGGACGCCTATTGCAGCGCGCAGGATGGCGAGATGTATTTGCTCAATGCCCACATCTCACCCTACAGCCACGGCAACCAGAACAACCACGACCCTTTGCGGCCCCGCAAGCTCCTGCTGCAGCGGCGACAAATCGAGCGCTGGAAGAAAGGAGCTGAGCAGCAGGGCTATACCATCATCCCGCTCAAGCTGTATTTTAAAGACGGTCTCGCCAAAGTCGAGATTGGGCTGGCGAAGGGCAAAAAGCTCTACGACAAACGCGCCGACATTGCCGAGCGCGAATCCCAGCGCCGCCTCGACCGGACAATGAGACAGTATTAGGAAAGGGAGAGTAGGGGAGAGGAAGAAAGGGGGCAAAGTATTTATTTCCTCACCTTTTCCTCCTCTCCTCTAAACATCCCTTTCCTTTCACCTTGCAACAGAACATGCGAACATCGTAGCATAGATGAGCGTGCAACAGGCACCCCATCAGGTCTTGTGCACTTCCTATTGAAAAACAAGCTTATAACGGCTATGAAACGGTTGGTGATATGGAGCCTGGGTCTGCTGTTCACCTTTGGGTGTTTGCAAACAGCGGTTGCCCAGCAGCAAACATTGGAAGACGGGAAGCAGGCTTTTCGCGAAGAACGCTATGCCGACGCGGCCCAGATCTTCGAAAGATACGCTGACAAAAACCCGGACGATGCCGAGGTGCACTATCTGCTTGCCCGGGTCTACTTCGAGACTCCGCTGCGCGATGAGAAGAAAGCGGGCAAAGAGCTGGAAAAAGCGTTGGAGCTAGAGCCTGACAACGTGTTGTTTATGGTTGCTCAGTTGCAGCAGCTTCGGACCGAGTCCTCCAACTTTTTCTCCGAAAAAATCAAAGAGTACAAACGCTCAGAACTGGCGAAGAAAATCCTGGAGCGAGATCCAGAGAATGCGTTTGCTCATGAGGAGTTGGGGGTTTCCTACATCCATGATTTCTGGCGGTACCGGAACGCCATTATGCTCCCTGTTATGCAGGCTCATCAAGGGGTACAGGATTATACAAACCAGGCTTTGGAATCAGATGATAGAACCACTATTGGCATTAATGATGGCGTGTTGCTGGGAGCCAAGGAAGGCGTGAATTTTGGATCTGCCAACGATGCCAGTCGGGTCTTTCTTGCAGATCGGTTCGACATTGAGGCACTGCAAGAGCACGGGGTGCCGGTGCTGGATCTGAGTGCGCGGGCACAGGCAGCCTATGAACGTGCTATCGGCCATCTCTCGCAAGCGCTTGCCGTAGATCCCCGTCGTAAAGGGGTATATACGGACATGATGCAGATTTTCAGCCTTAAGGGAGAATATGCCGAGGCGTTGAATATGCTGCAGCAGATGTACCAGTTTTTTCCTGAAGAGCCCCAGTTGTGGACCTATCTGGGGTTGGCGCATTATGAACTGGGTAATATGGAAGCGGCCGACCGTAGCTTTGAGACCGCCTTTCGATATATGGAGCCTTTTGAGCAGCAGGCCTTCCGTGATTTAAGCTATCTGCTGCCGCAGAGTGATGTAGACCTCTACGAGCAGGATCCAGTTCTTTATGCCTCCCGGTACTGGACCAGCAAGGATCCGCGCTATCTCACGTCGTACAACGAACGACGGTTGGAGCATTACGCCCGCCTTACCTATGCCGACCTGCTCTATGGGGCACCGGATATTAACCTTCGTGGATGGGATACGCAGAGAGGGCGCATTCTCGTGCGATATGGTCAGCCCCAGGTCGATGTGGTCATTATGCCGCAGGAGACAGGTGAGTCACGACAGACCCAGGATTTGATCCTGCAAGCCGTGACGGAGCCCCAGGATCCTGAGAATGCAACGGGCGAACAAGAGGAAGTGGATCCGTCGGCCGCAGCGATTGAACTCACCAATGCAAGAGACCTGAACGCACAAGGATCGCGGCAGAGCAATTTCTTTGAGGAACTGAACACCTATAACATCTGGGAGTACGGGGCTTTCCGCTTTGTCTTCGAGGATCCTTTTCGCAACGGTGAGTATCGCCTCTACAGCCCACCGGCCTCGGCCATGTCGGCAGGGGCCGACGGTTGGGTCAACGACTATGTCATCCGTGCCCGCGAAACGTTTCGCAAGATACCCGAGCGCTACGAATATGAGGCACCGGGGCGGCAGATCGAGCTGCCTTATCTGACAACGGCCTTCAAGGGCGAAGATGGCAAAGCGGACCTCTACCTCCATTACGGAATTCCCATTTCCGGGATCGACGAGCAGGAGGAGATGCTGGAGATTACGGCCAATACGGGCATGTTTCTCATCAGCAACAACCATGATCTGCTTGTGGAACGCCGCCGGACGATCTACGGCCTGCCCACGTCACACATCGTAGATTTCAAGGATGCGAAGCTGTGGGTAGACACACAGGCGATGCAGGCCCCGCCCGGTGACCATGAGGTCTCGATGGAGTTTGAGACGGCCAGTGGCGCAACGGTTGCAGTGCAACGCCGGGGTGTTTTGGTGCCGGACTTCAGTGAAGACCGGCTTGCCGTCAGCGACCTGATGCTGGCCTACCGCATTGAAGAGGTTTTTGACGACAAGGCCCTTGGGGCCAACGAGATCGTGCGCAATGGCTTCTCTATCCTGCCCGCCCCGTGGAGCGTCTACGCCGTTGACCAGCCTATCTACGCCTACTATGAAACGTATAATCTGGAGCGCGACGATTCTGGCAAGACGGACTATGACGTAGAACTCTTGCTCGTGCCCAAGGAGCAGGCGAAGGGGTTGCGCAAGCTGTTCAAAGGATTGATAGGCGGCGAGAAGGGCGTTTCCGTCAGCTACCACGGCAGCGAGACGCTCCGCAACGAGAACCTCTATCAGATCCTCGACGCCAGTGATCAGGAAACGGGTCTGTACACCCTCATCCTCCGCGTCCGCGACAACATCGCCGGACGGACGGTAGAAACTGAGCGGGATCTGTTTTTGGAGGAATAACGATAAACCAAAGAGAACTTTTAAAGGGAGCCTGCTGGCAGACGTTCAGCAGGCTCCCTTTTTATTTTGACTGGGGAAACGCAGCCTGCACGCGCTCATCCATGGCTTTTACCTTTTCGATCAAGTCTTGCTTGTAGCGCAGCATGCGGTTGTGCAGGTCAGGATCAGCAAGAGCGAGGATTTGAACGGCGAGGAGGCCTGCATTTTTTGCACCGCTAATCGCCAGCGTAGCGACGGGCACGCCGCCTGGCATCTGCACGACAGAGAGGAGGGAGTCGAGGCCGTTGAGCTTACTCGTTTTCACAGGTACGCCCAGCACGGGCAGCGTCGTGCTTGCTGCAATCATGCCGGGCAGGTGGGCTGCGCCTCCGGCCCCGGCGATAATCACTTTGAGGCCGCGCTCATGGGCGGTCTGGGCATAGTCTTGCATGATGGCCGGGGTGCGGTGGGCCGACAGGACGCGAATCTCGAAGGGTACCTCGAAGTCTTGCAAAACCTCGGCGGCTTCGCGCATTACGGGAAGGTCTGATTCGCTTCCCATCGCGATCCCGACGAGCATGTTGCTGGATGCAGGCATGGTTAGGATGGTTACAGGTTGGCAGGTTTCAGGTTACAGGTTTAAAGATACACGACCGGACGTTCAAGCAAAACCTGCAACCTGATAAACCTGCAACCTGATAAACCTCACAACCGAATCAGATCAGCAGCTTGTTCAGCGCGGCGGCGGGTTTCGGCGGCGGCGGTGCCGGTAGCGGTGACGTGGCCCATCTTGCGGCGCGGGCGGACGTCATTTTTATCGTAGAGATGGATGGCTACGCCAGGAATAGTCAGCGCTTTAGGAAAACCGTCAAACTGCGGCTTGCCCTCGCGGTGGCCCAGGATGTTGATCATCACGGCCACGTCTTCGCGCAGGTCAGGCTGACCGAGGGGCAGGTCCAGCACGCCGCGTACGTGGTTCTCAAATTGTGAGGTGTAGCATCCTTCAATCGAATAGTGCCCGGTGTTGTGCGGGCGCGGAGCCAGTTCATTGACCAGCACCCGGCCG